>ERZ827458.1748-NODE-1748-length-13467-cov-8.515285_pt1 | contig 13467 bp, 20 predicted proteins | sample MGYA00519706_ERZ827458 | MGnify/ENA primary metagenome ERZ827458 (study PRJEB31778, sample SAMEA3449309) | human gut metagenome | biome: human gut; feature: human-associated habitat; material: faeces | place: United Kingdom | collected 2010/2012 ...
CCCCCACCCAATTGCAATTGCTCAAAAAAAGTTAATGCGCGTAGGAAGACGGAAGAAGCGAGGCGCAAGCCTCGCTCCTTACGTCGCTCGGCGTTCGTTTCACGAACGACACAAGGAAGGATTTATTCGCCACGACACAACACCTAACAATTGCACGACACAACAAGCACTTTACAAAAACCGAAAAATGAGATAATTGACATTTGTCAATTATTTGACATTTGTCGCTTGACAATACACAAAAAATGTGTTATAATATAATCAGGAAATACGAGGGGCATATTAAAAACCATAAGAATGATTTCAGAAACAAGGTAAAAGAGGTCCCTCTGACTATGGGCGTGTTTGTTGCACAGTATTTTATGTCCCTCGATATTTCTCACAATAACTTTTAAAGGAGTAGTTCTATGGCACGGAAGAAATTTGGTAAGAACATTTCGGCATTACTATTTACTGGAAATGATGTCGAAAAGAGCCGTTTTAACACGAGCGGTTTGGTGGTTACAGAAGCAGTTACTACAAACAATACTGACGACATGATTATGTCTGTAAAAGAACTTAAGAAGCCAGTTGAGATTAAGAAAAGAAGAGGTGACTTCCATGACTGATGAAGAATTGAAAGAGTTCGAGGAACTTAAAAAACAACTTGCTGAAAAAGAAAATACGATTAAATCTCTTCAAGAGGATAGTAAAAATACAAACGAAAAATTTACTAAACTTGAAGAAGAGTTTAATAAACTTAAAGAGTCAAGCAAAGACGATTCTGACGACCCTATGGAAAAAGGCGCTCCATTTAAGGTCAAAGACCCTGATGAAGAATTTGCTGAACTCATGAAACAAATGTTTAAGGAGTAAACAAATGGCAGTTGCAAACGTTTTGACTAAACTCGCGGCGATTTTTGCGTCACCGAGCTATGCTACTCGTATTCCCGAGTCTGTGCGCAATAAGATTACTACCAATGGTTTTGGTTCTACCGAATATACGCCCGACGAATACAACGCAATTTATTCGTCTTTGCTCAATATGGTAGCGAAGCAAACCAATTATGCTTTTAGATACTACGGTATCGATTTTGAGAAATACAACAAAGGTTTCCTTGCGTACGGTGACGTGATTATTGATAACTATGTTGACCTCGCAGACGTTGGAACGATTCCTACGCTTATCAACACGAAAGGTGATAACAGTGGAGTTACTACGGTTGACCCGTTCTCTATTAAATGGGCGAATGTAAAGACTGCATACTATGTCGGCACTTATGAATTGCAGTACGCAATGACTACCCGTATGCTCGAAGTGAAGAAAGCGTTCATTTCTGATAGCAACGTTACGAACTTTATTGCTCTTTGCCGTTCCGTATTGCCCGAATCTTGTCGTTATGATAGATGGCTCATTTTCCGCAATATGCTCGCATCCGACACGATTTATTCGTCTACGACTGATTATGAACTTTCTGCTGACACCATCGCACCCGAGGACGCTCTCCAAATCATTCTCATGATTAAGAACGTAGCAGACGCCATGTCGAATATGACGACTAAGTACAACAAACTTGGCGTTACTACCGCAAGCGACAAGTCCGACCTCGTTCTTTGGATTAACAAAGGTATTTACTCTGCCATCAAGAACGCGATGAAGAATGTGTACCACAACGAAGTTGACTTCGGCGTTGGTTTTATTGAGGAACTTCCCGATTTTGGCGAAACTGCGGCTACTACGGGACAGTTTGCGGCACTCACCGACAGACGCGGTATTTATCTTTATGATACCCTCTCTCCTTTCATGGACACCATTTGGAATCCGAAAGGTCTGTATTGGAATAACTTCCTTTCCTATCAGGGTAAGATTGCTTATGGCTTACACTACAACGCGGCGAAATTCACTCTTTCGCAGAAAGCCGCCGTGTAACTCAACCGTGCCCCGAGGGGAGAGTTTTATTCCAGTTTCTCTCCCCTCATCACGGAAAGGCGGTGTATTATGATAGCAAAGTTTTATAAACTTAAAATAAGTCCGCAGAACAGATTCTATAATAAAGCGGCATATGAAGCCTATCTCACTGACGCAAATGTTCTGTTCACGTACACATATAAAAACGATATTATACCCGACCAACCATTTTATATAAATCGAAACACACTAGAAAATGCTAAACTTCTCTATAATGCTACTTACGTAACTTATGATATCAACGGTCTTATGTACGGTGCTTTTATTACGGAAGCACAGCCGCTTGCGCCTAACGGTAAACAGTACAGACTTAACCAAGTTGTAGACTGGTGGTATTTTGCGTTATTTAACGAGTATGATATGCACTTTCATGGGTCTTGTGAGAGGGCACACGTAAACGATATTGACAAAGAAACAAAGTTACCTACGTTAGTTAATACACTCCCAGTTGCTGAATTTGCAATATCTAACTATGCTAAAACACTTGCGGCAAACAGACTTATCAATTTTAGAGGTGTTTACATTGACGGCAAGCGAGATGGAAATTTTACATTCTTATATATGTTCTTTAATACGCCATCTAAAAACGATATAACAATGTCTACACATAAAGAACAAGCATATCAAGTTCCCTCGGGCGGCTATCACACTTCGCAAGGATTTACATATGTGTTTCTTTATAATAAATTGAGTGGTTTTGTTTATCCTCTAAATACTGACCAAGCACCTACCTCTATTAACGACATTACAAATGAAAATATTACCTCTATGTGTATCAGCGATTTGTTCGTAGAACCGAGAGGAGATTACACTATAACCAAGAGCGGAGATGAACGTTATACAGTATCTTTTTCAAATTCAAAATACGGCGTATCTTCTCACACATATAATAAAGATGATGGAAGTTTGCCTAAAAAATTATCTTTTATTTATTATGATTTTGATGATATTATGCCGAACCTTGATACTTCAATATTTAAAGCAATGTGGGAGATAGAGGACGATGAGTTACTCACTGGTGCAATAAATCCCGCAGTTCCCATTGTAAAACAAACTACATATAATTCTTATATAGAGAAATCTGTAATAAAGCAATTTGCAGATGTGTATGTAAATAAATCAGTCAATGGAAATGCTTTTAACATATTTAAGATGAGATTTAACTCTTCATCAACTCCTCCAATGGTTATTTATCTCACACCCGATTTATCTACATATATAATAAGATTTAATGGCACAGACAATGGAGCAAGATATTATCAAAATGAAATTACTATTAACAATCCGTCATACTTCAAGCCCGATACCGTAAACGATTATTGGACACGCTTAAACGCAAAACAAACAGGTATTTCCGCAAAACAAATAGAAATCGGCGCAATAAATAGCATGATTCAAAACGCCACTAAATTGGCAGGTGCCGCTACCGAAACAGCAATGAAATCATACGGAACAATGTTGGGAGGAGGTTCCTCAACTTTTGACCAAGGTTCAGTCATTGAAAACGTGGGAAGTATGGCTGGCAATATTGCTGGAATAAGACAGGCAAATTTAGCATATGAACAATCGGGAAATATGCAGGAGATTGCGGAAAGACAATTTAACGACGGAAAAATACGTTCCGATTCGCAGATTGGACCTTATCTTCAAAGTGCTATTTTTTCCGAAATTTATTTGCTCGAATACTATGCAACTAACTATAAGCCACTCCAAGTAGACCTACACCGCTACGGTTACAATACTTTTCTACAACTTGACGATATTTACGAGCACCATCAACGCGAACACTTTAACTATTTTAAAGCGGCAGACATTGAAGTTACGGGAGTTCCGCAATTCATTGCCGACGATATTGAAAATATGTTCAAACGTGGAGTACACCTTTGGACACGAGATATCGAAGAGTTTGAAAACGGGACGAATTACCAATTAGGCTTATGGGAGGATACAAATGTATAATTATATAAATTCTTCCGCTGTTCGCCTTGCTATGCTCATGGGATATGAAATCGATGAGATAACATATCTTATCATGGAGAACTTTCTTAATACGTTCATGTGTCGTTACGATTATGAGGGAATCCCCGAAGATTGTGACAAACTTACTGGTTATAGAAATCTCCAAGATTTGTACATTTTCTTTGCACCTTGTATAGCGTGGTTTGAAGATAAAAAACACGGACCAATGTATCTTCCAGTGAGCGGCATGACGGAGTTTAACGCGGTCGGTAAACCTAAGAAATGGAGAGTATTTTCCTTTAACGGCATCATCGACAAGGAACTTACGGATAAAGAATCTGTTCTTATCTTTAACGATGAAGCGTTGAGTATTCCTTATCTTCACTTGCTTTACGAAGCAAAGTTCATGAAAAAACTCGACCTTGCAATGAATCAAAACATTGATTTGCAGTCTACTCCGTATGTAATCGAAGCGTTTGAAGAAAACAAAAAGCAAGCGTCTACGTGGTCACATTTGTTGCAAACGTTTAAATCCCGAATCGTGTTGCGTAAGCGTAAGTCCGAGGAACGTAATGCTCTCGAAGCGTCGCAAGTACTCAACACCGATGTAGAGTTCAAGAATCCCGACTTTATGAAGGCCTACAATGAGTTCCTTTTTAGAGCACACACATACATGGGAATTAAGAACGTAAACATTGAGAAAAGCGAACGATTGCTAACTGGTGAAATTTCGGCAAACGATATTATTGTACAGAGTAACTACACGAACGGACTTGATATGCGCAATAAAGGTTTTGAGCAGGTCAACAAAATGTTCGGCACGAATATTAAAGCAAAGCCGACAGATTTGCAAACGATGGTGGCAGATATGTCCTCTGCTTACATGGCAAAAGGAATGGGAGGTGGAATAAATGCGTTACACAATGTCGGGGATAATCCCTCAAAAACTGACGCTAAACTTTCTACTTGATGAACTTCAAGAGGGAGAAAAACTTATTGACATTACGCTTCCCGTGTACAGTAAATTTACCGACGACGAAGAGTTGCGTGAAATAATGTATAATGCCGTTGTTGCAAATTACTGTTGGTCCGAATTAGGATTTGAAACAGCCGACCAGTTTAAAATGTGGTTTCAGACTTATTGGAATCGTGTGTTGTTTAAGTATCTTAACGATTTACGTAATCAAATCATGATAGGTGAAAATCTTATAACTGCGCGAATCGAAACGGCACATACAGACGACCAAACGACTGAAACTCCCGAGTTGACTGACACGACTACCGATACGTACGGTGAAACAAATGAAATAACTCACGGTCACGTATTGCAACATAATCGTGAACTGACAGAGGATTTCACACAAGGCGTAATTCTTACGGAAGAAACGGAGAGGACACAATATGAAACGCAGACGATTACCGATTCAGTTACTACCACGCCGACAGGGAAAAACGAAACTGCCCTTGGTGGACAGTATACGAACACAAACTCGGGTACTGACAAAAACGAACGAGGTGGCACGAATACCCACACATTGGAGAGGACTGGTCAGCGTATTATTACGTTAAAGAATGACAGAACTAACAATGTTCAGTATTACGACTACGACAAGTTAGTTACGGCGTTAGAAGCGTCAAATTCACTCGACGCATTCATTGATGAGTTTGCGCCATTATTTGCGGAGGTGATTTATTTTGAGTGATACTTTGGGTATGATTGCTATTGCAGGTTCCCAAGCACTTACTACTGCTACAAATTGGGGAGATACAATAACGAATCTTGTTAGTATTATTTGCACGTGTGCTACTGCTCTTACTACGACTGCCGTTATTATTTATAATATGTGGAAACATAAAAAGACTAAGAACGAGTTGTATGACGAGAATAATAAGCCAATCCAACAGAAAGATAAGTGCGAAGTGGAGATTGTCGATGAGCAAGAGAATAGAGATTGATATGTCTGAAAAACTGGCAAACATTGTCAAGAATTACAGTGGGTTAAATAACCTTGTTATGCCGCCCCCTGTGGTACAGATAATGAATGCCCTTGCAGATATCTATACAATGCCTTTTGAGGATATTGAGGTATCGGAAGGTAAGCCAGTAGGAAACGCAACGGAGTATACCATGACTTTTACGGTCAAAGGTAACGACCCGTTCAGCATTACTTTCCTTGTGCCTAACGGACAGAAAGGAAATGACGGAGCGTATGTACAAACAGTGGAGGTTTTAGATGCCTAAGTCAGTAAAATTAAAATTAACTTTGAGCGATTCTACGATTGTAGAAAGTAACACTTTTACTATTCCAGATGGTCCTGCTGGCACTAACGGGCTTGAATCGTTGGTCTATAAAAAATTGACTTTAATTGGAAACGACCCAGTTGTAGGTAAAGGTTTAAATTTTAACGTTACGGAATTTAACAGAACGCCTATTGTTGGAGAATATTTACAAATAAGCGGTTATACGTATAGTAAAGCCAAAACATATCTCATAAGCGGACATATTAGTGGTAAGGTAGATGAAAATACTTATACTTTCACGTATGACGAATTTGTTGATATTACTGGTAAGCAAGGTCCAGTTGGTCCTGCTGGCAAAGACGGTGCTCCTGGTGCGGCAGGTAAAGATGGCGCAACGATTACTACGTGCGAAGTAGTGGAGGTGTAATATGGCTGATAAAAGTGTTAAACTGAAACTCACTTTGAGCGACAAAAGAATTATCGAAAGTAATGCCTTTACTCTTCCGCAAGGTCCAGCAGGTCCTGCTACGTTGCCTAACTATGTGAGTTTTGAAAAACCTACGAGTATTTCCGTTAACGCAAGTGGCGGAGAAAGAACAGTAACTGGTGTTGCTGAATGGGAAGCCGCAGGGGCGATGGAAAGTGGGGAGTACCACCTTGTTGATGATTCGCCGTTGTTGTTTTTAACCGTTGGAACGAATACCAATGCTGTTGTTGGTGGTACTGTACTATTTGTTAACTCAATGTTTAACAGAGTTCCACATATAAACGAAACTTGCACTTTTACAACTACTCAACCAGATAGTACCAAGGTTATATGGACTGGAAAATGTATAGAAGTGTCTGGGAATAATTGCAGATTCCAAGTAATTATGTTTATCAATCTTGGCGGCGGTACAAAGAAGTACTTGCATAGAATGAGAATATATGGAACGATTGCTAATACTATTTATAAAATAACGCTAAATTTTGTTTGCAGCCAATCGTCCGCATTTATTGCAAGTAAAGATTTTTCCGATTATCTACATAATAACGGTTTTGACGATATATTTATCCCCTGCAATGGATATATGCAAAATAATTCGAGCGAAACCACAAAAAAAGTATTACAATTTTTTAGTAGTCTAAGATATATGGTGTCTGTTTATAATTCTGCTGTATTGGACGGATATGTGATGAATTTAGACCAATCACTCATAAACGAGGGTGGAGTACAGCCACTCCCTCCGACTTTGGGTGTTAGTGATAACGTAGTAGAAATATAAGCATGAACGACCTCTTTTACCATGGAACGAGTTTCCAGTTAGGAAACCCAGTTTACGTAACGTATATGTGTCAAGGACAGCGCGGCAGAGGTAAAACGACATACTGGCTTGCCGAAGCCGCGCAATATCCTATAAAAGATTGGATTGAAAAGCACGAAACAAACCGCAAATTCATATTCATTCGCCGCTCGGAAGAACAGTTAAAACTCGTAATGAAGCAAGGCTTGTTTAACGGAGTATTAAGCGTTCCACAATATCGGGAAAAACTTCACGGATATACAATTCCCAAAATATATAAAGATTGTATCTATATGTGCCATGAAGATAACGATGAAGATATTGTGCATATTGGTTACTACTACGATTTAAACAACACGAAAGGTATCTCAATCGAGGACACGTGGTGCACCATTTTCGATGAGTACGTAGAACCCGACAGAGGCAAATACAAAGGCGGAAATAACGGTGTAGACGAACCCGAATTATTAGCAAGGCTCGATGAAACGCTGAACAGAAACCGCACGAATTATATGATTTTGCTCGGTAACTTTGACGCACCCACAAATCCATATAATGAATACTTCCATATACCTTTCGGCGCACAGAAATTCACCAACAAGGAAAGCGGTTTGTTCTACGAAGTAGACTACTCGGAAGCGATGAAAGAACACAAAGAAAATACCTCTACTGGCAGACGGTGGAAAGGTACACGCTACTCCGAGTATTCAAACGGTAACGTTGCGTTGGGTAGAGTAGACGATAATCTTATCTGTCCAAAACCTGCGCACGCAAAACATACTTATAACTGTATTATTTGCGGAATAAATATAACAATATGGTTTGATGAAACAACTGGCGTGTGTTACGTTCACGATGATTACAAATTTGACAAACAAAAACCTATTCTTTCAGTACTTACAAGTGATATGCAGGTAAATTCATATTTCGTTAGTTACTGTCAAGATTTTCTAACTCTTTTCAAGGCGCGTTATGCTTACGGAAAAGTGAGATTTAACAACCAAAAGAGCGCAAGTTTATTCCAACTGATGATTAAGTTAAAATAGAAAGGGAGAGGTTAATCCTCTCCTTTTTCTTTATCCTTTTAATTAACAAATAGTGACATAGGTTCTATTACTGCTATTATTGTATCTTCACTATACTCAAAAATATCTGCAATCTGCCAATTGCCCTCTATTAAAAGTTCAAGAAACCTTTTATATGTTATTTGAACATTTACGAGTATTTTCTTGTCACATATAGTAATAATAGTATATTCTTTTTCAAGTTCTAACATATCAACTTATAAGTAGTTATTTGCAGGTGCTTTCCTCCACACACTATATGCGAAGAAAGTTTACCGTTAAATATTCCCTCTCCTTTTTCTTTATTATATGGTTTAAAGTTATCGAAATTCATTTGACAAGTAACGGACGGAGGTGCTCCGCAACACGTTACTTTAAGCCTATCTTGTTCTTCATCGGGTTCTCGTCCTAAATATAGATATCGTTTGCACCCCAAGAACTTTGCACGAGATATGTAATGTTCGATTTTGAAAAACCCGTACAATGACCTATGTATCGGCATATCGGGACGTTCTTGACCCAAAAGGTAAAGACTATCGGTATCGCAGTAAACAAATCTATCCCAGTTCCTTATTATATTGGTTATTAGCAATTCGCGTGAATAAGCGGTTATAAAGGTCCCAATAGGTATGTACCCGCCTTTACGTTTTTCTCCCTCGTAACGTACAAATCTTAAATGGTCTTTGTATAACTCGGGATAACAAAGGTCGCCAGTCTTTGCTGTTGATTGTGCTCCATATGCAATATTCTGTTGTTTCTTTGCGCGTGCCCTCTGTCCTCCTGTTGAGTGCTCTTTTTCCATACGATATGGGTATAAGTAATCATAATATAGTGAACCTTGCCCGTCCAGTTTGATTATTTCGTCTACCGTCATGTGCTCCGCTTCTTCGGGTGTTACTTCATATCCACACATACTCTCGAATGACATAAAGTCTATGTATTCAATATCCCATACTTCATAGCACTCGAAGAAAAGTTTTAAATCTACGTTTGTGAGCCACAGTTCGCAACGTTTAAATCCGCTTGATTTAAGATACAAGTCTTTTACGGAAAATCCTTTAAATGATTTGCGTGCTATTGTTGGTGGTCTGTTTGGTTTAATGTGAAAACAACATTTAAAGTGCTGAACCCAACATAAATGGTGTGAAGCAAGTTTATCATCTTCTTTGCGTCCGTGTCCGTATAGTGGAAGTCCGATTGGCATAGGTCTGTGAAGCATTTGAGCAGGGTACATACTGTTAATATCAAGACTCATCATTGAGTGTAGTTCTTTGTTAAAATGTTCTTCCTTTAAATACACATATCCTCCGCGATATGATTTTCTTATGAACTCATCTTCAAAGTCATTTAAAACTGGTAGTAAATCATCATAATTTTTAAGCGTTGATTTAAAGAACTTTCTACTGTTTCCGCTCTCTGTAAATTTATCAAAACCTTGGTGCAAATCTTCATTGAGTATTCTCATCATAATTTCTGTGTCATGGTTGATATATTTAAGTTCTTGTTCTGTTGGCTCGTGTCCTATTTCGCGAACAGTATCGTAGTCTATTTCTTCCTTTAATATTGGTAACTTATATGTCTTTGCTAATTGGTCTACTGACATTGAATTATGTCTAAAACTGTCATTTATTGTTACAGTGCTTCCATTGCTAAAACATATTTGGTAGGCGTAGTGTGTTCCTTGCGGTGTAATAAGTGTAAAAAATTCTTTCGCGTGAAGTGTTTTATTTGTGGAGTGTTTATACCCGTGTCTTAGGAGATAATCAAGGATATAACACCCGTCGTATGATAGGTTGTGAAATGAAAATAAATAGCCGTCATATCTCCTTATATAATTTAAAAAACTTTCTATATCTATGCCGTTTATATGCTCGTAATCTCTCGTGCAGATATCCCACAACCATACTCTTGCTTTTTCTACGTTCCATTGCGAGGTGGAAGTTTCAAAGTCTGCCGTAAAGAAGTTTTTGTATTTTTTATACGAAAAGTACATTTAAAACATAGCGGCTAATTCTGCTACTCTTTGGTAAAGCGATTCTTCTGCTCTTTCAACGTTCTTAACTAATCCGTTTTCTAATGCTTCTTGATATTTGTGAATATCATCTAATAATTCGTGTAGTTTATTTATTTTTGCACTATCTATGTCGTCAAAAAAATTATCAAATCTTGATTCATTTAATGCTTCAATTGTTAAATCTGTATATTCGTTTAATACGTTCCATGCGGCTCGAACCAAATCATATACTTCTTTTGTTACGCCATATTTTTCATATACTAATTTTTGTTGTTTCTGTTCCTTGGATAAATCTTTTATTGCTTGTTTTGGTGTTGTCCCTGTGTACTTAACGTAATTGTAAAGAGATTGATAATTATATGCTGATGTTGTTGTTGAGTTACCCATTATCTCGGCGTTCAATTTTTCGTTTATCTTTTGTGCTTCTCTAAACTCTTTTTGTGTCCCTCGAAACTTGCGTAACTCATATTCATTTACGCCCATCTCTTTAAGGAGATGCCTAAATTCATCTCTTTTCGCCATCTTCGTTTTCCTTTACAATTTTTTCTAAGCGTTCTAACAAGCAATTTGCTCGCTTATTAGTAATGCGTTTTAGCGCAAAATCTACTACTATTTTCTGCCCTATTTCAACTGCTTCATCGGGGTCGTAATCGTGCTTCAATATATGTAGTCTTTGGTCAATACTACGATTTGGCTTTGCCTGCAATTTTTTCACAATCTTGTTGAATCCTCAATATACGTTCTTCCGAGTGGTCACACTCTACAATATACACATCGTCAGACGAACCTCGATACATACGATGATAGTGGTTTGCTTCTTTCTTATATTTTGCTCCTCTTAATAAGGCGATTAAATGTCGCGTCGCTGTCTGTTTATCTTTGCAAGGATAGACAGCAACAGTATCATTATAATACTTTATTACTATGTAATACATGGTCCTCCTACCCCGTGGGGGGATTTTATTGTATTCGTTTATTTTTCAATATATTAAATGGCGGTTTATTTAAAACGGGTTGTCTGTGTATAAAATGTTAAAATGTGTATAATATGTGGATAAGTAAAGGGCACCCCCTCTTATGGGAAGTTTATCGCCCCTCCCTCGATCTAAGATGGTCAACACCGTTAACTAATCTCCATCGGACATGAAAAAACACTTGAACAAATGTTTGTATTGTTCGAGTGTTAAAACTGTGTAGGGGCGAGCGGTCGGCGCCCCAATGTTTTGCTGGTCAAGTGTTATTTCTTGCTTGTTTTGGTAGGTGTTTCGCTTGCGAAAAATTCGTCATAATCGCGCTGGTTCTTTTCCTCGCTGATATCCTCGTCTTGTTCGCAAAGGGTATATTCTCGTATTCTCATGCGGGGATATTTCTGCCGTCTGTCAATCCACCAATCAAGGGCGGTTATGCGGCAAGAGTTTTCAGGCTCTTTATCGCCGTACTGTGTAAAGGAAACAGACATTTTCGTTTTGTCTTTCGTGTCGTAGGTTTCCCAAGCGTTAAACTTTCTGCCGTCCTTTTCGATGGGCACTTTCTTAACGTAAATCATCGGCGTTTGCATTATGCTTTACCTCCCTTTTTGGCAGGCTCTACGGCTTCATTTTCGACCTTGTTCTTACGTTCAAAGCGAGTGCCTTTCAATTCCTTGATGGCGTTGTCAATGCGTTTAAGGTGTTCCTTGATGATTGCGCCAACTGATTTGTCGGCGTTTTCGAGTTTCTTTCCCATCTCAAATTGCGTGTCCATAAGGTTTCTACAAGCGCCTTGAATGGCTTCATCAAACTGGTTTTCGATTGCCTGTAATTCCTGTAATTTCTTGATTTTGCTTTCGATAATTTTGCTCATAGTGTTGATTTCCTTTTGGTTGTTTATTGACCGCTTGCCCTATGTGTTATGGCTTTGTTTACACGGCTTATTTGCCCCGTAAACGCGCACATAAAGCTTTCTTATTAAGTTGTAAATCTGCGTGCCTTAGATTGGCAATTTCGCGCCCACAGCGCATTGCGGTGTTTGTTGCTTTCCCGCTGACACGCCTTTCGGCGTGTTTCGTCTTAATTCTCAAAGACTCGTCGGAGCGGTTATGGTTTAAATTCGTCACCAACCTCATGGCGTTTAAATGTGTAGTAGCCTTGCGGATGAGCAATCATACTAAAAAACTTGCGCACGTGCTGAAATGTTGTATTTGACCTGTAACCGCTCATTTTTAAGATGATCCATCCATCAATATTCAAACGCGCTTTAAACATAAGTGTTGCATATGAGAAAAATTCATACTCAAACGTGCCGACACAACGAACACAAGCACTTGAATACAAAAACTGCTTTTCTTGCCCCCTTTCCATTTCGAGCATATCTTTTTCTATGGTTATTCTCATAACTTCACCCCCTTGATAATGCCCATGTCTGCTATATCCTTGTTTATGGTGTTGCTGATTACAAGAGTATCATCAAATAAGTGTGCCGTAGATATTCCAATACATTTACCATCGCGCCATGCGTATATAGTAGAGCAAAAATTGTTGTTGCCGTTCTCATCTTTGAAATGCTCAATCCTGCCATAATTGCGCGTGTTCGGTGCTGTGACTTTGTTGTACATTTTGTTAACCTCCGTTAATCGTTTGTTATTCGTTCCCCTAAGAACACAACCATTATACCACATAATAGTTGTGTTGTCTGTGATAATTGCAACAAATAGTAAATAAATTTCATTTTGTGACATATGCAACATAAAGTTAACCGCGGTTAACTATACATATACTTGGTAACTTGCCTGTTGTTTTATGTGAAACGTTAGTACTTCATACGTTCGTTATGTTTCATGTGAAACGTTTGTACTTTGCCGTTCGTTTTGTTTTATATTCAGCGCTCGTTTGGCGCAAGCCAAACGCCCCGACGCGTCGCGCGAAGCGCGCCACGTGGCGGGGGTTAACTTTTTTTGAGCAATTGCAATTGGGTGGGGG
>ERZ827458.1753-NODE-1753-length-13442-cov-4.628520_pt1 | contig 13442 bp, 9 predicted proteins | sample MGYA00519706_ERZ827458 | MGnify/ENA primary metagenome ERZ827458 (study PRJEB31778, sample SAMEA3449309) | human gut metagenome | biome: human gut; feature: human-associated habitat; material: faeces | place: United Kingdom | collected 2010/2012 ...
CTCCCTCTTCGAGGGAGCTGGCACGGCGCAGCCGTGACTGAAGGAGTCAGGCAGCTGCGCGCCCGTTATCGGGATTTGTAAAAAATCTCGGATTTGCTCATTGACGAAGGAAATATAAAAGAACGCTCAAGCCTTTTTCAGCGAAGGCCTGAGCGTTCTTTGTGTCGGCGCGTATGAAATCAGGAATTTTCGTCGTCCTTCAATAAATCCTTCAGCTTCTGATCCGGCGCGGAGGTCTCGTCCTCCGGCAGATGCAGGTCGATGTGGTCGCCGGGCTGCTCCAGCGCGACGATGCGCGTCTGCGGGGTTTCCCCGGTGACGGCAAAGCGCAGCGCGACGTCCGGCCGCCCCTGAAAGTGCATCGGGATGAAGACCTTGGGCTTGACGGTCATAATGAAATAGCCCGCGCCCGCGTCATACATGCTGCCCTGACGGGGATCGACCGGGAAAAACGCCACGTCGATCTTCTGCTTGGGAATCGGCGCGACGCAGTCATAGAACGCGCGCTCGGCGGATTCGATTTCCGTGACGGAGGATTCGTCCCGCCAGTGCCACAGGTTCAGGTCGCCCGCGTGGAACAGCGTGACGCCCGCAAAATCGACGCAGAACGAAACGCCCTCGTCCGTCGAGCCGTAGGCGTTCACGGTCAGCGCGCCGAACGTGCGCGCCTCGCCGGGGGACATGCGCACGCCCTTGTAGGGCTGCGGAATGTCAAACCCGAGGATATAGGTCGCGTTTTCGCCGCACAGATCGTAGATCGCCGGGGAAAAGTGATCGTCGTGGTGATGACTGACAAACACGTACAGCTTTTCAAACGCCGCGAGCGCCGCCTGATCGGGCAGAGCGCGCCGATCCGGGCCGGATTCGCTGGCGTCAAAGAGCAGGCCGGTGCCGCCGAGCGAAACGAGGAAGCCGCTTCCCCCTAAATATTCAATCGCGATATCCTTCATATCGATGCGCTCCTTTCCGTATATTCGCTCCTTTCATTTTATCCATTTTTTTCCACTTGTCAATCTTTTTCACCGCTCTTTCTCCACCGATGCTCCATTAAGGCGGAAAAAACGGTTTGAAACGGGAATGACCGCACCACTTTCTGTCAAAATTCGTCATAAAGTGTCGGAAATCGTGCTTCGCGCGCTCCCCGCCGTGTCCGGCGCGGCGGGGAGCGCGTTTGAAAATTGTCAGGCAAATTGTGTTTTTCGCCATGTTGACCGCGCCGAGATTTGGCGCATTTAACGTTGACACATTTTGCCGATCTCCGTATAATAACTCACAGTGTTAGCAAAAGGAGGGATTCTGTGACAGGTAACGCCGCGCTGACGGAAGAAATGACGCGCCTGCTGGATGAACACCCGCGGGAGGCGCGGGAAAACCGCTTCAGCGCAAGCCGGTGCGGCGAAATGGCCGTGATGCGGCTTTTGCATAACGGGACAAAGAAAAAAATGACGGCGGGCGAGCTGAGCAGCAGGCTGAGCATGACCACATCGCGCGTCGCCGCCGTGCTGGGCAGCCTTGAAAAGAAGGGGCTGCTCGAGCGCGAAAACGACGCGGTTGACCGCCGCCGCGTGCTCGTCTCCCTGACGCAGGCGGGCGAGGCGCTCTGCGAAAAGCGAAAAGCGCATTTTAAGAGCAAAATCGCGCTGCTGCTGTCCATGCTGGGCGACGACGCGCCCGAATTTGTGCGGCTGCTCGGGCGGATGTTTGAAATCACGTCGTCCGATGCGTTCAGGCAGGGCGAGCGCATTGAAGAAGATCAGGAGGGATTCAATGGCTGAAACAAAACCGACCGGCGCAAAAAAGCATATCACCGGCGCGCGCATTGCGCAGGAAATCAAACAGTATAAAAAGGACGCGCTGATTTCGCCGCTGTATACCGTGTGCTGCGTCATTCTCGAAATTCTGATTCCGTATCTCACCGCGTCCATCATCGACAAGGGCATCGCCGTGGGAAACATGGCGCACGTCGCGAAGATCGGCGCACTGATGGCGGTAATGGCGATTCTTGCAATGTTCTTCGGCGTTCGCGCGGGCGTGCACAGCGCGCGGGCGAGCACGGGGCTGGCGAGCAATCTGCGCGAATCCATGTTCGGGCGGATTCAGGAATATTCCTTCTCCAACATCGACAGGTTCTCCACCGCGGGGCTTGTCACGCGCCTGACCACCGACGTCACCAACATCCAGAACGCCTTTCAGATGATTCTGCAAATCTGCACCCGCGCGCCGGTGACGCTGATCGTCGCGCTGTTCATGGCGTTTTCCGTCAACGCGAAGCTCTCGCTCGTGTTTCTGGTCGCGATGGCGTTTCTGGGCGTGATGATTTTCGTGCTCATCCCCAAGGCGATGAAATATTTCAAGCTGATGTTCCGCAAGTACGACGCGGTGAACGGCGTGGTGCAGGAAAACGTCGGCGCGATCCGCGTGGTCAAGGCGTTTGTCCGCGAGGATTACGAGGATGAAAAATTCTCCGGCGCGGCGAACGCGCTGTTCAAAAATTCCATCTCCGCCGAGCGCATCATCTCGTTCTCCATGCCGATCATGCAGCTCACCGTCTACGCCTGCATTCTGTCCATCAGCTGGTTCGGCGCGAAGATGATCGTGGGGCAGACCGGCCTGACCACGGGTGAACTGACCAGCCTGCTCTCCTACGTGATGAATATTCTGATGAGCCTGATGATGCTCTCCATGGTCTTCGTCATGGTTACGCAGTCCGCCGCGGCGGCGCAGCGCATCGAGGAGGTGCTCGAGGAGCAGCCGGACATCACCAGCCCGGAAAACGCGGTCAAGACCGTGAAGGACGGCTCCGTTGATTTTAGTCACGTGACATTCGCCTATCAGCAGCGCAGCGGCAAGCCGGTGCTCAGCGATATCGACCTGCACATCCGCTCCGGCGAGACGATCGGCGTGATGGGCGGCACGGGCTCCTCGAAGTCGAGCCTCGTCAGCCTCATCTCCCGCCTGTACGACGTGACGGCGGGCGAGGTGCGCGTCGGCGGCGTGGACGTGCGCAAATACGACGTGGAGAGCCTGCGCGACGCGGTTTCCGTCGTGCTGCAAAACAACGTGCTCTTCTCCGGCACGATTTACGATAACCTCCGCTGGGGCAACGAAAACGCGACGGACGAGCAATGCCGCGAGGCCTGCCGTCTGGCCTGCGCGGACGAATTTATCGAGCGCTTCCCGGAAAAATACAATACCCGCATCGAGCGCGGCGGCACGAACGTATCCGGCGGCCAGAAGCAGCGCCTGTGCATCGCCCGCGCGCTGCTCAAAAACCCGAAGGTGCTCATTCTGGACGATTCCACCAGCGCTGTCGATACCGCGACGGATGCGAAGATTCGCGAGGCCATGCGCACCCACATTCCCGGCACGACCAAGATCATCATCGCGCAGCGCATTTCCTCCATTCAGGATGCGGATCGCGTGCTCGTGCTGGACAACGGCCGGGTCAATGCGTTCGATACCCCGGAGAACCTGCTGAAGACCAACGCGATCTATCAGGAGGTCTACAACAGTCAGGCCGGAAGCGGCAGCGGCGACTTTGACGAGGCCGCCATGAAGGGAGGCGACTGAGCATGATGGGACGAAACAGAAACGCCGGAAAGCCCGGCGCGAAGAACCCCGGCAAGACGTTTAAACGCATCATGGCCGAGATCATGGGCCGCTATAAGCTGCACTGCGTCGCAGTCGTGCTCTGCCTGATCGTCAGCGCGGTGGCCAACGTCTACGGCACGATGTTCATGCAGCGCCTGATCGACGATTACATCACCCCGATGATCGGCCGCCCCGACCCGGATTTCGGCCCGATGGGGCGCGCCGTGCTCGGCGTCGCGCTGGTGTACATCCTCGGCGCGTTCAGCGCGTGGCTGTACAATTACCTGATGATCTTCGTCTCGCAGGGCACGCTCAAAAACCTGCGCGTCAAGCTCTTTTCCAAGATGGAGCGCCTGCCGATCAAGTATTTTGACACGCACGCCCACGGCGATATTATGAGCGTCTATACCAACGACATCGACACCATGCGGCAGATGATTTCCCAGTCCATGCCGCAGCTCATTTCCAGCGTTGTGACGATTGTGAGCATCGTGACCTCGATGATTATCCTCAACGTGCCGCTGCTGATCATCACGCTGTTCATGGTTGCCACGACGATGACGCTCTCCGTCAAGCGCATCAAGAGCGCCGGGCGGTTCTTCGTCGCCCAGCAGCAGGATCTGGGCAGGGTCAACGGCTATATCGAGGAGATGATGGACGGCCAGAAGGTCGTCAAGGTCTTCTGCCACGAGGAACAGAATTTCGCGGGCTTCAAGCAGCTCAACGATGCCCTCCGCGAGAGCGCCTACAACGCCAACCGCATCTCCAACACCATCATGCCGCTGACGATGGCGATGGGCAACCTGAGCTATGTGCTCTGCGCGGTGGTCGGCGGCCTGCTGGCCTCCGGCGGCTACCTCGGCCTGACCATCGGCACGCTGGTCTCCTTCCTGACGCTGAATAAGAGCTTTAACCAGCCAATCAATCAGGTTTCGCAGCAATCCAATGCCATCATCATGGCGCTGGCGGGCGCGGAGCGCGTCTTTGACCTGCTGGATGAAGCGCCCGAGGTGGACGACGGCTATGTCACCCTCGTCAACGCGAAAAAGGACGAAAACGGCGTCATCACCGAAAGCGACAGCCGCACCGGCCTCTGGGCGTGGAAGCACACGCACAAGGACACGGGCGAAACCGAATATCGCGAGCTGAAGGGCGATATCGTAATGGATCACGTCGATTTCGGCTACAGCGACGACAAGCTGGTGCTCCACGACATCAAGCTCTACGCCACGCCGGGGCAGAAGATCGCGTTCGTCGGCTCGACCGGCGCGGGCAAGACGACCATCACCAACCTGATTAACCGATTCTATGACATTCAGGATGGCAAGATCCGCTACGACGGCATCAACATCAACAAGATCAGGAAGGACGACCTGCGCCGCTCGCTGGGCATCGTGCTTCAGGATACGCACCTGTTCACCGGCACGGTGATGGAGAATATCCGCTACGGCCGTCTGGACGCGACGGACGAGGAATGTATCGAGGCCGCCAAGCTCGCCAACGCGGACGGCTTCATCACCCGCCTGCCGGACGGCTACAACACCATGCTCAAGGGCGACGGCGGCAACCTCTCGCAGGGACAGCGCCAGCTTCTGGCCATCGCGCGCGCGGCGGTCGCCGATCCGCCCGTGCTGATTCTCGATGAGGCGACCAGCTCGATCGACACCCGCACCGAGGCGCTTGTTCAAGCCGGCATGGATTCTCTGATGAAGGGGCGCACCACGTTCGTCATCGCGCACCGCCTGTCCACCGTGCGCAACAGCGACTGCATCATGGTGCTTGAGCAGGGGCGCATCATCGAGCGCGGCACGCACGACGAGCTGATCGCCCAGCACGGCAAGTATTACCAGCTCTACACCGGCGATTTCGAGGAAAACGATTGATAATGAGGCTGTTAAGCTAATAACACCGATATTTCAAGAATAAAATAAGTATTTTCGCCCCGAAGGTTTCCAAAGGGCGACCGGAAAGCCCTTTGGTGGGGCGATGGGGCAAAGCCCCATATCCGAAATACATGGATATTTGCTTCTTGAATGTTTGGTCTATGCTCAATAGCTTCTTTTGAACGGAAAAGAAGCCGAAGAATGCCTGAAAGGTGTCCCCCGTGTGAAAACGCGGGGGATTTTTTTCGTTCGCCGGGATAAATTTGACAGCCTCATGCGTTTCTATGGTATAATCGGAGGGAAGATTTTCCCGCCGAGGCCGTCTGCCCGGCGGCAGGCAGGAGGCTGGCACGATTGAATCAGGCTTGGTATCAGGTGGCGTCCATGGGCTTTGGGTATCTCAGCGCGGCGATCATCGCGCTGATCGTGCTGCTGGCCTTTCGGAAATATGCGAAAGACCGCGCGCTCTGGCGGCGGGTCAAAAAGAACCTGCCGCGGACAGGCGCGGCGGGCCGCCTGGTTGTGCTTTCCGCGGGGAACCGGCGGCTTCCGGCGGGAACGGAGCTGCGCGTGCCGTTTGAGGGGACGCTGGGCGGCTCGATGGGCTGCGACGTCTGCGTGCCGTATAAAAGGGTGCACATGCGCTCGGCGTTTTTCTGGGTCGAGGGCGAGGCGCTGCACCTCGTGCCGCTGCATAAGGACGGATTTCTGGCGGATGAAACGCCGATTGAACCGGGCGACGAGGCCATCATGCGCGACGGCGCGATGCTGCGCGTCGGCGAATTGAAGCTGGTGCTGCGGATGTATGACCGCGGCGAAGGCGTGGTCGGCGCGGACGAGCCGTATGTGACCCGCGCCCGCCGCAGCAAGGCCGGACAGGGGCGCGGCGACGGGCTGGGCGCGCCGACGCGCGGCGCGATCCGCAGGGAGAAAAAACGGATGAATTACAGCGAAGCGGACGAGACCGAACGAGCCTCCGCCGCGCAGAAGGATAAAAAGATGCGGAGGTGACGGCATGGCTCCACGCAAGCGCGATACACAGGTGCAGGAAGACGGGCAGACCGTCTATAAACCCGCAAAGAAAGCGAAAACCATCGTGAAGGAAGAACCGGAGGACAAAAAGCCCGTCCGCCTCAAGCCGGCGCGGACGAAAACGGGCAGGCTCAAGCCCGAAGCGGAGAAGGAAGAAAAAAAGCCGGATAAAAAAACGCCCCGGCGCTACGAGCCGGAGCAGAAGCTGACCGGGCGGGAGAAAAAGGAAAAGGCGCGCGCCGCCGCCGTCGCCCGCGACAGGCGCAGGGCGGTCAGCCGCGCGGGGGACGGATGCGTGACGATGATCGCGCTGCTGACGGCGGTGTTCGAGGTGCTCGGGCTGCTGCTCTGCGCGGCCAAGGCGGAGGGCGCGTGGGATACGCAGGCGGTCAGGCTGTGCATGGTCATGGCGCCGCTGGGGCTGATCACCACGCTGGCGCTGCCGCGGCTTCTGCCGATGGATTCGCTGGTGATGGCGCTGACGAATTTCCTCTGCGGCGTGGGCGTGGTGGTGCTCTATACGGTCTCGCCCGAACGCGGCGCGCGGCAGGCGATGTTCTACGCGATGGGGCTGGCGGCGATGCTCGTGATGAGCGAAATCGTCTTTCATGTGCGCCATTTCCGGGGGCTGACGCTGCTGGGCATGGCGCTGGGCATCGGCGCGCTGATCCTGCCGCTGGCCTTCGGCGAATGGAACAACGGCGCGAAGAACTGGGTGTCCGTGCCGCTGCTCGGCTCGTTTCAGCCCAGCGAAATCGTGAAGCTCTCGGTGGTGCTGGCGCTGGCGTATTTCTTCAGCGCGCATCGAACCGTCTGGCAGATGATGCCCGCGCTCCTGTTCGCGGCGGCCTGCCTTCTGCTGCTGATGATGCAGCGCGACCTCGGCACGGCGCTGATCTATTACCTGACGACGCTGGTGCTGTTCTACGTCGCCTGCGGCAACGTGCCGCTGACGATCCTCGGCCTCGGCGGCGGCGCGGGCGCGGCGGTGCTGGGCTATCAGATGTTCGCGCACGTCAAGGTGCGCGTGGCGATGTGGCGCAACCCGTGGAGCGACCCGACGGACAAGGGCTATCAGATCATTCAGGCGCTGCTGGCCATCGGCTCGGGCGGGCTGTTCGGCGTGGGGCTGGGGCAGGGTACGCCGGAGAAAATCCCCGCCTATTACAACGACTTTATCTTCGCCGTGGTCTGCGAGCAGCTTGGGCAGGCGTTCGGCGTACTGCTGCTGGCGGTCTATGTGCTGCTGATTCTGCGCGGGGTGACGGTGGTTGCCCGCGCGCGGCGCTCGTTTGAGATGCTGCTGGGCTGCGGCGTGCTGACCATACTGGGGATTCAGACGTTTATGATCGTCGCGGGCGTCATCAAGATGATTCCGCTGACGGGCGTGACGATGCCCTTCCTCAGCTACGGCGGCTCGTCGCTGCTCTCGTGCATGGCGATGATCGGGATTCTGCACGGGGCGAGCGCAAGGGCGCAGGAAAATCTGGAAGAAGATATTCTGTGCGTGAGAGGGTGATTTTATCAAGGTTATCAAGCGGCGCATGCACCTGCTGACGCTGCTGCTGGTGCTGATGTTCGCGCTGGTGATCGCGTATTTCTGCTACTGCGTCTATTTCTACGGCGGGCGCTGGGTCGCGAACCCCTATAACCCGCGCATCAGCAGCCGGAAGCAGCATGTCGTCATGGGCACGCTGACCGACAGGGACGGCACGGTGCTGGCCTATACGGATGAGGACGGCAGGCGGCGCTACAACGGCAGCGCGGCGACGCGCAAGGCGGTCTGTCAGGTGGTCGGCGACAGCGGCGGCAAGGTTTCCACCGGCGCGGACACGTTCCACGCGCAGTTTCTGCTGGGCTTCCGCTCCAGCATCTTCGAGCGGCTGGCCGACGCCTTTACCGGCACGACCCAGCGCGGCGACGACGTTCGGCTGACGATCTCCGAGCGGCTCTCCCGCTACATCAGCGAGCAGTTCCCCGCGGGCAAGCGCGGCGCGGTCGTCGTGCTCAATTACAAGACGAACGAGATTCTGGCGATGGTCTCCATGCCGCAGTTCGACCCGACGAACATGGATTCGGCGCTGTCGGACGAGGCGGCGGGCGCGCTCATCAACCGCGCGACGCAGGGGCTGTATCCGCCCGGCTCGACGTTCAAAATCGTGACGCTGGCCTCCGCGCTGGAAAATCTGCCCGATCTGAACGATTTCGCGTTTGACTGCACGGGCTATTATCCCGTGGGCAACTACGCCGTCACAGACGGCAGCGCGCACGGGGTGCAAACCCTGTCCGACGCATTCGCGCGCTCCTGCAACACGACCTTCGCCGCGCTCTCGCAGGATCTCGGCTATGAGATGCTGGGCAATACGGCGGAGGAGATGGGCTTTAACCGGAACTTCATGTTCAGCGATTTGATCGTCTACAATTCCAGCTACCCCATCGACGACCTGAGCGCCGAGGATCTGGCGTGGTCGGCCATCGGTCAGGGGCGCGTGCTCGCCACGCCGATGCACATGGCGCTGATCGCCGCGACGATCGCCAACCGCGGCGTGATGAACGAGCCGCGCCTCGTCGCGCAGATCACGACCGCGCAGGGCGGGAATCGAGCGCTGCTCAGCCATGCGGGCGGCAGGCGCGTGCTCGGCGAGGACGTGGCGGCGCGGCTGGAAAAAGAGATGATCCGCGTGGTCAAATCCGGCACGGGCAAGCGCGCCGCGCTGGATAACGGCTATACCGTCGCGGGCAAAACCGGCTCGGCGGAGGCCAGCAACGACAAAAGCATCGAATCACATGCGTGGTTCGTTGGCTATATCACCAATGACAGCGCGCCTTACGCGATCTGCGTCCTCGTGGAAAACGGCGGAAGCGGCGGCGGCGTGGCCGCGCCGCTGGCGCGGAAGACGCTGCAAAAGGCGATTCATCTGGGATTATAATCAAGGAGGTTTTAAGCGATGAGCAAGAGGATTTCGGGTTTGATGGCGTTGGTTTGTCTGTTGGTGGCGGCGGCTTCGGCGCTGGCGGCAGGCACGACGGTGACGACGTTCACGCCGTTTGCGGATATGGATTTCGCCGCGCAGGGGTACATGGATTTGATTACCGCGTGGGAAGACGAAACCGGCAACATGGTGGAGGATTATTCCGGCTTGGAGGACGACCTGTTCATGGAGCAGATGCAGGAGATGGTGACCGCCGGCCGCGCGGATCTGGTCGTCGTGCCGCTGGGCAGCGGGCTGACGAAGGATCAGCTGGTCAGCGTGGACGAGCTGCTGGCCGCCGCGCCGGATTGCGGCGCGAGGCGGATGGAAGCGATGACGGAGCGCGACGGCAGCGTACTACTCGCGCCGGTGCGCTTCAACTGGGAGGCGCTGTATGTCAACGCCGACGTGCTGGAGGCGAACGGCGTCGCCGTGCCGACGAATTACGACGAATTGATCATCGCCTGTGCGTCGCTGGCGCAGAAGGGGATTCTGCCGCTCGCCAACGCCATGTGCGAATGGCCGGAGATCGTGCTGGACTGCACGGCGATGATCGGCGCGCCCGCCGATCAATACGGCCAGCAGACCTCGCTGGACGGCGCGAAGGCCGTGACGACGGCGCTCACGCAGGTCGGCGCATTCGGCCTCGATCCGTGGAATCTGACGGACGAGCAGGCGAAGCAGGCGTTCATGGAGGGCGCGGCGGCGATGCGCTTTGACGGCAGCGATTTGGCCGAGCTGGTGCCCGAGGCGCGGCAGGAGCACGTCGTCGCCGTCGCCCTCGCGGGCATGGACGGGCAGGCGCGCACCGCGCTGGTCGGCACGCCGAGCTATGGGCTGGCGCTCACCCGCGCCTGCTGGCAGGACAGCGCGCGCCGCGAGGCCGCCCTGTCTCTGGCTCAAAAGCTGCTGGGCGGCGACGGCGCGGCGATGATTGGCGCGCCTGCGTATACGACTGCGCTGGGGAAGAGCGTGGCGCAGATGACCGCTTCGGCGACCGCCTGCGCAGGGCTGCTGTATGACCTGAACCCCGAGCATTTTAACGAATGGTCGGAGAGCGTGGTTTCCGCGCTGATGGCGCTGTAATACTAATTCTTGTTAAAATGGCTTAATCCGCGCACCATCTTTTTCGCTCTGACTTTGCCTCGTTCCGTTCAACGTACCTCCAGTACGCCTCACTTCACTTGGCTTCGTCAGAACAAAAAATCTGATGCGCTTGTGGAGGAGCACATTCTATGTCACAAAGGGGCGTATACGGGAAAGAGCGGGATAACGCGGGATAGGACGGGAAAACCGTGGTATTATCGAAATTCAAAGAGATAAATATAAAAGAAATATATAAAAACAACAATGTGCGCGTTCTGTGTCACATGGGAGCGGAGAGCAGTCGGAAACGGCTGCTTTTTTCTGTTTTGGTGGGTTTTGAACGCCGAGCGTCAAACGGCGTTAAACGTGCGTTTTATCTTGCAACAATAAAGAAAAAGTGCCGAGAAATAAAGTTTCTCTGAAACGCGGAGTATTGGGGACTTGGGGACGTGCTGAGGACAGCAATCGGAAATGGGAGAAAACCGTGCAATATAAAGAAAAACTCCATTTAGAATGGAGCATGGGACAGAAGCGATAGGGTAATGAATATTTATTCATTGAATGAATAAATAGATGCCGATTCAATCAGAAGTGATGATATCGACAACCTTTTCGGCAGAGATAATCGACGAAATGGGGTACACCATCGTCGGACACTCAGGATTGATTGAACGCAGCTCAGCGTGATCGCCATAATGGTAGAACTTTTTTATAGTATATTCACCATCTGGATTGTCTGCTTCCAAATGGACAAGGGCAATGTTTCCCTGTTCAGCTTGAGTATAACGAGCTACCACAACGAAATCTCCATCAGAAATATCCGGTTCCATACTGTTTCCGTGTACTTCAATAAGCAAGAAACGATCTGGATCACTGAATTTAGGACTGACATGGATTCGATGTTCTATGGTTGAATCAAAAAGAGGAGTTCCGGCAGCAGAAGCACCATCGGCATTACGCCAAACAGAGGCGGGCGTGGTGTTGAGTGTCTGACGGTGTTTCTGACGAAGATTTTTAACCATATCGAAAAAGAAATCCTGTTCGTAGTTATAGAGCGAACGGAAATTTTCTATTAACTGGTGCTCAACTGTACTTAAGCGAGCCGGTGCAGCTGCATTTTCATCCGAGAAAAAATCACCGACAGAAATTGAAAGAGCGTCACAAAGACTTTCGAGCGCGTCGAGCGTTGGTATTTTCTTTCCGTTGCAAATCTGATTGATATAGGAGGGGGTCAAGCCGGATCGTGCGGCAAGGGACTTCTGGGTAATGTGTTTTTCCTTTAAAAGAAAAGCGAGTCGAACTCCGATATCCAAGAGATCACCTCCTATACAAGATTATAACTGTCAGTGATAATTATGAAATAAAAAGAGAAAAAAATCAAGAGAAAACCGACGGTAAATGCAAAATTTGCTGTCAGTAATTTTTTCCGTTGACAAAATTAACTGTAAGACATATAATTAAGAAAAAAAGTAACACCAACAGTTAATTGAGAGGGTGAGAAAAGTGACACTGATGGAATTGAGAAAAACGAGGAAGATTTCTCAGAAGAAGTTAGCGGAACAGGTTGGCGTTTCTCAAGCATACATTTGTGCACTTGAACGTGGAGATCGAAAGAATCCCAGTGCAACAGTTATCAAAGCAATTGCCAAATCACTGGGAATCCGCGCTTCCAAAGTGTTAGAAGCATTGGAAGAGGCGGTGTAATGGATGATGGGAGAAAGTCGATACATCAGTAGTGAAGTGGCTGCTCAGTTAATTGGCGTAACTCGAAGAAGCATCAATCGTCAGATAAAAGGCGGCAGACTTCAAGCGATAACAACGCCAACAATCAAAGGTGGCGCAGATGGAACTGCTAATAGCATACTTCTTGAGGATGTTCTTCAGCAGCTCGATACCCAAGGACGGCTTCTCTGGTACGAAAGCCAGAGCGGATTATCCACCCAAGTTTCTGCCGCAGACCTTGCGACGTACAAGGAAGCCTTCGGCGAGGAAGGGCTGACCGAGCTGGCAAATCGCCAGCAGGCAGTCATGGCGCTGGACGGTATCCTAAGCAGCGGCGAACGGGGCAGGACGGCGGCGATGGACGCGCTGGCGGGGACGCTGGGCGTGACGAGCCGGACGCTGAGGCGTTGGCACGCGGCATACAAGGAGCGCGGGCTGGCGGCGATCATGGACAAGGTGGAGCGCAGGGACAAGGGGCAGAGCCGGACGTGTTGCCAGCTGGCGCGGGACTTCATCGAGGCGCAGATATGCGACAATCGGAAGTTTCCGCAGACGCTGGTGCTGGAGCGCCTGCGGGAGCGGGCAGCGGAATACGGCGAAAATGCCTGCAACTGCTGCGTGTACTGCGACGGATCGGACGCGCGGCGGGCGCTCAGACCGGCAGACAGGGAGAAATACCCCATCTGCACCATGGCAAGCGGCTCGATGATGATTCCGGCGAATCGCCACGCGGTCAACCGCATCGTGGAAACGATGGACAAAGCGCAGATGACGTTCGCCCGTTACGGCAAGCGGGCTTGGGAAGCGGCGTACATGCAGAAAACCAAGCGAAGCAAGCCGACGCTGGTCAATGAAGTTTGGTTCGGCGACCACCACAAGCTCGACCTGTTTGTGCTGGACGAGAATGACAATCTGGTGCGCCCGTGGATGACGGCTTGGATGGACGCTTGTTCCAAGAAATTCGTCGGCTGGGAGCTGACGTTGGAGCCGAACAGCGACACGGTTGCCGACAGCTTCTGCCGGGCGGCGGTGTATACGAAGGGCAGCGACGTTCACGGTCTGCCGCGCTACATCTACATCGACAACGGCAAGGATTACAGAAGCCATCGGTTCGAGGGCGAAACGCTGGTGGAAAGCGATCTGGGCTGCCTGAACG
>ERZ827458.1758-NODE-1758-length-13372-cov-5.040024_pt1 | contig 13372 bp, 15 predicted proteins | sample MGYA00519706_ERZ827458 | MGnify/ENA primary metagenome ERZ827458 (study PRJEB31778, sample SAMEA3449309) | human gut metagenome | biome: human gut; feature: human-associated habitat; material: faeces | place: United Kingdom | collected 2010/2012 ...
CGCCGACCTTGCGCGGCTGGACGAAGGGCAGCAGACGCGCTACAAGAGCTTCTACTGCGGGCTGTGCCGCGCGCTGTACCGCGGCTACGGGCCGGTCCCGGCGCTGGCGTTAACCTATGATATGGCGTTTCTGACGCTGTTTCTGTCCGCGCTCTACGAACCGGCGGAGCAGTCTGGCGCGTCGCGCTGCCTGCGCCATCCGGCGCAGGCGCAGAGCTGGACGCAGACGGCATTCACCGGCTACGCGGCGGCAATGAACTGCCTGCTGGCCTATGAGAACCGCCGGGACGACTGGCACGACGATCAAAAGCTTTCCGCGGCAGCCGCCGCAGGGCTTCTCGGCCCCGGCGCGAAGCGGGCCGCCGCGCAGTATCCGGAAAAGGCCGCCGCCATCCGTGCCGCGCTTCAGACCATCACGCAGGCAGAGGAAGACCGCACGGCTTATTCCGAAGCGCCCGCCAACGCGTTTGGAGAACTGATGGCGGAGCTGTTTACAGTGAAAGCAGATCGCTGGACGCCGGTTCTGCGGCAGTTTGGCCGGAGTCTCGGCAAGCTGATCTATTTTATGGACGCGGCCTGCGATCTGGAAGAGGATCGGAAAAAGGGCCAGTATAACCCGCTGGCGCTGCTGGGCATACAGAGCGGCGCGGACTTCCGCCCGCAGCTGACGCTTCTGGCGGGCGACGCGGCGGAGGCGTTTGAGCGCCTGCCCATCGTGCAGGATGCAGCGATATTACAGAACATTCTATATTCCGGCGTCTGGACGCGCTTTGAGGCGGCGTTCCGGACGAAGCAGGAGGAACCAACATGATCGACGATCCCTACAGCGTGCTCGGCCTGACGCCGGACGCAAGCGATGAGGAAGTCAAGCGCGCCTACCGCGCGCTGGCGAAGAAATACCACCCGGACATGAATCCGGGCGACCAGCACGCGGCGGAGATGATGAACCGCATTAACGCCGCCTATGACCAGATCAAAAACCCGCAGCCGCGCATAAATACGCAGCAGCGAAGCTATCAGGCAGACCCCTTTGCGGGCTGGTACCGGCAGAGCTATCAGGGCGCGTGGTCGGAGGCCGACCCGATGGAGTCCGCGCGGCGGTACATCTTTGTGCAGGAATACGAGCGGGCGCTGCGGACGCTGAACGCCGTGCCCGAATCGCAGCGCACGGCGCAGTGGTATTATCTCGCCGCCGTCGCGAATACGAACCTCGGCAACCGCGTGCTCGGCTATGAGCAGATCACCAGAGCCTGCGCCATGGACCCGGCGAACGCGGAATACGCCGCCGCCCGCGACCAGATCGGCCGAAGCGGCACGGTCTACCACAGCCGTCAGTCCGGCTTCGGCTTCGACAACATCGACCTGAGCCGCGCCTGCTGCGGCATCTGCGCTGCAATGTCCTGCCTCTCCGGCCGCTGCCCGACCATCCTGTGCTGCTGAGAGAAAGGCTGTTCTTTTGTGGCGGGGGGTGCTATAATAAATTATATGCCCATCAATGCAAGAACACTTTTCGGTTTTCTTGGCTCTTTCCCGCGAAATTTGAAGCAGCTCAATACTTCCGACGCTGTTCTTAAAGCCGTTGTAGGGGCCGATGCCGGTCACAGCCGTTCGCGACGAAGGAGCGCTACGGATGTGGGTCTGCCGCTTGCCGGTACACATCGGCCCGGCAGGATGCACCGGTTTTACTGAAATCTTCGGCGAATTCGTAACTTCTCATTGGGCTGACAGAGTCGTCGGCCCCTACAACGACCCTTGCTCTCTCCTGTAGGGGCGGACGACTCTGTCCGCCCGCAGACCGCACCGGTTCTTACAGGAATCTACGGCGAATCCGTGGCTGCCCAGCGGGCCGATGTGGGCATCGGCCCCTACATGACTCCGGCAAATTCGTGCTGCCCCGCAAATTTCGAATGCAAGGCGTTTTTACCGCAATCATTCAAAGGCAGCTGCTATCAAATTTGGTGCACCATAACAGGCGGCGCGTACCAAATCGCCCGTAGGGTGAGTACGTGTGTTCGTAATATCTGTAAATCAGATTCCTGCCTGAATCGCACCGCAGGATGCACCCCGCGTCCCCAAGCGCCCCTTTTCTCCCCTATCTTTTCCGGCAAGGCGGAAAAGATAGGGCCGTCGGAGACATCCCGCAGTATCATATTCCCATAAAAGTACCAAACCAGACAGGAGAACTCCCATGAACAACGACCACAGCACCGAGCGGCTGGACTACCAGAGCGGACAGCGGAACGAAAAAGAGCAGCGGGGGGAGTATACGCCCCGGCCGAAGCACCAGATCGTGCTGGCGTGGGTGTTGATCGCCATTGTGGTGCTCGGCGTCCTCGGCATGTGCTACTGGGAGATCTTTGGGAAGTTCTGATATGCGCATTCTTGGCATCGACCCCGGCTACGCCACGACCGGGTTTGGCATTTTGGAGGCCGGACGCGGCAGCGTCCAGCTGCTCAACTACGGCACCATCACGACCCCCACAACGCTTACGTTCCCGGAACGGCTCGTGGTGCTCTATGACGATATGGTGCAGCTCATCGAGACGGTCAAGCCGGACGCCGTGGCGGTCGAGGAGCTGTTCTGGGGGCATAACGTCACGACCGGCATCGGCGTGAGCCATGGCCGGGGCGTCATTCTGCTGGCGATCTGTAAATCAGGTGCGCCGCTTTTCGAGTATACGCCCAATCAGGTCAAGCAGGCCGTCGTCGGCTATGGCGGCGCGGACAAGCATCAGGTCATGGAAATGACGCGCCGCATTTTGAAGATGGAAAAGGTCGCGCGGCCGGACGACGCGGCGGACGCCATCGCCATCGCACTCTGCCATGCGCGAAGCTCCACCTCGCTTCTGGCGCAGAAAGGATACCGGTAATGTTTTATTATCTGAACGGAACAATTACGCTGCTCGACGCCAATCTCGCGGTCGTGGACTGCGGCGGCGTGGGCTACGCGTGCCATACGACAAATTATACGCTTGCCCGGCTGCAGCTCGGAAAGCCCGCGAAGCTCTTCACCTACTGCAATATCAAGGAAGACGCCTTTGATATCTTCGGCTTTTCCACGCGCGAGGAATTAAACTGCTTCGAGCGGCTTCTGGGTGTCACGGGCGTCGGCCCGAAGGCGGCGCTGGCGATCTTGTCCGTCGTCTCGCCGGAGCAGCTGACGCTGGCCGTCATGACGCAGGACGACAAAACCATCACCATGGCGCAGGGCGTGGGCAAAAAGCTGGCCCAGCGCATCATTCTGGAACTCAAGGACAAGCTCGGTGCAAGCCAGCTGGAGCTGAACACGGCGGAATTCGCCGGCTCCGGCGCGCCGGTGCGCGGCAGCAAGTCCGCGGAGGCGACCGCCGCGCTCGTCGGCCTCGGCTATTCGCAGACGGAGGCGGCGGCGGCGCTCAAGGGCATTGATCTTGAGAATCTTTCCATCGAAGACGTGATCCGCCGGGCGCTGCGCGCCGCGGCGCAGCAGTAAGGAGGGCCCGGCATGAGCCTGGATTTTTCGCAGAAATACGATGCGCCCATCGTCACCACAAGCCTGACCCCGCAGGACGACGGCGAGGTCAGCCTGCGCCCGAAGCTGCTGGCCGACTATACCGGACAGGAAAAGGCCAAGGGCAACCTTGCCATTTATATTGAGGCTGCCAGGCGGCGCAATGAGCCGCTCGACCATGTCCTGCTCTACGGCCCGCCGGGTCTCGGCAAGACGACGCTCGCAGGCGTCATCGCCAACGAAATGGGCGCTGGCATCCGCGTGACCTCCGGCCCGGCGATCGAAAAGGCCGGAGATCTGGCTGCGCTGCTGACGAATCTCGCGCCGGGCGATATTCTGTTCATTGACGAAATTCACCGCCTCAACCGGGCGGTCGAGGAAATTCTGTATCCGGCTATGGAGGATTTTGCTATCGATATCATCGTCGGCAAGGGCCCGTCGGCCAACTCCATCCGGCTCGATCTGCCGCGCTTTACCCTCATCGGAGCAACGACCAGAGCCGGGCAGCTTTCCAGCCCGCTGCGCGACCGTTTCGGCGTGCAGCTGCGTCTGGAGCTGTACACCACAGAAGAATTGCAGCGCATTGTCATGCGTTCGGCCGCGCTGCTGGGCATTGAGATCGAGCCCTCCGGCGCGCGGGAGATCGCGTCCCGTTCGCGCGGGACGCCGCGTATCGCGAACCGCCTGCTGCGCCGCGTGCGCGATTTCGCGCAGGTCTGCCACGACGGCGTGATCACCTCCGAGGCTGCCGACCACGCGCTCGGCAAGCTCGAGGTCGACCGTCTGGGCCTTGACGCCATCGACCGCCGCATGCTCACCGCCATTGTGAAAAACTACGGCGGCGGCCCTGTGGGCCTTGAGACATTGGCCGCGACCATCGGCGAGGAGGCCGTCACGCTGGAAGACGTTTACGAGCCGTATCTGCTGCAAATCGGTTTTTTGACACGCACGCCGCGCGGCCGCTGCGTCACGCAGCTGGCCTATGAGCACCTGCATCTGCCGTCTCCCGTGCAGCCTGCCGGGACGCAGCTTTCATTCTGAGTTTTTGAGGAGCGATATATCGTATGGGTAAATTATTTGGAACTGACGGCATCCGGGGCGTTGCCAATGAAACGCTGGACGCGAAGCTTGCCTACCGCGTGGGACAGGCGGCGGCGATCTCGCTGTGCGACGATCCCGGCACGAAGCCGACCGTCGTCATCGGCAAGGACACGCGCATTTCCTCGGATATGCTGGAGGGCGCGCTCGTCGCGGGTCTGACGGCCTGCGGCTGCAACGCGATTTTGCTCGGCGTTGTTCCGACACCTGCCGTCGCATATCTGACAATCTATCTGCACGCGGACGCAGGCGTCGTCATTTCCGCCTCGCACAACCCGTATGAGCACAACGGCATCAAAATGTTCTCGTCAGAGGGCTTCAAGCTGAACGACGCGCTCGAAGCGCGCATCGAGGAGCTGATTTTGCAGGACGGGGAGCTGCCCGTCAAAACGCACGGGGAGATCGGGCAGGTCATGTCCGGCAGCTTTGCGGCGGAATATTATCTCGACCATCTGGCCTCGACCGTCGATGGGCTTGAGCCGCTGCGCGTGCTCATCGACTGCGCCAACGGCGCAGCTTCGACCACGGCACGGTACTTATTCGGCCGCTTCCCGCTGGAAGCGGAGTATCTGAACGACAAGCCGAACGGCGTCAACATCAATAGCGGCTGCGGCTCAACACATCTGGAAGCGCTTTGTGACGCGGTCAAAGCCGGCGGCTATGACCTCGGCATCGCGTTCGACGGCGACGCCGACCGCTGCCTGACCGTCGACGAGCAGGGCTGCGTCATTGACGGCGACAAGATGATGGCCATCTGCGCCGCAGAGATGGAGAAAAAGGGCCGCCTGCACGGCGGCGGCTTCGTCGCGACGGTCATGTCGAACATCGGCCTGCACAAATACTGCGCAGAGCACGGCCTGCGGCTTTTGTGCGCGTCGGTCGGCGACCGGAACGTATTGGAGCTCATGCAGAAGGAGGGGATGCGCCTCGGCGGCGAGCAGTCGGGCCATATCATCTTCCTGGACTACATGCCAACCGGCGATGGCCAGCTGGCCGCGCTGCAATTCCTCGATATCCTTTCCCACAGCGGCAAAAAGGCCAGCGAACTGTCCGCCTCCGTGCGGCAGTACCCGCAGCTGCTGCAAAATGTCCGCGTGACCTCCAACGAGCAGAAGACGGCCATCATGCAGTCGGATTCCCTTCGCGAAGCGATCCAAAAGGCAGAGGCTGAACTTGGGGAAAACGGCCGCGTGCTTATCCGCCCGTCCGGCACGGAGCCGCTCATCCGCGTGATGGTCGAGGCCGGGACAGAGCAGCAGGCGCAGGCGGTCACGCAGGCGCTTGTGCAGCACGTCGAAAATCTACAAAAATCATCAGAGAAATAAAATAAGTTTTATTTACTATTGACAACCGGAAAAATATCGCATATAATCGCTAGTGTTGGGTAATAAAAATTTCCAACCAGAGCCACGCAGATCTTTCATCACTCCGTTGCACCCTCTCTTCGTGTATGGACCCTGGCAAGATTGACTGGCGCTTTTCCCGGCGAAATCAGGCACGGCCTGATCGCATATACAGCCCGATCGCATACGAGCGCAAGCCGCAATTGCAGGGCAAATCCATTTTTTATCGCAAAAGAGAGGTAACAAAAATGTTCGAAGACAAGACGTTGGTCTGCAAAGAGTGTGGCAAGGAGTTCGTTTTCACCGCCGGTGAGCAGGAATTCTACGCAGAGCGTGGCTTCCAGAATGAGCCGCAGCGCTGCAAGGCCTGCCGTGATGCCCGCAAGAACGCAACCCGCGGCCCCAGAGAGTACTACACCGCTACCTGCGCTGCCTGCGGCGGCGAGGCACGCGTCCCGTTCGAGCCGAAGTCCGATCGCCCGGTTTACTGCAGCGATTGCTTCGCCCGCATGAAGGCTCAGGGCTAAGCTCCATCTGTCAACCAGAGATCCGCACCTGACCGGGTGCGGATCTTTTATGCGCTTATAACGGCCATTCGCGCTTTCTATGGCCGTTTCGCTTGCAGATGCGGACGGCGGTATGATATAATGCACCGGCAGGCGACCCGCAGGGGCGGACGACTCTGTCCGCCCGCAGAATGCGGTGGTTTCTCGGAAATCTCCGATAAATTCGCAACATTTTAAGGGCCGACAGAGTCGTCGGCCCCTACAGAAATACTGCGCAGATTTACAGCTGCCTGCCGGGATCGTGCGTGTTTTGGAATGCGGATAAGCGGATTCAGGATATCCCCTACAGAAAGGATGATTTTTCATGCAGTATGATGTCATTATCATCGGCGCAGGCCCCGGCGGAATTTTCTCGGCGTATGAGCTGTCGAAGCTCTGTCCGGAGAAGAGGATCGCCGTATTTGAAGAGGGCCAGCCGCTCGAAAAGCGCAGATGTCCCATTGACGGGAAGACTGTCAAGCACTGCGTCGGCTGTCCGACGTGCGCGATCATGAACGGCTTCGGCGGCGCGGGCGCGTTTTCCGACGGAAAATATAACCTGACGAATGACTTCGGCGGCACGCTCTATGAATATATCGGCAAGAAGCAGGCCATGGAGCTGATGCACTACGTCGACGAGATCAACGTCAGCCACGGCGGCGAGAACACAAAGCTGTATTCCACGGCCAACAGCGCGTTCAAGACCCGCTGTCTGCAGTGCAATCTGCACCTGCTCGACGCGTCCGTCCGGCACCTCGGGACGGATATCAATTTTGTCGTGCTGAAAAATCTCTTTGCCGAGCTGGCGCCGAAGGTCGACTTTTACTTCCGCACGCCCGTGCGGCAGGTGCTGGCAGCGGACGGCGGATATGAGATCGTGACCGATAACGGAAGCTTCTCCTGCAAGCAGTGCATCGTCTCCGTCGGCCGCAGCGGGAGCAAATGGATGGAAAGCGTGTGCCGCGAGCTGAACATTGAGACGAAGTCCAACCGCGTCGACATCGGCGTGCGCGTCGAGCTGCCCGCCGAGATCTTCAAGCACCTGACCGACGAGCTTTATGAGAGCAAGATCGTCTACAAGACCGAAAAATATCAGGATCTCGTGCGCACGTTCTGCATGAACCCGAAGGGCGCGGTCGTGACCGAAAACACGAACGGCATCGTGACCGTCAACGGCCACAGCTATGAGGACCCGGCCAAGCAGACCGAGAACACGAACTTCGCCCTGCTTGTCTCCAAGCACTTTACCGAGCCGTTCAAGGATTCCAACGGCTACGGCGAGTCCATTGCACGGCTTTCGAATATGCTGGGCGGCGGCGTGATGGTGCAGCGCTTCGGCGATCTCATCCGCGGCCAGCGCTCGACGCAGAAGCGCATCGACAAATCCTTCGTCTCCCCCACGCTGACGGCTACGCCGGGCGATCTGTCGCTGGTCATCCCGAAGCGCATTCTCGACGGCATCATCGAGATGATCTACGCGCTTGACAAGATCGCCCCCGGTACGGCGAACGACGATACGCTGCTTTACGGCGTTGAGGTCAAATTCTACAACATGGAGGTCTCCGTCGACGAGAATCTGGAGACGGCGCACAAGGGCCTGTTCATCATCGGCGACGGCAGCGGCATCACGCATTCCCTGTCCCACGCCTCCGCCAGCGGCGTCTATGTCGCGCGGCACCTCGCGGCGCAGGCCGAGGCGTAACGGGCCGCTCTGTCAGCTGTCGACAAGTAACTGCTGCATCAATCAGCGGTTACCCAAGCCGTCTCATCCAGCGTTTGCGGCGGAAGACCGCCATGGAGATTGCGAAGCGGATGCATTCCTCCAGCGACAGGAGCAGATAGACGGACGCGATGGGCAGCCTCCAGACAAACGCGCCCAGAAGTCCCAGCGGGACGCCGAAGCCCCACGTGCCGAGCATATCGATGCCCATGACATAGGCCGTCCGCCCGCCGCTGCGGAGAATGCCGCCGCCAAGGATCATATTGAGCACCTTGAACGGCGCGGCCAGCGCGTAGACAAACAAAATCTGCCGTGTCAGCCGCTTGACGGTGCGGCTGACCTGATAGATCTCCACATACGCCCCGCTCGTCAGGAGCACCACGGCGCAGAGCACGGAGGCTCCGACCGCGCCATAGACCATCAGCCGCTTCGCCGCCCGGTAAGCCCCATCGTAATCCTCGCCGCCAAGACGCTTTCCGACGATCACGCCCGCAGCCTGCGACAGGCCGCACAGCGCGCCGATCGCCAGTCCCTGTATGGGCGCGGTCAGCGTCATGGCGGCGCTTTGCTCCGTGCCTATGCGGCCATAGATGGCCGCGTAGACGTTCTCGCCCAGACTCCAGCTCGCCTCACAGACGAACAGCGCATCCAGCGCGGACGCGAGAAAGCCGTCGCGCAGCGTGTGCCCCTCGTACTTCGGATGGTCGTTGACGAACACGCCGATGATCCCGGAGCTGTTGCGGGCCAGCAGGATGCCCGCCATGCTGGGAATATACTGCCGCTTTTCGAGCAGCGCCGTCACGCGCTGCACCGTCTCGTCTGAGACCTTGTTCGTCTTCCCGTGGATCACGTTGGAGACGGTCGCCGTGCTCAGGCCCAGCTCCTCCGCGATATCACAGATGCGTACGCGCTCCCGCATAGGCTCTGCCCCCGTTTCTGCCCCTATTTTATCCGCCCTGCGTAGAGAAGTCAAAGGCGCAGACGGCAAAAACGCCGGATTTCGGAAAAAGATGCTTGTGTTCTGCGGCGGTTTCGCATATGATATGTATGCTGACCGCTTTTTGATCTGCGGCGGCGGAAAAGAGGAGCCTGTTTTGAAAAAACTGAGCGTTTGTGTGCTCTTCGGCGGCGTTTCGTCGGAGCATGAGGTCTCGCTGCGGTCAGCAGAATCTGTGCTGAACCGCTTGGACAAAGATAAATATCATATTTTTCCGGTCGGCATCACGAAGGATGGCGACTGGATCCTGTTCGGCGGCAAGGATTACGGGATGCTTCCCGCCGGAACGTGGCAGAACTGCGAGGAGAACCGCCGCGCAGCGCTTTCCCCCGTGCGCGGACAGGGGCTTTTGAGCTTTGAAAACGACTGCGTCGTGCGCGAGCGCATCGACGTGGTCTTCCCCGTGATGCACGGTGAAAACTGCGAGGACGGCGCGATTCAGGGCCTGCTCCAGATCGCGGGCATTCCCTATGTCGGCCCGCGCGTCGCGGCCTCCGCCGCCTGTATGGATAAGACCATCACAAAGCTGATCGCCGACGCCGCAGGCGTCCGGCAGGCAGCGTGGCAGCTCGTCACGCGCGAGGGCTTTGCCCGCAGCCGGGAAGCGGCGCTGAGCGCCGTTGAGGCGCGCTTCGCCTATCCCGTCTTCGTCAAGCCCGCCGGAACCGGCTCGTCCGTCGGCGTTGCAAAGGCAAAGGACCGCGCCGCGCTGGAAACGGCAATTGAGGCGGCGCTGAAATACGACCGCAAGGTTCTGGTCGAGGAATTCATCCGCGGGCAGGAGGTCGAGGTTGCCGTACTCGGCAACGACAATCCGTTTGCCTCCGTCTGCGGCGAGATCGACTCCGGCGCGGAATTCTATGACTACGACGCAAAATATATCTCCGACTGCGCACACCTGTACATCCCGGCCCGCATTTCCGAGCAGACCGCCGAGCAGGTGCGCGAGCTTGCCGTCCGCGTCTACAGGGCCATGGGCTGCCGCGGCCTGTCCCGTGTCGACTTCTTTGTAAAGGCAGACGGCGAGGTCGTCTTCAACGAGATCAACACCATTCCGGGCTTTACGTCCATTTCCATGTACCCCAAGCTCTTCGAGGCCAGCGGCATCCCCTACGGTGAGCTCTTGGACGATCTGATCGCGCTTGCGCTGGAGGCGTGATGGTACAGGCCGCAAGAATTGCCATCACCGGCACGCAGACCATGGAGGACGGCGGGCCGCAGACGCTCGAGCTGGTGACAGACGGCTCGTACTGCTATGAGCCGGGCTTCGCGCTTTTGTCCTATGTCGAGTCGGAAATGACCGGGCTTGAGGGCGTTGTTACCTCCTTTCAGATCGAAGACGGGAAGACCGTCACGCTGCGGCGCAGCGGAAAGGTCAACGCCGAGATGGTCTTCGACCGCAGACAGGCGCATGAATCGCTGTACGACGTCGGCTTCGGCGCGATGATGATCAGCGTCGTGACGGAGGATATGACCGTTCTGCTCAACGAGCACGGGGGCGTTCTCGATCTGGACTACCGTGTGGAGGTCGAGCACGCGCTTTGCAGCCGCAACCGTTACCATATTGAAATTCAGACGATATAACTATAAAAGGAGCATTTGCAGATGAAACAGGCGCATATTTGTCTGGACGAAACGCTTGGCGTGCGTTATGCGATCCTGCCCGGCGACCCGGCCCGGCTTGACCGCGTGGCCGCACAGCTGGAATCCGTGCGGGAGCTTGCGTACAACCGCGAGTTCCGCAGTCTGACCGGCACCTATAAGGGCGTGCCCGTTCTGGCCGTCTCCACGGGCATCGGCGGCTCGTCCGCCGGGATCTGCGTGGAGGAGCTGCACAACATCGGCGTGGAGGCCGCCATCCGCATCGGCTCCTGCGGAGCCTTGCAAACCGGCATTGCGCTGGGCGATCTGATCCTCGGCTGCGGCGCGATCCGCGACGATGGGGCTTCAAAGGCCTATGTCCATCCGGAATATCCGGCGGTCGCCGACTATCAGCTGCTGGGACTGTGCGTGGAGGCCGCGAAGGCGCTCGGCTGCCCGTATCATGTCGGCATCATCCACAGCCACGAGAGTTTTTATCACGAGGAAAACGACGCGGAGAGTGCCTATTGGTCGCGCAAGGGCGCGCTGGGCGCGGATATGGAATCCGCAGCGCTGTTTACCATCGGCCGTCTGCGCGGGATGAAGACAGCTTCCATTCTCAATAACGTCGTCGTATATGGCGAGGATACCGCGAACGCCATCGGCGGCTATGTAAACGGCGAAAGCCTGACCGCCATCGGCGAGCACAATGAAATTCTGACCGCGCTTGAAGCCTTTTACCGGCTGGAACAGGAGCGGACGCGATGAAAAACGTTCTGTTTGTCGACTGCTGCATCCGTCGCGAAGCGTCGAACACGAAAAAGCTGGCCGAGGCGTTTTTGTCCGCGCTGCCGTCCGACTGCGCTGTGACGCGGCTGGATCTGATGGCGGAGGATCTTTCTTATTTCAAGGACAGCTATTTTGACCAGCGCGAGGCGCTGCTGGCGGAAAACCGGCGCGACCATCCGCGCTTCCGGTACGCGCACCAGTTCGCGCAGGCCGATCTGATCGTGATCGCCGCGCCGTTCTGGGATCTGTCCTTTCCGGCGCTTTTGAAGGTCTATATCGAGCAGGTGTCTGTCGACGGGATCACGTTCGGCTCCACGGAGGAAGGGCTCAAGGGGCTCTGCCGCGCGTCTCATATGATTTTTCTCACCACGCGCGGCGGCTTCTATACCGGAGACGCCATGGAGATGGGCAGCCGGTATCTGGAGGCGCTTCACACGTTCTTCGGCATCGGCGAATACGCCTGCATTGCCGCAGACGGCATGAATGTCGCGGGCTTTGACGCGGAAGCGTCCCTGCGCCGCGCCATGCAGGAGGCCGCGCAGTTGGCCGCGTCGCTATAATTTCTGTTGCAAACTGTGACGCAGTTGGGTATAATACGATTATAAAATACACACAGGAGGTCATTTTTTATGGCTGCAAAGATCGAAAAGACCACCATCATCGGTGATGTTCTGGATATCGCGCCCGAGACTGCTCCGCTGTTCATGGCCATCGGTATGCACTGCCTGGGCTGCCCGTCCTCGCGCGGCGAGACGGTCGAGGAGGCCTGCATGGTGCATGGCGTTGACGCCGACGCGTTCCTGGCGCAGGTCAACCGCTTTATCGAGGCTTCCGAGGAAGCCGAGAAGGCCAAGTAACAAACCGAAAGGAAAGGGCGGCCTGATGGCCGCCCTTTTGCGTGAAGCGATGAAGGTTCCGATCTCCAACCGGCTGCTGCTGTGCGCCGAATTTGTCCCGCGCGGTTCCCGCGCCGCCGATATCGGCACGGATCACGGGTATCTTTCCATATACCTGCTGCGCGAGGGCATCTGCCCGTTCGTCACGGCGGCAGACCTGCGCGAGCAGCCGCTGCAGAAGGCCCGCGAAAACGCCGCGCGCTTCGGCGTGTCCGAAAACATGCAGTTTTTCCTGTCCGACGGCCTGCAAAGTATCCCGCCGGGCGCAGCGGATACGATCATTATGGCCGGAATGGGCGGCGATCTGATGGTGCGCATTTTAGAGGCTGCGCCATGGGTCTGCGATGACCGCTATACGCTCATTTTGCAGCCGCAGAGCGCCGGGCAGGCGCTGCGGCAGTATCTGGCGGAGCACAGCTTTGCGATCGAGCGCGAAGCGCTTGCAAGGGACGGCCACTTCTTCTATACCGTCCTGCGCGCAAAAAAGGGACATATGCCCCCGCTTTCGCCGGGGCAGCAATACGCCTCGCCGCAGCTGCTGCGGGCAGACGGGCCGCTTCTGGGGCCGTATCTGGCCCGGATCGAAACGGCCCTCGCGGGCACAGTCCTGGGCCTGCAAAGAGCCGACGAGCCGGAAAAGCTCCGCTATTACGAAACCGCGCTTGCGGAAATCAGAGAAATGAGGAAGCAGCATGACGACTGTTCGTGACATTTATAACGCCCTGTTTGCCTTTGCGCCCGCGTCCATGAAAATGGACTGGGACAACGTCGGTCTGCTCTGCGGGCGGTTCGACGCGCCGGTCGATACCGTCCTTGTTGCGCTCGACCCGATGCCGGATGTGATCGACGAGGCGAAGAAAACCGGCGCGCAGTGCATCGTGACGCACCACCCGCTGTTTTTTGACGCGCCCAG
>ERZ827458.1759-NODE-1759-length-13363-cov-13.542907_pt1 | contig 13363 bp, 8 predicted proteins | sample MGYA00519706_ERZ827458 | MGnify/ENA primary metagenome ERZ827458 (study PRJEB31778, sample SAMEA3449309) | human gut metagenome | biome: human gut; feature: human-associated habitat; material: faeces | place: United Kingdom | collected 2010/2012 ...
ACGTCCGCAGGTTAGTACATATATCTCAGGTTAGTGGCGTTTTTTTGAAAGGTCAATGTCAGTGCAGTTGTAATGATGTACTCACGAAAATATTAACTCCTTGTCGATACGGAAAATGTTTTAGGCGGTGTTTGCGATATATTTCACTGTGTTGCTTTAATAAGAACCGGTTTATTCTTCGGTTTTTGTGAATCTGAACGATTTCATATCGAACTGTGTGCCGGGCAGGAATACGAATGCAATGTTGTTCTTGCCTGCGATATGCTCGATGTCAAACGTTACCGGCGTGTACTCGTCTGCGTGGGGGAATTCGAGCAGACGGGTGGTCTGGCTGCCGTTCTCATCGTTTACTCTGAGCTGTATTGTACAGTTATCGAGCGGTGTTCTGCCTGTAACGGTTATCTTATCCGTTCCGCCTGCGAAATCGAGGCCGTTGAATTCGATAACAACGTTGTTGCCTATCTCCTCAACGCACGAGCCGTTTACCTTGTAATCATCGCCGTACAGATTATCGTTGTCTGCCGCAGAGTTTTCCGCATAGGTACGGTCGTACTTTTCAAACTCAAAGCCGCCGAATATGCAGGAATTGTTGATAACAAAGCTGATGTCGTGCGTTCCGCTTATTCTGCACGGCAAGTCGAAGGTCTGTGGGTATGCTCTGTCCCATCCGCCGTTATTCTTTATTGCAAATGTGCCGATATATCTGCCGCCGTTGTCGGCATCGCCGAGATACAGCTCTACGGGATAATCTTCACCGCCGCCGCTGTTTCCGACGCTTATCGTAATCTTCTTGGTTCCGCCGCCGAAATCAACGGAGCTGAAGCCGACGGTCGTTCTTCCGTTAAAGCCGCCGAGCGAACCTCTGTCTATCGTGATAACGGGAACATTCGAGAAATCGCAAAGGCAGGCGGCAATAAAGATATAAGGATTCTTTTCTGCTTTTCCGAGTCCTTCTGCCGTATATTCAAGCTCGGAGATAATCTTCGGAATATCGGTACCGTTCTTTGAATATGCTCTCAGGCGGAATTTGCCGTCACCGAAGGCTTTAAGCGTTGCCGTATTTCCGTCAAACGAAACTACCTTTGCAAAGCTGATCTCAACTCCGTTATCGGTACAGCATTTGAACTCTATGTCACGGAAGGTTGCGTTTTCGGGGAATATCTTTACCGAAATTTCGGCAGTATCACGTTCCTTTGTCAGTGTACGAGGCTCACTGTCGAAAAGGTCGATTTTTCTTACGGGAATTTCATTTGTGTAGGGCGTGGTTACTGCGGGGAATGCGTTTTGAGTGACAACGCTTACTCCCTGCGGCTCTGTTTCTGGGGCTACTGCTTTTATAGTTATCGTTTTAGGCTTCAAGCCCTCACTTTCGGCGGTGATAACTATGTCGCCTGTTTCAAAGGTGGATTCGATTATCGCAAGGAGCTTTCCGGAGAACAGCTTTCTATGATTGCCCTTATAGCTGTCATAGTCGGTGCTGTCGCCGTTATCAAGTCCTACAAGTCTGCCTGCGCCCTTTACTGTGAACTTTATTCTGTTTACCGCATTCTGAACTTCCTGTCCCATTATATCGTCAACGGTTACGGTAATAAACGCAAGCGATCTTCCGTCAGCCGCTATTTCGCTCACATCGGGGCTCATATTTACTTTATAGGGGTCGAGAGAGGTGAAAAGGACCTCCTCCTTTTCGTAATCGTCAACATCGCAATCGGGGCTGAGATAGCCTCTTACCGCAAGCGGCTTGTCCTTATGGAACGGCACTGTGAAGCGGGCGCAGAGCTTGTCTTCCGTGAGGTGATCTATCACCTTTCCGTCATACATCTCTCCGCAGTAATGAAGTCTGATAAACGGAAGATCCGAATAAACAAGCACGTCTATAAGCTGACCCTCGTTGAAATCCCAGCAGCAAGGAGAAACGTGAATGAAGGACTTTTCTTCGGCTATATCCCATACCGATTTATAGAACCAGAACGAGTCTTTTTCAAAGCCTGCGGTATCTATGATGCCGAAGTATGAATTCTTGGTATTGTAGGGGGTAGGCTCGCCGATATAGTCAAATCCTGTCCATACGAACTGTCCCATAGAATATTCTGCGGCGGCATCCATAGCGAAGGATCTGAGCGGAGATGCTCCCCAGTTTACAACGCTGTTTCCGAGATCGGAGCATTGCAGATCGTCATATACCAGTAAGCTTGTATCATAGGGGAAGTGGTATATGCCTCTTGAGCGTACCGTCGAGGCGGTTTCACTGCCGTAAATGACCCAATCGGGATGCTTTTCGTGATGCTCGTCATACAGCTTTTCCGTATAGTTATAGCCTGCAATCTTCAGATAATCAGCTACATTCTGTGCATTTTCCCACTGCATATAGTTTGAGGCTATCGTGGGCGGGGCATTGTGCATAGGGTCGTTCTTTTCGACCTCCTCGCAAAGCATCTTCGCAACCTCAAGTCCTCTGGGGCTTTTATGCGTATCGTATATTTCGTTGCCTATGCTCCACATTATAACCGAAGGGTGATTACGGTCACGTTTTATCCACGCTTCAACATCCTTCTTATACCAGTCGGGGAAGAAACGGTGGTAATCGTTCTCGTTCTTGGCAAGCTCCCACATATCGAATATCTCGCTGTCAACGAGGAAGCCCATTTTATCGCAAAGCTCCATAAGCTCTCTTGACGGAGGGTTATGGCTGGTGCGGATAGCGTTTACGCCCATATTCTTCAGCTTTTCAAGCTGTCGGCGGGTAGCGTCGTAATTTACCGCAGCGCCGAGTGCGCCTAAGTCGTGGTGCATACAAACACCGTTCAGCTTAAGGTGCATACCGTTTAACAAAAAGCCCTCGTTTGCGCTGAATTTTGTGGTTCTGAAGCCGAATTTTTCAACGGTATCATCAAGCCTGTTTCCGTTATCGTCATAAAGTATCACGGACAGGGTATATAAATTGGGCGTGATTATATCCCATAATTTAGGAGCATCCATATAGAACACCAGCTTATCGTTCTTGCCGCAAAGTCTGCGTTCGCAAACGTAAACCTCTCTGTTTTCGGGATCTCTTAATGTATATGAAATCAAGCCGCAGACCGTGTCGGAAAGGCTTATCTGTACAGTAGTCTTCCATTTGCCGTGTTCTCTGCGGTCTGTGTCACTGCACTTTGCGCTGATATAGACACCGTTTTCAACGATGTGACGGCGAGAGGTTTTTCTGAGCCACACGTTTCTGTATATTCCGGCTCCGCTGTACCAACGGGTATTCGGGGATTTATGGTTTACTCTGACTAAAATGCGGTTTTCGCCGTTTTTAAGAGCACCGGTTATATCAAAGCTGAAGGTTGTATAGCCGTACTTCCACTTGCCGACTTCCTTATCGTTTACATAGACGGTAGTATCCATATATACGCCGTCAAAGATCAGGATATAGCAATCGTCTTCTCCGAGTGCGTCTACGGTGAAATACTTCTCGTACCAGCCACAGCCGGACTTGTAGAGATTTGCCGTATCGCCTATAAGCCAGTCGTGCGGTATCTCAACATTATACCAATGTGCGTTTTCAAGCGTCTTTCCGTCGCTGTCCGGTTCGGTGAGGGTGAATCTCCAGTTATCGTTGAATAAAATTCTGCGTTTTTTCATATCTGTGTTTCCTTTCGGCTTAAAAGCTGAATATGAATTGTTAGTCTTATTGTAACAGTTTGAGCAGTGAAAATCAAGCGGTAAACGGTTTATACGCAAAAAGATTTTGCCCCCTCGGTTGTCCGAGGGGGGCATAATATATAAGAGAGGAGAATTTGCTGCTATGCAGCGATGTGTTGATGTTATATGATGATGTTAATGCGTTGCAAAATGCTGCGGAATGTTACGGAAAAATTAGTGTGATAAAGCAAGGCGGAAGATATATGCGGTAGTATGATTTTTCTGTGCGTTGCTATAACTGAAATGCGTTGTTTCAAAGCGTTGCGAAATTGTTAGGAAAGTAAGGAAAATTGCAATAAAAGCGTTTAATCCACTCTTACAGCCTTTAAGAAGTTGTCGGTATAATATACCGACTTCATGCTTGCAGTGCGGACTTTCTGTCCCGGATACGGACTGAACACTATCGTGTCATCTCCGGTATATATACCGCCAAAGAACGAGTCGCCGTCCTTTATGAAAACTATATCGCCCTTTTCAAGCTTTTCAAGAGCTATTTCAGTTCCCATTTCTTTCTGTGCGGTAAGTCCTCTGGGACAATCGACACCGTTTGATGTCAGCGCATAGTAGATAAGTCCCGAATTATCAAAACCTGTTTCTGCGCTGTATCCGCCCTCAGTGAATGGTTTACCGAGCATATCATAAGCCGACTTTGCTATTGCATCACCTTTTTCTGAGGGAGCGGGCGGCTCGGTGCTGTCTGACGACGTATTATCGGAAGAGTTGTCCTCGCTTGATGTGTTGTCGGAGGAGTTATCCTCGCTCGATGTGTTGTCGGAAGAGTTATCCTCGCTCGATGTGTTGTCGGAAGAGTTGTCTTCGCTTGACGTATCATCAAAGGAGTTATCCTCACTCGATGTGTTGTCGGAAGAGTTGTCTTCGCTTGACGTATCATCAGAGGAGTTATCCTCACTCGATGTGTTGTCGGAAGAGCTATCAGAGCTTTCCGCTACGGAACTCTGAGTGCTGTTCTGCGGATCATTTCCGCTTTCATAGGACGGAGAATTGTTTCCGGAACAAGCGGTAAGTGAAGCCAAAGCCAAAACTGTAAACATTGCCAAGATTAACGATAGTTTCTTTTTCATAATATCACGACCTTTGCTTTATCGTTTTATATTGTTCTCTGTCCTTGATTTAAGTATATCACAAAAAATCCGAAATTCAATTAAAATTCGGTTACAATATGGTAACAATTTGGTTACAAATGGTTACAAAACGGTTACAACGGTTACAAAAAGGTGACAAAATCGATTCTTTTCGCTGTTATTCCCCAAAATATACAAAAACACCGTCTGCAAAGCAGACGGCATTCCTGTAGTTTTATATGAAGGACAATGTCATAATCGGTTTTAAGCAACTCTTACAGCACGGCTGAAGCAGTTTTGCCAATAAGAGCTGTTAAGGTCGGCAAACTTTACCTTTTCACCCGGATAAGGGCTGTAAATAAGTTGGCCGTTGCCTGTATATATTCCGGCGAAGTCAATCATCTCGCCTGTTTCTGAATCTTTATCGGTAAAGAAAAGGATGTCGCCCGGCTCAATCTCGCTGAGCGCTACGGTTGTACCCATTTCTTTCTGTGCGGCTGTTCCTCTCGGACAATTGATAAAGCCGTTTTCACGAAGGACATAGTATATAAGTCCCGAATTATCGAAGCCCTGCTCAGGCGTTGCCATACCGCTGACATAATCGACTCCGACAAGAGCCTCGGCGGTTGACACTATCTGAGTGCGAAGGTCATTTATTGTACTGCTGTTATCAGAGCTTTCCGGGAGCGATATTATATCCGATACCGTTGTCTGCTGTGACGAAGGTTCTGAGTCGGTACTCTGCGGTGTTGTTGATGTTATGTCTGGTGTTGAATTGTCCGATGATGTGTTATCCGAGCCGCATCCGCTTAAAGCCGGCACCAAAGCTAAAGCCAGCGCCGCAATAAACAAAGTGACTGCGTATCTTTTCATTTTTACCCTCCGTGCGACAGTAGAGTAACGCTGTACTGCTGTCGTCTGAGATGTACTGTTGTTTCTTTGTACACAATATAGTATATCCCAAAAAGCACAAAAAGTCAAGTGAATATTTTCCATTTTATGCTGATAAATAGGGGGATATGGTGTAGCTTTGCTGAAAGTTTATGTTGATATTGTGAAAAGAAGAACGAGCCTCCTGTGTGGGAGGCTCGCAGATTGTGGGAAAAGTCTTTTATTTGGATATGCTTCTGTTATATCATTCAGCTTTGCCTATAATAGCAAGCTACCGATAGTTCTTTTTGTCGGATAACACTTCTCGGATTCGCTATTCCATTTAATAACGTTGCTGCTATTCACGCGGGAGACAACCAAAGGGACTAGGGTGAGGGAGCTAGGCGCCCCCTCTCCCTATCCCTTAGGTTTTCTCCCTCGTGGCTCCCTCTTTCCTTACTCACACCCCCACTCCGCCTGGGGTGTTGGCGGAACTCGTATGACCACCGGAACATTGTATATCCTGTAAGTGCAGGGACGCTTAACGCTACACGTCCGCAGGTTAGTACATATATCTTAGGTTAGTAGCGTTTTTTGAAAGGTTAATGTCAGTGCAGTTGCACTGATACACTCACGAAATTATTAATTCCCTGTGGGTACTAAAAATGTTTTCTGCGGTGTCTGCGAAAATTTATTTATACAGCACATATTATAATATGTGACATAGAAAAAACGAGCCTCCTGTGTGGGAGGCTCGCAAAGAAATTACTTATTCTTTTTCTTCTTGCTGATGATGAATGTAATAACACCGACTGCAACTAAAACTACCAGTGCGACAACGCAGATAATGATCGCTGTCATATCAAATGTCACGCCTGTGTTTGTGTTGCCGCTGCTTGCTCCGACTACTGTGCTTGCGCCGATTTCTTCGGCAAAGCAGGTAATACCCAGTAATATCGACATTGCTGCGGCTGTAACCGCAGAGGTTAATTTCTTCATAATAAGTATCATTCCTTTCTTCTTTTTGTAAAGACTACTATACTACATTTCTTCCGAAAAAGCAAGCGGAAAATTATACAAATTTTTTCAGTCTTCGGCTAAGTTTATTCTGTAGGTGCAGCGGGTGCTGTTGTCGCCTTGGCGCCGTTTATGATGCTCTTGATTATTTCGGGCTGGGTTACTGTGCACTCTGTGCGGTCGAATAAGCCGAAGCCGTGATTACCGTTATAGCCGTTATCCCAGTAAACAGTAACGATATTTCTCTGATGAGCGGCATAATTCACATACTCTGCGAAATAAGCACGATATATAGTATTGCTCTTATCCTTTGAGGTCCTGTCGTTTGCGCCGTACTCGCCTATTACAACGCCGTAACCGTTCTTGATAAACGCATTGTAGAGCTTATCGAACTGTCTGTTTACGAGCGTTTCACTCTGTCTGCGCTTTACAAATTTCTTGACCGAGTCGCCCCATTTATAGAAGGTATCCTTGCCTTCGTCTACGCAGAATTCCCACGGGGTGTAGTAGTGGACGGAAATCATTATCCTGCTGTCATTCGGGATAACTAACTTTGCTTCCATTGTATATGTATCGCAGTCGCCTGTTGTGAAGTTTATATCTGTGTTCCAGCCGGGGATAAGCAGATAACGGCTGTTGTTATTGCCGCCTGCTTTTCTTACCGTATCAACGAAAATCTGATTGTATGCGTTGATGTTGTTGTAGTATTCGGGTTTGGGGTTGCCGTATGATCCGTCAAACACTTCATTCATTGACTCGAACACGAGGTGATCGTCATAGTTCTTGAAGCGATTTGCTATCTGCTCCCAGACCTTTTCGTACTTTGCTTTTATAGTCTCCTGCTCGGAAGCGGGTTCGCCGCAGAGAAGCCAGCCGCCTTTTATGCTGTAGTAGCCGTCGCCGTGAACGTTGATTATAGCGTAAAGTCCGTTATCAATGCACATATCGACTACTTCCTGCACTCTGTCGAGCCACTTTGAGTCGATAGTGTAGTCGGGGCCTTCACCTATCTTAGAAAGATATGATACGGGGATACGGATAGACTTGAAGCCCTGTGCCTTTACCTGCTTGATGAGATTTTCGGTAATTACGGGGTTGCCCCACGCTGTTTCGCTCGGTGTTCCATCGGAGTTTGACTCAAGCTGATTACCGAGGTTCCAGCCGGGCATTAAGTTCTGCGAGAACTGAACAGAGTCACCTTTTGTTTCGGCAGGTGCAGGTTCCGGATTCTGTGTTGCGGTCGTTGTGGTTGTAGTGGTTGCCGCTGTTGTTTCGGCTTTCGTTGTGGTAGTAGTAGTTGTTGTTGTTGTTGAAGCCGAACTGTTTTCAGATGATGTTGCGGCATTTCCCGAGCAAGCGGAAATTCCCATTATCACCATTATGCCGCTTAAAATTGCGGCAAGTATTCTTTTCTTCATAGATACCTTTCTTTCCTTGACTGCTGTTTTTTTAATATGCTGACAGCCGTTTTTTATTGTGTCAATCATATTGTAATGGTTTTCACGGAAAAAGTCAATAGCCAATCAGGCTTATCCGCTAATTTTGTTAAAACGATTACACGGCGTTTGCAGAATGCAAAAACCGCCTGTAAAACCGTTAAGTCTTACAGGCGGTATACTATTATAATATATAGGGAGAAGTTTTTACTCGGCTACGTTAGTCGTATCTCCGGGAACAGCATCGGGCGGTGTGACCGGCTCGGTTGTGCTGTAGTCGGGGTAGTAATCGTACTCGCTGCTTGTATCTATCGCAGAAAAATCATCTTTTGAGAAGGAATCTTCTGTTTCGACAAGGTAAACGCCGTCAAGCGCTGTCAGCTTTATAAGGAAGTTGCCGGGGCAATATACCTTTACTGCTGTAATATCCTTAGCGTTCTCCTCGAATAATGCGGCGATAGCCTCGCTGCCCTTTACCTTTGTGTTATCGGAAAGATAAACCTCTGTAACACGGATGTTGCCCTTGCTGTCTGCCTTAGCTAAAATGCTCTGCATTTCTTCGGGCGTTACTGTATTTCTGAAGGTAACGTAAAGGAAAACATCTTCGGTGTTCTCTTCCGCCTTGCTGTATGCCTCCATAGCCATTCTGAAACGATCTTCCGCACTTATCGAGGTTGTCGGTGAAACAACAACAGGACTGCCGGAATTCAGCAGGGCGACGCTTGAAAATGTGATAGCTACGGCGGCTGCGGCACCTGCCACAGAAAGCCAAACCGTTTTCAGCCTGCTCTTTTTAGCCTGTACAGACTTACCCATAGCGGCTTTTCTTATCTTCTCGTAATCAAACGAATACTCGCTCATCAGTTCTTTGTAAAAATCGTTTGTATTCATCTGAAAGCCCCCTTCCGTAAGTCGTTATAATTTGAATTTTTTCTTTTGTCTTTCTATTGTGCGATAGAGCTTGTTTTTAACGGTAGACAGCTTGACGTCAAGCGCCTTCGCTACATCCTCCAGCTTCATATCGCACGCAAAATGAAGATAGAATATCTGACCTGTCAGTTCATCGGTCTTCATTATGTCATCGAAAATCTGCTTTGCAACAATCTTGTTGCTGATAACATCCTCAAGCCGTTGCTGAGGCTTGGACATCTCCCGTTCGATAGCGACCATTTCTTCTTCGGTATAGTCGGAAAAGGAGGAAACCTTGTCATCCTTCTTCCTGCCCGAAAAATAGGTGCGGCATTCAAACTTCGCTATATTTATAAGGAAAGCCTCGGGGCTTTCGATGTCCTCGTGTCCTTTTTCGCTTATGCGCTTGAAGAAACGTGTATAGACGTTCTGAATAATATCTTCCGCATCTTCTCTGTTTCCGCATTTGCTGACTACAAAACGGGAAACGGATCTGCAGGTTTCGTTGTAGACACGGTTGAAATATTCTTCGTTATTCTCGTGACCTCCGTGAATCTCTGCGCCCATCGGCTCACCTCACTTTGTCACCTACTTTGTAGTAGGCTGAATTTCAGAAAAAGTTTCACTCGAAATGAAAATTCTGTGTATCGGATAAGTAAAAAAATAAGAATGTTTTTTGTGCAGTATAACCATATATTGATTTTTGACTGCCGGGAAGCAGAATATATGGCACGAAGTGCGTGCTGTCTGCATATTTCCTCTATTATATTGTACATTAAACGGGGCGGTTAGTCAAGGGGAACATAATAAACGGAGCAGAATAAAGAAAATGTGTCGTTTGTAACGTTTGCAACACATACAAATGAAACGGATTTTACAAAAACAGGTAATAACAGAACCGGAGCTTCGCTTAATGCTAAGTTTTTTGTTATACAAATTGTTGTATTTTCAGATTTAATGCTGTAAACGTACAAAATCCCATTAATGTTTATATTGTTTCACCAAAACAAAAATGTATTTTTGTGCAAAATGCCACTTGCAAATCTAATTGCGATATAGTATGATTAAAAATAGCTTAAATGCAAAAAAATATTTTATGGAGGACAAAAAAATGAAGTTTACAAAAACTTTAGCTGCAATCGCAGCAGCTTCACTTGCAGTATCATCACTTGCAGTAAGCGCATTTGCAGCAGACGCATTAGTTTCAATGACTGTTCCTGAGAACAGTAAACCTCAGGATGCAGGTCAGGTTAATTTATGGGAACTTCCCTTTGATGACAGCGTTGAAGCATGGGCAGGCAAGGTTGATAAGGCAGTAGCTACTATTACAACTGAGGCTTATGCTAACGGTGCTTTAGGCGGTAACACTGTTGCCAATAACGGTTGGGCTTCATCAGACCAGATCGAAAGCAGTGAAGCCGGCACACATCAATGGGTTTGGGACAGCATCGGCGGTCTTCAGACTAAGGATGCAGACGGTAAGTCAAACGGTTACTTCAAGGTAGAAGTATGGTGGATGAATGCTCTGGGAGAAGAGGGCAATCAGACTCCTGCTACATTAACAATCGACAAGGTTGATTTCTATGATAAGGCCGGCGATTTACTCGCTACATATCCCGCAGCTGCTGACACAGATACAAAGCCTGCTGAGCCTAAGCCTATTCAGACAAAGGCAGATATTTCATTTACCGATAAGAAAACTCCGTCATACACATACACAGTTAAGGGCGACATTGATACGCTTAAGGTTGATGTTGCACTTTCAGCTGATGCAGCAGCAGCTGGATCAGGTTGGAACGATTGGTGCTCTGCAGGCGTTGCTGTTAAGAACCCCGACGGTACAGTTAAGTACTATCAGTGGGGCGGCGCCAGCGTAAACTGGTCTTGGGATGTAGACGGTGATAATGTTGGAGAAACTAAAGACGGCGTTGGCACCGAAACATGGGTAGGCACTGTCGGCGCTGACGGTGGTCAGATTTCTATCCCCGTTGTTAAGGGTGCTGTAGTTGATTTCTACTGCTTAAGCTGGGATACATATAATGGCGTTCAGTACACATTAACAATCAACGATGAAGAAGCTGCAGTAGAGCCCGGTGAACCTGAAGAGCCTACTAAGCCCGGTGAAACAGAAGATCCTGCTGAGCCCGGTGAATCTTCAGGCGATGTTGTTAACCCCGGCGAATGCTCAGGCGAGCCCGTTAACCCTCCTACAGGTGCTGCAGTAGCAGTTATCCCTGCAGTTCTCGCAGCAGCAGCAGTTGCTACAACAGGTATCGTTCTTAAGAAGAGAAGCAAGTAATTGCTTTTAAACGGTTTAACGCTTCGAATTAAAGAGCATACGACCCCTCCGCTTATAGCGGAGGGGTTTTTTTATCACATAAGTTGGGATATTTTCAAATTTAATGCTGTAAAGGAACAAAATTGCATTACTGTTTATATCGTTTCACCAAAACGAAAAAGTCTTTTTTGTGCAAAATGCCACTTGCAAATCTAATTGCGATATAGTATGATTAAAAATAGCTTAAATGCAAAAAAATATTTTATGGAGGACAAAAAAATGAAGTTTACAAAAACTTTAGCTGCAATCGCAGCAGCTTCACTTGCAGTATCATCACTTGCAGTAAGCGCATTTGCAGCAGACGCATTAGTTTCAATGACTGTTCCTGAGAACAGTAAACCTCAGGATGCAGGTCAGGTTAATTTATGGGAACTTCCCTTTGATGACAGCGTTGAAGCATGGGCAGGCAAGGTTGATAAGGCAGTAGCTACTATTACAACTGAGGCTTATGCTAACGGTGCTTTAGGCGGTAACACTGTTGCCAATAACGGTTGGGCTTCATCAGACCAGATCGAAAGCAGTGAAGCCGGCACACATCAATGGGTTTGGGACAGCATCGGCGGTCTTCAGACTAAGGATGCAGACGGTAAGTCAAACGGTTACTTCAAGGTAGAAGTATGGTGGATGAATGCTCTGGGAGAAGAGGGCAATCAGACTCCTGCTACATTAACAATCGACAAGGTTGATTTCTATGATAAGGCCGGCGATTTACTCGCTACATATCCCGCAGCTGCTGACACAGATACAAAGCCTGCTGAGCCTAAGCCTATTCAGACAAAGGCAGATATTTCATTTACCGATAAGAAAACTCCGTCATACACATACACAGTTAAGGGCGACATTGATACGCTTAAGGTTGATGTTGCACTTTCAGCTGATGCAGCAGCAGCTGGATCAGGTTGGAACGATTGGTGCTCTGCAGGCGTTGCTGTTAAGAACCCCGACGGTACAGTTAAGTACTATCAGTGGGGCGGCGCCAGCGTAAACTGGTCTTGGGATGTAGACGGTGATAATGTTGGAGAAACTAAAGACGGCGTTGGCACCGAAACATGGGTAGGCACTGTCGGCGCTGACGGTGGTCAGATTTCTATCCCCGTTGTTAAGGGTGCTGTAGTTGATTTCTACTGCTTAAGCTGGGATACATATAATGGCGTTCAGTACACATTAACAATCAACGATGAAGAAGCTGCAGTAGAGCCCGGTGAACCTGAAGAGCCTACTAAGCCCGGTGAAACAGAAGATCCTGCTGAGCCCGGTGAATCTTCAGGCGATGTTGTTAACCCCGGCGAATGCTCAGGCGAGCCCGTTAACCCTCCTACAGGTGCTGCAGTAGCAGTTATCCCTGCAGTTCTCGCAGCAGCAGCAGTTGCTACAACAGGTATCGTTCTTAAGAAGAGAAGCAAGTAATTGCTTTTAAACGGTTTAACGCTTCGAATTAAAGAGCATACGACCCCTCCGCTTATAGCGGAGGGGTTTTTGTTTTATTCTGCGCTATAGGATTTAAATTTCGGGGTATATAACTGAAAGCCACAGCAAAAGCTGTGGCTTTCAGTTTGTAGAAAAAGTATGTTTTTGAAACAAACTTCTAACTCACTACCCCTATCCCCCTGCCCCCTTTCCCCGGGAAAGGGGGATTTTACTGGGGCTACCGCCCCTAGACCCTGTCGGGGGCTACGCCCCTGCGACCCCATTTTCAAAAATTATATAGGTTTATCGACAGTCTGAAGCCACAGCAAAAGCTGTTGCTTTCATATTGTCGCTAAACTCAAGCACCGCAACGGTGAAATGAGAGCGACGGTTATTTTGAAAAGGACTAAGCGAAACTTTTGGTTTCTCTTTTTAACGTTTATTACCGCAGGTGACGAAAGTCAGGCAAAGCTCAATCAAATAGAACGGCGAATTTGATGCGGGTCACACCCGCAGATTATCTGCTAATCATTGCATCGTTTATTCCCGACCGTTTTACTAACCTCAATAACGCACCAACCTTTAAAAAGGTCGGAATTTGAAGCGGCTCACAGCCG
>ERZ827458.1762-NODE-1762-length-13341-cov-3.595815_pt1 | contig 13341 bp, 8 predicted proteins | sample MGYA00519706_ERZ827458 | MGnify/ENA primary metagenome ERZ827458 (study PRJEB31778, sample SAMEA3449309) | human gut metagenome | biome: human gut; feature: human-associated habitat; material: faeces | place: United Kingdom | collected 2010/2012 ...
TGCACCTCGGCGAGCGGCGCCGCGCCGCCGAACACCCGGCGGAAAAGCCCCTTGGCCTGCGCCGTGAACGAGCAGGCTTTGATCTGCTCGGCCAGCGTCTGCATCACGCTTTCCAGCGGCTTGATATCCTGCCGGAGCATCTGCTGGAGCGCGATATCCGAAAACGCGCCCATTTCCTTCTGCGCCCGCGCGCCGAAGCCCATCACGGCGGCGTTGTCGCTCAGGTCGATGCGCGCGGCCATCGCCTCGATGCGCCGCTGCATGTCGGGATCGAGCTGCCCCTTCTGCGGGATTGCGCCCTGCTCGGGCACGAGCGCGAATCCGGAAAATTCACCCATTTACTTCTTTTCCCCCTTGGCGAAGAGCGAGGCGAAGGGGTCGTCCTCCTGCGGCGCTTCCGCTTCCTTGGCGGCGGGCGCGTCCGGCTCGGCGGTCAGACCGTCGGATTTGAGCATGTCCGCCAGCACGTCCATTTCGCTTTCCAGATTGATGAAGCGGAACTCGTTGAGCGCGTCAAGCTGCTTGTGAAACGCGGACTGCACCTGCTCGACGGCCTTGGCGATGCGCGCGGCGATGTCCGCGCTCTGCCCGGCGCTGACCTCCGCTTCCAGCGCGGCGCGGGCGTTTAAGAGCTTGAGCGTCGCGGGAAGATAGTAGCGCAGGAACGTGCGAAGCTGGGAGAGCATGTTCGGCTGTTCCTCGAGCCGCTGCAAAATCAGGCGGCAGGTCGCCTCGATATCCTCGATCTGGCGGGAAAGCGCCGGGTCGGCAATCGCGTCGTTGGCGGCGGCAATCTGATCCAGTTGGCCGCGCGCCTCGCGGATGAGCACGTCCACCTCGGCGTTGCCGGATTTCGGCGCGGTTTCCACCTCGATCACGCGATCCGGGTATTTTTTCCGCCCCAGCGCGTAGCCCGCCGCGCCGACGGCCAGCGCGACCGGGTAGCTGACGAAGGAGCCGATGCCCATCGTCAGCGCGACAGCCATCACGCCCGCGCCCGCGAAGACAAACGGCGCGCCGGAGCGAATCGTCTTTTTTTCCATCCCCCAAAAACCTCCCTTTATCGTCCGCCTCCGCCCGCTGCCTTGAGGGGAGAGGCGCTTATCATCTTTATGCTTTAATCCTCGTCATGCCGGAACGCGGCATTGGTGTGCACCTGCGTCGGCATCGCGCCGTAGCTCTGCCACTGGGCGACAAAGGCCTCGTCCACGTCGAAACGAACCAGCACCGTGCCGCCCGCCGGAATACCCACGTCCTGGAGCGTCGTGCCGTCCGAATAGAGCATCGCGCCGCTGTCCGTATACAGGCCGATGGCCACGGTCGGGTTATAGGCGTCCATTTCCGTCGAATTGGTCAGGCGACAGATCACGCTCATGTCGCCGGAGGCGTCCTGAACGATTTCCGAAACCGCCGAAAGGTCGTAATTGGCAAACGCCGCATCCACCGGCAGATAGGTCAGGTTGTAGGAAATGCCCGTGATGGAGGGAACGACGGGGTTGCCGTTTTCATCCGGCTCGAAGGAAACGATGTCAAACAGATAGCCGTCCTCGCCGGGGTTGAGGAAGTACGGCCAAATCTGCGCGACCTCGCTGGTGGAGAGCAGCGTTTCGCCGCTTTGCAGGTCGAACGTGCCCCGATCCAGACAGATCACCGTCGAGGCGTTGTTGTGCACCTGCGCGAAGCAATACGCCAGATAGTAATTCCCGCTCTGCACGATGTTGCAGGAGGATTGAACGATGACGCCCTCGCTGTCGCCGAGCGCACAGGCGGGCAGAAGCAGCGCCAGCAGCAGCGCAGCAAGCCATTTTTTCATCAGGAAGACCTCCGTTTTCATAGTGGGTTTTGGCCAAGGCGCAGGCGGCGTCAGGCCGCTTGTTTGTAGAAAGTATATCATGTTTTGGGTGGGTCTGCAAGTTGACCGCGCCCACAATGTCGCCGGAAACGCACGAAAACCTCATCAGGCGATGTATTGTGTCAGAGAAAATAGAAAAATGCAAAAAACCAATGATGAGTGAAGCCAGATAAGGACAAAACTTCAAAACAGTGAGTTTAAGGACAGCGAAACGGATTTTGAAGTAAAATCTACATTTGGAGGAACATATGATGGATAAATTCATCTATAACGAGACAAACGGACTTTGGTATGAATTACAAGGCGACTACTATCTTCCCTGCCTGAAACTGCCCGAAGAAGAATGGCGCATATCGGCGTATGGGGACAGTGGCCTTTCCTTTTTCATGTTTTTCATAGAGCTTTTGTTATTTTCAAGCCAGTACTTGATTCTTCGGGGGGTATGCTATACTTTGCTACGATACGATATATTCGGCAGGAAAGGAATATTTGAGCTTGAATTAAATCGATAAACAACAGAAGCAAAAGGAGAAATAATTAATGAAAAAAAGTGGAAAAATTTTAGGTGTTTTGCTTGCGGTATGCATGGTCATCACAATGAACGTCGTTAGTGCGTATGCCGACAGCAGCGTGCCGGTTACTAGATGGGATAACTATGCAGCAACGAAATTTGCAGGCGGCACCGGTACCAAGGATGACCCATATCGAATTGAAAATGGTGAGCAGCTTGCCAAGCTTGCCAAGGATGTGTCGGCAAGAAATACCCATAAAGGCGAATATTTCCGTTTGGAGAAGAACGTCGATCTGAGCGCGCACCGTTGGATTCCTATCGGTGACTACGGCGGAATCTCCTACAAACACTTCGATGGATTTTTGGACGGCAACTGTAAGACGATATCAGGTATGGTGGTTGATCAGAGCAAGGATCAACAATCTGCCGGTTTGTTTGGTTATATATTCAATGCAACGAAGGGCAACGAAGTAGGCGTAAAGGATCTTACCATTGCCAACGCGGCGCTCTATGTTGACGAATCCATACTGGCTGATCCTAATGGTTTTGTATCTGCGGGCATACTTGTAGCCGGTGCTATGGTGAACGACGGTTATAAGGGTACTGGCGTTTTTGAGAATATCTCCGTTTCCGGAACCATTACAGTCAAAGCAACCAACGGTTCTAACAAAATCGGTGGACTGATCGGTGACGACAACCGGTGCATCGTGCGAAATTGTGCAACTGATGTTACAATTACAGGAGCAAGTAATACCGGCGGTATGACCGGCACTAGCTGCACTACCACATTTGAAAACTGCACTGCAAAGGGAAGAATCTCCGGTTTGTGGGGTTTGGGCGGCTTTGTCGGATATGCCACCACTTCTAATGGAAATGATAAAACCACCGAGTCCACCTTCACAAATTGTATCGCAGATGTAGCCGTTAAGGCTTCCGACTGGAATGTCGGAGGATTTGTGGGTTTGGCGGAATTTGGAACGTTTAAAAACTCCGCTTCCTTTGGAACCGTGACCAGCACCGTCACCGGCTGGGAGCCAAGAGCCGGCGGATTCGTTGGACGTGCAGGAAACGTAACCTTTGTCAAATGCCATTCCGCAAGCCTTGTTACTTGTGATAGAAAAGACACTTGTGGCGGATTCGCCGGAAAGTTTGAGGTCGGCACCACTGACGGATGTTCCTTCGACAACCAGAAAAACACCAACTTGAACGGTATAGGCACAAACAAAACCGAGCAGCAGGTGGAAGCATGCATCACGCAGAAGAACCTTTCTAACATCTGTGAAGATGTATATGGAGACCATCACTACGCTGAAGAACTCACGGTGGATCAAGAAGCTACATGTTCCGAAGAAGGCAGTAAGTCATACCACTGTATCCGTTGCGATGCAAAAGGCAAGAGTTTTGTGATTCCCAAAATAAACCTGACGCACGTGGACGCAAAAGCGGCGACGGCGGAGAGCGCGGGCAATATCGAATACTGGCACTGTGAAAAGTGCGGCAAGTATTTCAGCGACGCGAAAGCCGCGCACGAAATCACGCTTGAGCAGACGGTGATCGAAAAACTGCCCGGCAAAGAGGCGATCAATAACCTCCCGAAGACGGGCGATGACAGCCGTGTGGCGCTCTGGCTGCTGCTGCTGGCCGTCAGTGGCGGCGTACTGCTGAAAAACTTTGCCGACCGCAGGAAGAACGCGGACTGATGGCCGTACACATTTGAAAAACAGACTGTCGCCTCTCTTTAAGAGAGGCGCTTTTTCTGTTCGGCACGATAAGCGCTATAGGCTGAATGAAAGCACTTTAATTAATAACAATTATTGAGCAAAAAGCGAATGTTGCACAAAACGCGGGCGCGCAATGCGCGCCCCTACGGGTACGGCGGCATAATGCGCAGTTCCTTTTTTCCGCAACATTGTAGGGGCGCGCATCGCGCGCCCGTTATTGGAATTTGTGCAAAATTTCGGATTTGCTCATTTACTATTAATAAATGAAAGGCAATTTTTGATATTAAATGATAAACGAAAATTGTCAAAAAGATAGAAATGAATTTGGAGGCTATATACATAATTGTTATGGGTTCTATAAGAAAAGAAATATTTGACACAAAAGTAGTGCTTGAATATAATGATTTTAAAAGAGGGAAGAAGCTCGCAGGGCAGTCCGGAATACCCTGTTTGGCGTAGTAGGAAGAGCACAAAATAAGAAAAATGAATTAAAGGAGGAATACGAGTGAAGAAACTGGTGATTTCTGTTCTCGTGATGATCGCGATACTGGCTACGATGAATTCAGCAATGGCATACACGTATGAGAAACCGGTTAAAAGTTCAAAATTACCGCGAACCACGCCGCTTGAAAAGGGCATCGATCCTTCTTATCTATACGATATGCTTGACCAGCTTGAACAGGCGGGAATCGAAATGCACAGCCTGTTGGTGTCGGTCGATAATGAAGTGATTTTTGAAGGATTTTGGAATCCCTACGGCCCGGATACGCCGCATATTGTTCATTCGCTGACCAAGCTGTTTACAAACGCTGCGGCAGGCGTGGCTGTGACGAACGGAGATTTGAGCCTGGATGATCGGCTGATTGACATGTTCCCTGAGCTTGCGCCGGAAAATCCGAGTGAAAATCTGCAAAAGGTGACGCTGCGCTATCTGATTACGATGAACGGCGGATATGGCCGCATGATTAGCGGCAGCGAGTGGCGTCCGCTGAAGACCAGCTGGCTGGAAGCGTTCTTTGCCGAGCCTGTGCCGTATGAACCGGGTACGCATTATCAGTATTCCAGCGGCAACGCCTACGCGGTTTCGGCGATGGTGCAAAAGGCGACGGGCAAGACCTGTCTGGAGCTGCTGCTTGAAAGCGGATTCAGCGAGCTTGGCATGGAGCATTTCACGTGGGATCTCAGCCCCGAGGGAATTTGTTCTGGCGGCAACGGCGTGTCCTGCACGACGGAGGACATGCTGAAGGTGGGTAATCTGTTCCTGAATATGGGTCAGTGGAACGGAAAGCAGATTCTCACGGAAGAATGGTGCCGGATGGCGATCGGCATTGACAAAGTTTATGAAGGTCAGGGAGACTATGCGTTCCACTGGACGGATAAGCATGATGGAAATTACACCGCAGGAGGCGCATACGGCCAGATCGTCATTCTTGTGCCGGAACTCAACATGGTCGTCGCGGGAACGGCGGGTACCAAGAAGACAGATGAAGAATACGATATCATCAATTCTGCGATGATCGCGCCCGCCAAGGCGGATAAGGCCATGCAGGAGACAGTTGCCGCCAAGGGACAGACGCTGAACCTGCTGCAAAACCCGATTTTGACGGATTCCCCGATTGCGGAAAAAGTGGATGAAAAGGTCTTCAAGGCCGAAGAAAACGAGGACGGGATCACCAGCATCAAGCTGGACGTGGAAAAAGGCTACATCGATTTCATCATGGTTGACCAGCGCGGCGAACACACGATTCGCAACGGCATTGGCGAATGGATGGATGGCGGCACGACCATGACGGGCAATTATCTGCATCATCAGTATCAAAATGAAATCGAACCGTACACGGCGTATGGCGAATGGAAGGATGACACGACGCTGCAGCTGACGTGGAGATATCCGTCGATGGCGTTTGTAGATACTGTCGAGATTACGTTCTCCGAGGATGGGTCTCAGATGACAATGGTGCGTTCTGTTAACGTCAATTCCGGCGCGCTGGTTCGTCCGGCTGTAACGCTCAAAGCAGAATAAGCGCATAATGGATGTTGAGCCAAGGCGCTAAACGAGGCCGCCCCTCTTGAGAGAGGCGGCCTTTTTCGTGCGTAAAAAACGATGAGGGCGCAGGTGGCCTTTTGTGTTATAATGGCAATGAGCTACATCTTGAATGCCGGAGGAGGAAATCACCATGCCGAAATGGACAGAGCAGCAGCGCGACGCCATCGCCGACCGGGGGCACAGCCTGATCGTCTGCGCGGCGGCGGGCTCGGGCAAGACGGCCGTGCTGGTGGAGCGCATCGTGCAGCTCGTGCGCGAGGGCTGTCCGATTGAAAACATGCTGGTCGTCACGTTCACCAACGCGGCGGCGGGCGAAATGCGCCAGCGCATCGGCGAGGCGCTCGGCAAGGCCGCGCGGGAGGATCCGGCGCTGGGCGAACAGGTGATGGCGCTCTCCCGCGCGAGCATCTCCACGCTGCACAGGTTCTGCGGCAACCTGCTGCGCGAGCACTTTCAGGCGCTTTCCATCGACCCCGGCTTTCGCATCGGCGACGAGCAGGAGTGCGGCGTGCTCAGCCATCAGGCGATGGAGGACGCGATATATAGCTGCTACGAGGTGGGCAGCGACGCTTTCCTCGCGGCGGACAGGTGCTATACGCAGGAGGAATTGAGCGAATTGGCGTTCGCGCTGCATCGGTTTATGATGACGCGCCCCGATCCGTGGGCGTTCCTCGCGCGCGCACAGGAGACGGTGCGCCTGACGGGCGAGGCGTTTGAACAAAGCCCCGCCGCGAGGCTGCTGGCGGATTTTGCGGGGCGCAGGCTGGAGCGCCTCTGCGCCAACGCGCGGGAGACGCTGGCGCTCTGCGAGGGGGAAAACGGCCCGCTGCATTACGCGGCGGCCTGCGGCATGGATGTGCAGCTCACGGCGGATCTGGCCGCGGCGGCGGCGGACGGCTATGCCGCGCTGCACGACGCGCTGCACGGCGTGACGTTCGCGGCACTGGGGCGAAAGAAAAAGACGGATCTGTTCGACGAGGATATCGCCGACCGGGTGAAGGCGCGGCGCGACGCGCTCAAAAAGGCCGTCGCGGATGTGCAGACGGCCTTTGCGCTGACGCTGGAGGACGCGGCGGCGGATATCCGCATGACGGCCGCGCCGCTGGACGGGCTGGCCGAGCTGGCCAGGACATACGACGCGCTCTACACGGCGGCCAAGCGCCAGCGCGGCATGATGGATTTTAACGACCTCGAACACAACGCGCTCGCGGCGCTGGCGCTGCCCGAGGTGCGCGCGTCGCTCCGCGCGCAATACCGCTATGTGTTCATCGACGAATATCAGGATTCCAGCGCGATTCAGGAGGCCATCGTCGGCAGCTTTGCGCGGGAGGACGGGCTGTTCCTCGTCGGCGACGTGAAGCAGAGCATCTATCGCTTCCGGCAGGCCGAGCCGTCGCTGTTTCTGCAAAAGGCGGCGCGGTTTGATTTGCCGGAGCGCGAAAAAGAGCGGCGCATTGATTTGCAGAAAAACTTTCGCTCCCGCGCGAACGTGCTGGAGGCGGCAAACGCGGTTTTCGGCCGCATCATGCGCGCGGAGGAGACGGAAATCGAATACGACGAGCGGGAAAAGCTCTTCTGCGGCCTGCCCGCGCGGGAGGACGACCCGCCCGTGGAGCTGCACGTGCTCTATCAGCCCGGCGAGGATGGCGCGGAGGAGGACGAGAACGCGGAGCGGGAGCTGGCCGCCGTCGAGCGGGAGGCGAAGGTTGTCGCCGCGCGCATCCGCGAGCTGGTCGGCACGCCGTTTTACGACGCGAAAACCGAGACGGAAAGGCCGCTGCGATATCGCGACATGACGGTGCTGATGCGCGCGGTGCGCGGGAGCGCGCCGCTGGCCGCGCAGATGCTGGAATCGGAGGGGATTCCGGTGTTCTGCGACGCGGGCGAGGGGTATTTCGATATTCCGGAGATTCGCGCCATGACGGCGCTGTTGCAGACCATCGAGAACGGCGCGCGGGACGAGCCGCTGCTCGCCGCCCTGCGCGGCCCGGCGCTGGGGCTTGAGGAGAGCGAGCTGGCGCAGATTCGGATTTACACGCCGGACGTCAAAACGCCCTACCATGAGGCGGTGCGCCGCTATCGCGAGGAGATGGACGACGCGCTGGCCGAGAAGCTGCGTGCGTTTGAGGCAAAGCGCGCGCGCTGGCGGCTCTGTGCGCGCAATCAGGGCGTGGATCGGCTGATCGAGCGCATCTATGCCGAAACGGGCTTTCTGGCGCGGGCGGGCGCGCTGCCGGGCGGCGCGGCGCGGCAGGCGAACCTGCACCTGCTGACCGCGCGGGCGCGGACGTTCGCCAGCACGCAGGGCGGATCGCTCCATGCGTTTTTGCGCTATGCCGAGCGGCTGCGCGCGGGCGGCGACAGCATGAGCGCCAGCGCTATCGGCGAGAGCGAGGACGTGGTGCGCATCATGACGACGCACAAGAGCAAGGGCCTTGAATTTCCGGTCGTCTTTGTGCTGGCGCTGGGGCGGCGGATGAGCGGGCAATCCCTGCGCGCGCGGGTGCTGATGGATGCGGAGCTGGGCGTGGGTCTGCCGTGCGTGGACACAGAGATGAACAGCGAACGCGACACGCTGCTGCGCCGCGCGATTCGCGTCAAGGCGCAGCGAGAGCAGCTCGCCGAGGAGGTGCGCGTGCTCTACGTCGCGCTGACGCGCGCGCGGGAGCGGCTGATTCTGGTCGGCAGCGTCGCCGGGGATAAGCCGCCCGAAGCATGGCGGGGCGCGGACATTTCGCAGATGCATACCGGCCTTGACATGATCGCGCCCGCGCTGATCGAAGCCGGGGCGAGTCTGACCATCCGGGAAGAAGCCGTTCGGCTGGGGAATTCCGCGTGGCGCGTGTTCGCCCATGTCGGCGGCGCGGCGGGCGAACTGCCCCGGCGCACGGAAGACGTGGTGCTGCACCTGCTGGCCGAGCTGGCCGCCGCGCCGAAGGACGAGGCGCTGACCCGCCTGATGAATTTCAAACCGGGGGTCAGAACCGCCGTGCGAAAAACGACGGTCAGCGCCGTATTGCGCGATGAAAAGCGCGCCGCGCAGGAGGACGAGCCCCTGCCGGACGCGCCGCTGCTGCGCCTGCCGCGCTTCATGGAGGAGCAGCAGATGACCGGCGCGCAGATCGGCACCGCGTTCCACCGCATGATGCGCATGCTCGATTTGGACGCGCTGCGGGCGACGCGCGACCTCGCGGCGGAGATCGACCGCCAGCGCGCGGCGCTGCTGGAAAAGGGCGTCGTCAGCGAAAGCGAGCTGGCCGCCGTGCATCCGCGCCTGCTCGTGCGGCTGTTTGCCTCGCCGCTGGGCGTGCGCATGCTGGCCGCCGAGGAGCTGCACCGCGAATGGGCGTTCACCTATCGCCGGGAGACCGAGGACGGCGCGCAGCTTTTGCAGGGTGTGATCGACTGCTGCTTTATCGAGCGCGGCGCGTGGGTGCTGGTGGATTATAAGACCGACGCGGACACGGCCGGGGCGATCGAGCGCCATCGGCCACAGTTGGCGCTGTACGCGCAGGCGCTCGCGGGCATCACGGGCAGGCCGGTACGCGAGCGCGTGCTGTATCTGGTTCGGGCAGGGAGAGGGTATCAGGTGTAAACATGATCTGCCAAATTCTGGGCCGCTCGCGAAAGGCGGCCGTTTGAATGGGGTTAATATTAAATCTTTCTTAAATCCCGTTTCATTCCCCGTTTTTGCCTTGACATTGCCGCAAAATCGCGGTATTGTAATCATGGCTCAAAAGGGATGCGGAAACGCAAACCATCGGATCGACATGATCCAGCATATTTTCGGAGGTGAACGACGTGGACGACTATCCCAGTAGCCTTGCGGGCAAACCCCGAGAACGACGGGAACAGGCTGCGTCGCTCCTTCCGATTCACGCATAAAGCGGATTTGTAAAACGGAAGCGCGCGGTCTGTTGCCGCGCGCATTTTTATGCCGTTTTTGGGGCAAACCTGCATTTTTCGCAAAGCAGAACGACGAAAAATGAATAGGAGGAATCCCCCATGGAAGAAGAAATCCGCAAGGAATTTATGGAAATGATCAAGCTGCTGGAAGAAGGCAGGCTCCAGGAGTTTAAGCAGAAGGCGACGGAATGTCCGCCGGTGGATATCGCCGAAGGGCTGGAGGAAATCGAAGACGAGGGGCGCGTGCTGCGCGTGTTCCGCATGCTGCCCAAGGATATCTCCTCCGACGTGTTCTCCTACATGACCAGCGAGCAGCAGCAGCTCATCGCCGAAAGCGCGACCAACGCCGAACTGAAGGCGCTGGTGGACGATATGTTCATGGATGATACGGTGGACTTTCTGGAAGAAATGCCCGCCAACGTCGTCAAAAAGGTTTTGCAGAACGCCGACGAGGGTACGCGCAAGACCATCAACCAGTTCCTCAATTATCCGGAAAACAGCGCCGGAAGCCTGATGACCATTGAATATGTCGATCTGCACGACTATTTCACCGTGCGCAAGGCGATGGATTACATCCGCCGCACGGGCATCGACAAGGAGACCGTCTACACCTGCTACGTCATCGACGACCAGCGCAGGCTCGTCGGTCAGGTTTCCCTGCGCAAGCTGATTATCGCGCCGGAAAGCGCCTGCATCCGCGATATCATGGATACCAATATCGTCAGCGCCGCCACCACGGACGATCAGGAAGCCGTTGCCGACGATTTCCGCCGTTACGACCTGACCTCCATCGCCGTCTGCGATAAAGAAGGCCGCCTCGTCGGCATCATCACCATCGACGATATCGTTGACGTCATTCAGGATGAGAACACCGAGGACATCAAGAAGATGGCCGCTATCATCCCGAGCGACGAGGATTATATGAAAACCAGCGTCTGGAGTCTGGTGGCGCACCGCCTGCCGTGGCTGATGCTGCTGATGATCTCCGCGACGTTCACCTCGACCATCATCACCCATTTTGAAACGCTGCTTTCCGGCGCGGTGCTGCTCACCGCGTTCATCCCGATGCTGATGGACAGCGCGGGCAACTCCGGCAGCCAGACCTCCGTTACCGTCATCCGCAACCTTGCGCTGGGCGAAATCGAGCTGCGCGACTGGCCGCACGTGCTGGCCAAGGAAATCGGCGTGGCCATCGTCTCCGGCGCGGCGCTGGCGCTGGTCAACTTCCTGCGCATCATCCTCTTCACCAGCACGAGCATGATGATCGCCGCTGTGGTGTCCGTGACGCTGTTCTGCACCGTCATCATCGCGATGATCGTCGGCTGTCTGCTGCCGATCGGCGCGAAGAAGCTCGGCTTTGACCCGGCGGTGATGGCCAGCCCGATGATTACCACCATCGTGGACGCCTGCTCGCTGATGATCTATTTCCTCATCGCCACCTCGATGCTGGGGCTGTGAAAAAAATATTCCCCGCAGACAGAAGACAAGGCCTCCCGTTGCCGCGCTTGCAGCGCCGCAGCAGGAGGCCTTTTTTGCGTATGAAAAATGGCGTAAAATCGCCCGCGTGTGCAGGACTTTGACGCTTTGCAGACGCGGGCGGAGGTGAATGAACCCGTTTACACCCCGAAGCAGGTGAACATGACGGCCAGATAGGCGATGTACAGCCCGCCGATGAGGAAGCCCGTCCAGCGCTTGAACCGGCCGCTGATCAGCGCGGGCACAAGCGCCGCCGCCGTGACGATCAGGCAGGCCGGAATATCCAGCAGCATGCCCTGACGCTCAACCAGCATCGCGCGCCCCTGAATCAGCGAGCACAGGGGCATAATCAGCGTCAGATCCATGATGTTGGCGCCGATGATGTTGCCCACGGAGAGCGAGGATTCCTTTTTGCGGATGGCGGTGAGGGTTGTCACCAGCTCCGGCAGAGAGGTGCCGATGGCGATCATTGTCGCGGCGATGATGGAATCCGGCACGCCGATCATCTTCGCCAGCGCGGAGCCGTTGTCGATCAGGAGCTGCGCGCCGAGCACGATGGTCGCCGCGCCGAGCACAAAGCCGAGCAGGTTGCACGCCAGCGCCTTGCCGGTCATCTGCGGACGGTTTTCCGCGTTCTCCGCGCCGTGCTCGCGCTTGCCTGCCATCAGGTTTTCCGCGAGGAACGCGGCGAAGAAGAGCAGGATGACGAAGCTCTGCGCGACGGAGAGCTGGCCGTTGCGCGTGAACGCGAACAGCACGGCGATCGTCGCCAGCAGCAGCGAGGCCTTGAAGCCGAACTGCCTGCGCGTCATCAGGCAGGGCATGCAGACCAGCGACAGGCACATAATCAGGCCGGTGTTCGCCGTCACAGAGCCGACCGCATTGCCCACGGCGATATCCGCGTTGCCCTCGAGCGCCGCAAAGACGGAGACGAGCATCTCCGGCAGCGTGGTGGCGAAGCTGACGACCGTTGCGCCGACGATGAATTTCGGGATGCCGAAGGCCTCCGCGATCCACGTTGCGGCATCCACAAACCAGTCGCCGCCCTTGATGATAAAGATCAGCCCGGCCGCAAAGAGCAGCAGGACGGTGAAGAGGTTGGAGCCCGTAAAATTGATGGCCATGACGATTCTCCCTTTCCCTAAACGAGCGTTACAGGCATTTGATCGTACAAAAAAAGACTTTCCGCACCATCAGCCTATGTGATGTGCTAAAAGTCTCATTACCTATTTTTGATAGGCGCATGACCACCGGCGGACGAGCCGGGGCTTGTTGACCATGCCTTTTCAACTACTCCCTTTTAACGGGGATCAGCATAGCACAGGCAGGGCGCGTTTGTCAATCCGTTTGCGCTTTTTTGCGGGGAATAACGGTTAGCACGTTATAACAAAAATAGGCAGAGCCTTTCCGCAAATCGTCAAAAAGGAGCGGGATTTGCGCTTGACAGACGGAATCAATCTGTCTATAATTGAAATGTTCAATTTTGAAATACCGTTTTGAAGGGAAGGGGACGACGGAAGCATGATGACTGCGTCGCAGTTTTATGTGATGGCGCGCCGTCTGGAGGACGCTTACGCCGCGCAGATGCGCTCGCTCTGCAAGGAAACCGGCGTCGCGCAGACCGCGATGGATATCCTGCTGTTTCTGCACAACAACCCCGGCTACGATACCGCGCGGGATATCTGCACATATCGCCAGCTCAAGCCCGCGCTGGTTTCGCTCTACATCGAGAATCTGGTGCAGCTCGGCTTTCTGGCGCGCGAGGGCGTGCCGGAGGATCGGCGCAAATGTCGGCTGGTGCTGACGGAGGCGGCCGCGCCCGTGGTGA
>ERZ827458.1769-NODE-1769-length-13302-cov-2.980977_pt1 | contig 13302 bp, 12 predicted proteins | sample MGYA00519706_ERZ827458 | MGnify/ENA primary metagenome ERZ827458 (study PRJEB31778, sample SAMEA3449309) | human gut metagenome | biome: human gut; feature: human-associated habitat; material: faeces | place: United Kingdom | collected 2010/2012 ...
TTCGCGGGCGGACATTCGCAGCACAGCGTAGCGGTAGCCGGAATCGGCCGCGTTTGCATATCGGTGAACGGTAGCCCGCGTTACCGATGAGCGGCTCGCGCAAATATGCTCTGCCGTTGTGCTTAGGGCAGGTGACAAAAGGGCTCCCGTCCCACATCGGACGGGAGCCCTCAAGGCGCGTATTGCTAGGCGAGCGTTGGGCTAGTTCGCCATGACGCCTTCTGTCCAGGCCTCGACGTCCTCGATGCGCAGGACGTTGGCGACCTCGGCCACGCAGTCGACGCTGGCAAGCTCGGCGGCGGCAGCCTGGACGTCCTTCTCGAGCGCGCGGTGCGTTAGGAAGATGACCGAGCAGGCATCGCTGACGCCCGACTTGCCGTCCTCGACCTGGTTGATGAGCGAGATCGAGATGTTGTGCTTGGCAAAGATATCGACCGTCTCGGACAGGGCACCCACGCGGTCGGCGACCTTCAGGCGTACATAGTACTTGGTCTGGAGCTCGTCCATGGGCTTAAAGGCGAGGTTGTGGCCATAGGGCTCAATCTCGGGCAGCGGAGCCACGCCGCGGCTGATCTGCTCGGAGAGCGACAGGATGTCGCCCACGACGGCGCTCGCGGTGGGGAAAGAGCCTGCGCCGGCACCGTAGAACATGGTCTCGCCCACGGCGTCGCCTACCACGTAGACAGCGTTCATGGCGCCGTTGACCTTGGCAAGCATGTGGTCGGCGGGGATCAGCGTGGGATGCACACGGACGTCGACGCCGGCGTCGGTATTGCGGGCGATGCCGAGTAGCTTAATGGTGTAGCCGAGCTCGCGGGCCTGGGCGATGTCCTCGGCGCCGATGGCACGGATACCCTGCTGGTAGACATCGTCGGTGGTCACGCGGGTGCCAAAGCCGATGGAGGCGAGGATTGCCGTCTTGCTGGCGGCGTCGAAGCCGTCGACGTCGGCGGACGGGTCGGCCTCGGCATAGCCCTTTGCCTGGGCGTCGGCGAGCACGTCAGCGTAATCGGCGCCCTCGGCGTCCATGCGCGACAGGATGTAGTTGGTGGTGCCGTTAAGGATGCCGGCGATGGTCAGGATCTTGTTGCCCACCAGGTCGTGCTCAAGCGTGCTCACGATGGGGATGCCACCGCCGCAGCTGGCCTCGCACTTAATCTGCACGCCGCACGCGCGCGCCTTCTCGGCGAGCGTCTCGACATGACGGCCCAGCAGGGCCTTGTTGGCAGAGACGACGTGCTTGCCGTTCTCGAAGGCGGTGGTGAAGATTTCGGTCGCGGGGTGCTCGCCGCCGATGAGCTCGACGACGATGTCGACGGCGGGGTCGGTGACGACATCGTGCCAGTCGCTCGTAAAGGCCTCACGCTCAATACCGGCTGCCTCGGCCTGCTCCCAGGCAAGCGCGCAGGCGCGGGTCAGCTTAAGGTCGATGCCGTAGGCTGCCAGGTACTCATCGTGGTGGCTCTTGATCAGACGGGCCACGCCGCCGCCGACGGTTCCCAGACCGATGAGGCCGACGTTCACGGTGCGCAGGGGTTCGCTCATAGATAGCTCCTTCGTGCATCTTATGGATGGATTAACCGCTTAAAGGTTGAGTGCATTCTAGCGTGAACAGAGGGCGCGTGCTCGCCAGGCAACAGGAGTCGCACAAAACGGCACCCCCGAAACGCTGCGGAAACATTGGAAACATGCTCGCTACAAACGAACTTCCGTAACAAACTGTCAACGTTTGCGCCATAAGGTTTGCCCTGTGCTACTGGGGCATGCAGGCGCTCGTCGGCCCCGTCACGACTGGTGCCGCCGTCGCCGTCTCGGGCGAGATCCCCGACGATGTGCTCATGACCCCGTTCTCCGCCGACGATGAGAAGAATGCCGACTTCGTCAAGGCCTATAAGGATGCCTACGACGAGGCGCCCAACCAGTTTGCCGCCGACGCTTACGATTGCGTCCACGCCATCGCCGAGGCTATCGATAAGGCGGGGATTGACATTTCGGCCGACGGTGCCGACATTGCCGGCGACCTTGCAAAGCCATGCGCAAGATCAAGATTGAGGGCCTGACAGGCGAGCTGACGTGGAATGACGAGGGCCAGGTCGAAAAGCCCGCCACAGCCTATGTGATCCAGGACGGCAAGTACATCGCCGCCTAAGTGCGCATAAAGCGCGACCGGTGAGGCCGTTTTATTCAGGGCAGGGACGCCTGTAACAGAACGGAAACATTACTTTCACACAATAAAGTGGCTAAACCGCATAAACCTATAAAAAAACGCATAAATATGGATAAATGGACAAAACAAAAGAAAAGTTGAAATAATCGCCACTTTCCTTAACTAAAGCGTCTAGTATTTTGCGAACGCCGAACACGGCGAAGGATGGCCTGTCGGGCAACCGAAACCCGACGAGATTTGAGAGGAGAGCCGCATGTCGAGCCTCACCGGTAAGTCATTGAACCCTGTTATGAATCGCAGGAGCGTTATCGCGAGCGCAGCAGGTCTGGGGGCGATGTCCATTCTAGCTGGCTGCTCCTCCGACGGCGGCGACAGCGGTTCCGCTTCGAGCGACGCTTCGTTCAAGATTGGCACGATCGGCCCGCTGACCGGCGCCAACGCGTCCTACGGCAAGTCCGTTACCCAGGGTGTCGAGCTTGGCTGCAAGGATTTCTCGACCAAGGAGCTGCCGCTTGCCAGCAAGGCCGAGGATGACCAGGCCGATGGCGAGAAGGCCGTCAACGCCTTCAACACCCTGCTCGACTGGGGCATGCAGGCCCTCGTCGGCCCGACCACCACGGGTGCGTCGGTTGCCGTTGCCGCAGAGTGCGGTAACGACCCCAAGACGTTCATGATCACCCCGTCCGCGTCCTCCGAGGACGTCACCGACGGCAAGGATTGCGTCTTCCAGGTTTGCTTCACCGACCCCAACCAGGGTGTCAACGCTGCCAAGTTCCTGGCGCAGAAGTATGCGGACGAGAAGTTCGTGCTGTTCTATAACTCCGGCGACGCCTATTCTTCGGGCATCGCAGATTCCTTTAAGGCCCAGGCCGCTGAGTCCAAGCTCGAGATTGTTGACGAGGAGACCTTTAAGGACGACTCCGCCACGAGCTTTACCAACCAGCTGACCAAGGCCAAGCAGGCCGGCGCCACCATGATCTTTGCGCCGATCTACTACACGCCGGCGTCCGTCCTGCTCAAGAACGCCAAGGACATGGGCTACGACGTCAAGATGATGGGCTGCGACGGCATGGACGGCATCCTGGGCGTTGAGGGCTTCGACACCTCTCTTGCCGAGGGTCTGCTGCTCATGACCCCGTTCTCCGCTGACGACGAGAAGAACGCCGACTTCGTCAACGCTTACAAGGATAAGTACGGCGATACCCCCGACCAGTTTGCCGCCGACGCCTACGACGGCGTGCACGCGGTGGCCGAGGCCGTCAAGGAGGCCGGTCTTGGTGTCGACGCCGATCCGACCGAGGTCGCCGAGAAGCTGTCCAAGGCTATGCTCAAGATTACCGTTGACGGTCTGACCGGCAAGCTCACCTGGAACGATAAGGGCCAGGTCCAGAAGGAGCCCACGGCGTACGTCATCACCGACGGCAAGTACGTGCAGGCCTAATTGGCCGCCTTACATAGAGCGGTTTTGATCCCAAGCAGGGGAGGTTTTGGCCTTCCCTGCTTGCTTGGTATCTAGGGACAGTGTAACGTCCCTGTTTCATACATTAACTGGAAACCTATTCGAAAGGGGGATGTGGAACATGACGGTCTTTATCCAATACCTGGTCAACGGCCTGTCCATGGGCAGCGTCTACGCCATCATCGCGTTGGGCTACACCATGGTCTACGGTATCGCCAAGATGCTCAACTTCGCTCACGGCGATGTCATCATGGTCGGTGCCTATGTCTCGTTCTGCGCCACGTCGTATCTCGGCCTCCCGGGCTGGGCATCTGTAGTTCTCTCTTGTGTGGTCTGCACGGTTCTCGGTGTTCTCATTGAGGGTCTGGCCTATAAGCCGCTGCGCCAAGCAGGCCCGCTGGCCGTTCTGATCACGGCCATCGGCGTGTCTTACTTCCTGCAGAACGCCGCGCAGCTTCTGTGGGGCGCCACGCCCAAGAACTTCACTTCGCTCGTCACCTTCCCGGTGCCGGAGTTCTTGGCCAAGTTTAACGTAAGCGCCGTCTCGCTCGTCACTATCGTCGCCTGCCTGGTTATCATGGCCGGCCTGATGTTCTTTACAGGTAAGACCAAGATGGGCAAGGCCATGCGCGCTGTGTCCGAGGACAAGGCCGCCGCTCAGCTCATGGGCATCAACGTCAACCGCACCATCTCGATGACGTTCGCCATCGGCTCCGCCCTTGCCGCCATCGCCGGCGTGCTCCTGTGCTCCTACTCGCCGGTGTTGCAGCCCACCACGGGCGCCATGCCTGGCATCAAGGCCTTCGACGCTGCCGTTTTCGGCGGCATCGGCTCCATCCCCGGTGCCTTTGTCGGCGGTATTCTCATCGGCATCATCGAGGCGATGGCGCAGGCTTACATTTCCACGAGCCTTGCCAACTCCATCGTCTTTGGTGTTTTGATCATCGTCCTGCTCGTCAAGCCTGCCGGCCTCTTGGGCAAGTACGTCCCCGAGAAGGTGTAGGTGAGCGTTATGAAGTTTCTTAAAGACAAGCAGACGCGTCACGACTTTGTTACGTACGCCATGTGCGTTGTGGCGTTCGCCATCGTGTTCTTTATGCAGTCCAACCACATGATCCCGCGCATGATTGCTGGTCAGTTGGTTCCTATTACGGCCTACATCGTCATGGCCATTTCCCTCAACCTTGTCGTCGGCATCGCGGGCGACCTGTCGCTGGGCCATGCGGGCTTTATGAGTGTCGGCGCCTACACGGGCATCGTCACCGCCGTCGCGCTGGAGAGCGCCGTTCCCTCCGATCCGGTGCGCCTTATCATCAGCATCGTGGTCGGCGCTATCGCCGCTGCCATCTTGGGCTTCTTGATTGGTATCCCGGTCCTGCGCCTGAGCGGCGATTACCTGGCTATCGTGACGCTGGCCTTTGGCGAGATCATCAAAGAGATCGTCACCTGCCTCATTGTGGGCGTCGACTCCCGCGGCCTGCACGTGATCTTTAACATCACGGGCAACTCTACGATCGACGACCTGCACCTGCTCGAGGACGGCACCGCCATCATCAAGGGCGCCCAGGGCGCCTCGGGCGTGTCGACGTACTCGACCTTCCTCGCCGGTGCCATCCTGGTCATGGTCGCACTCGTGATCGTGCTCAACCTGGTTCGCAGCCGTACCGGCCGTGCCATTATGGCCGTGCGCGATAACAAGATTGCTGCCGAGTCCGTGGGCATCTCCGTCACCCAGTACCGCATGATCGCCTTCGTGGTTTCCGCTGCCCTCGCCGGTGCTGCCGGAGCCCTGTTCGGCGGTAACTTCTCGCAGCTTTCCGCCACTAAATTCGACTTCAATACGTCCATCCTCATTCTGGTGTTCGTGGTCCTGGGCGGCCTGGGCAACATGCGCGGCTCCGTTATCGCCGCGGCGCTGCTCACGGCGCTGCCCGAGGCGCTGCGCAGCTTTGCCGATTACCGCATGCTGATCTACGCCATCGTGCTCATTCTCGTGATGCTCGCGACGAACAACGACGATTTCAAGGCGCTGCTGCGCCGCGTGATCCCCGGACGGAAGGAGGAGAGGGAAGATGCCTAAAAAGTTTGAAAAGGGAAAAATGGTCGAATTCCCGAGCACAGCCATCATCCCCGAGCGCGATCTGGACAAAACGCCCGTGCTCGAATGCCGCCATCTCGGCATCGATTTCGGCGGTCTTCGCGCCGTAGACGACTTCAATCTCACCATCGGCCGCACGGAGATCGCCGGGCTGATCGGCCCGAACGGCGCGGGCAAGACCACCGTTTTTAACCTCCTTACCAAGGTCTATCAGCCGACCCGCGGCACCATTCTGCTTGACGGCATGGACACCTCCGGCAAAACGACCGAGCAGATCAACCGCATGGGCATTGCCCGCACGTTCCAGAACATCCGCCTTTTCAGTAACCTCACGGTTGAGGACAACGTGAAGATCGGCCTGCACAATCAGGAGCCGTATTCCACGTTTGAGGGCATATTCCGCCTGCCGCGCTACTGGCGGCAGGAGCGCACCGCGCACGAGCGCGCGCTGGAGCTGCTGTCCATTTTCGATATGCAGGACATGGCAAACGTGCAGGCCGGCTCGCTGCCCTACGGCGCGCAGCGCCGTCTGGAGATCGTCCGCGCTCTGGCAACGAACCCGTCGCTGCTGCTGCTCGACGAGCCCGCCGCCGGCATGAACCCCTCCGAAACGCAGGAGCTCATGGAGAACATCGTCAAGATCCGCGACATGTTCCAGATCGCCGTCATGCTCATCGAGCACGACATGAAGCTCGTTATGGGCATCTGCGAGGGCATCTGCGTACTGAACTTCGGCAAGGTGATCGCCAAGGGCACCGCAGAGGAGATCCAGGCGAACCCCGCCGTGATCGAAGCCTATCTCGGCAAGAAGAAGGAGGGCTGACGCATGCTTCTCGAAGTCAAGGACATTCAAGTGTATTACGGCGCGATCCACGCCATCAAGGGCGTCTCCTTCGAGGTCAACGAGGGCGAGATCCTACCTCTCATCGGCGCGAACGGCGCGGGCAAGACGACGACGCTCGACACCATCGCGGGACTTCTCCGCAGCCGCGGCGGCGACATCGTCTTTCAGGGCGAGAGCATTGCGCACAAGGCCCCCCACCTGATCGTCAAGGACGGTCTGGCGCTCGTCCCGGAGGGACGGCGTGTGTTCGCGCAGATGACCGTAGAGGAAAACCTTGAAATGGGCGCGTTCACCCGCGCCAACTCCACCGTCGAGCCGGGGCTCGAAAAAGTGTACGAGCTGTTCCCGCGCCTGAAGGAACGCCGCCGTCAGGTCGCCGGAACGCTCTCCGGCGGCGAACAGCAGATGCTCGCCATGGGCCGCGCGCTGATGAGCGCGCCGAAGCTCATGATGCTCGACGAGCCCTCCATGGGTCTTGCGCCCATCCTTGTGGAGCAGGTGTTCGATATCATCCAGTCGCTGCACAAGGCGGGAACGACGATCCTGCTCGTTGAGCAGAACGCGCAGATGGCGCTCTCCATCGCCGACCGCGCGTACGTGCTCGAAAACGGCAAGGTATCCCTCTCCGGCACCGGCGAGGAGCTCGCAAAGAGCGAGCAGGTGCAGAAGGCCTACCTCGGCGGCTGACATACGCAATACGAATAAATCGCCTCTTCGGATGTTCTTCCGAAGAGGCGATTTTGTATATTGTTTATTTTTGATTCAGGTCCTTCATCAACTGCAAAATGTGCTCGGCGTGATCGGAGCGCAGCTTTTCAAATTCCGCCAGCAGCGAGGCAGACTGAAACGGGGAAGCGGAATCCGTATTGAAGAATTTGTCCGGCGTGATGCCGAAGTATTCACAGATGTAGAAAAAGCCCGCCATGGACGGCAGCGTATGTTTGTTTTCAATCTTGTTGACGTAGCTTTCGCTCTGCCCAAGCGAAAGACTCATATCGCGGGCGGAAACGCCCTTTTGATTGCGCAGCTCCGCAACGCGCTGGGGAAACCACTCCATATAATCCATATCGCTACCTCCTGTACGGTAAATAGTATAAATCTTCGGAAGCAATGATATGGGGAACCACAGGAAATGTTTTGTTGACGCATAGAAAATAAAGATATATAATCAGGAAAAGAAGGGATTAAAAAGCCATATCACAAATATTAACAGGAGGGACGACCATGTTTGACAATGTCGGAGGAAAGATCAAAGCGCTCGCGGCGGTCCTCGGTTGGATCGATTTTATTGCCGGGTTCATCATTGCATTCGCGTTCTGGGCGGGGGAGAAAGGGTTCTGGACGGGGATGATCCCGCTGCTAACCGGGGCCGTTCTGTTTGCGGCGTCGTGGCCGCTGTACGGCTTCGGTCAGCTCGTAGAGGATGTTTCCGCGCTGCGGCAGCGCGCGGAGCATGGCGCGGCGAAAAGCTCCGTTCCGGCGGAGGCGTTCGGCGACTTGCCGGAACTCTGAGGGCGGCATTATGGAGAGATACACGAGCCTTTACCGGCTTCCGGAAAACCAGTATACGGCGGGAAGCCCCGTGCTTCTCGAGGCGGGCGCGCTGCTGAAGGACAGCCGGACGGGCGCGGTGCTGGTGCAGCTAAAAATGCGGAGCGTTTCGGCAAAGCCGATTCGTGCGGTCATGGTCGCGGTGGATGCTTTTGACGTGTCCGGCGCGCCGCTCGAGGGTGTGGCCGAGTATCAGTATCTCGATCTGTCTGTGCCGCGGGACGAGCCGTTTGGTCAGCATCAGGCTATCGTGCTGCCGGACGCGAATACCCGCCGCGCCTCGGTGCGCTGCACGCGCGTGGTGTTTGCTGACGGCACGAGCTGGGAGGCCGACCCTTCCGCCGTGTGGTCGCCGCTGCCAGAGCGCACGACGCTGGGGGAGGCGCTTTCTCAGGAACTGGCGGAGCAGTACCAGCGCGATACGGCGGCGTGCGCGCAGATGCTGCCGCAGCGATGCGGCAGTCTGTGGAGCTGCGCCTGCGGCGCGCTCAACAGTGCGGAAGAAAAGGTCTGCCATCGCTGCGGCCTTTCGCTGGATGCGCAGCTCGCCGCGCTGGACGAGACCGTCCTACGCGAGCATCTCGCGGCCTACAAGGAAGCGGAGGCGAAAAAAGCGGAGGAGCTTTGCCGTCGGGAAAAAGAGCGGCAGGCAGAGCGCCGGAGAAAAACAAAGAAGATACTTGCCATTGCGCTGCCCGCGGCGGCGGTCTGCGCGGCAGCAGTGATCCTGATAACAACGGTGATCGTGCCCATCCAAAAGCATAAAGAAGCGCTGGCACTGATCGAAGCGGGGGACTATCCTGCCGCTTACGCGATGCTGGAAGAGCTCGGCAAACCCGAGGAGATCAAGCAGAACAAATACGATCGGGCGATAAAGTTACTCAATTCCGGTGATTACGATGATGCCTATACGCTGCTAGGAAATATTGGGGAAAACGAAGTGATTGCGGAGAGCAAATATGATCGGGCGATGAAGCTGATTGATGCTGGTGATTACGATGATGCCTATACGCTGCTGAGAAATATTGGAAATAATGAGGCGGTTGCGGCAAATAAATACGATCGGGCGATGGCGTACATAAACGCGCAGGACTACGAAGCAGCGTATACGCTTTTGGATGGACTGAACTACGAAGACAGCGAGGAAAAACGGGAGAGCATCAAGCCGCAGTACTATCAAATACTTCTTTCGAGGGTATCTGTTGGCGATATTGTTTCCTTCGGTTCCTATGAGCAGGACAACGACACTTCCAACGGCAAAGAAAAAATTAAATGGATTGTACTTGCGAATGAAGGAAGCAGAATCTTAGTTATCAGCGATAAAGCGCTGGATTGCCGACCGTATAACATAATTTCTACAGATGTAACATGGGAAATCTGCACGCTGCGCCATTGGCTGAATGAGAATTTTTTCCGTGCGGCATTTTCGGACGGAGAAAGGGCAATGATCCCCATGGTGTCGGTATCTGCGGACGGGAATCCCGATTTTGACACAGATCCCGGCAACGCCACACAGGATAAGGTCTTTCTTCTCAGTATCGCGGAAGCAAATAAATACTTTGACAGCGACGAAGCGAGAAAGTGTGTGCCGACGGCCTATGCAGAAGCAAACGGCGCATATACAGGGGATGGCATAATACACTATAAAGATGGCTCGGCTACCTGTTTCTGGTGGCTGCGGTCGCCCGGTGACGCGCATAACAGAGCTGCCATAATCTACAGGGATGGCGACAGCGAGAGCGCCGGTGACATCGTCAGCGGCGCAATTGTCGAGTACGACAAGTGCGGCGTTCGCCCTGCGATATGGATCAGTCTTGAAAAATAACATATAAACATCCGGCGCCCCCGAAAGGTTCTTTCTTCCGGGGCGCTTTTCGCGCCGGCAAAAACTGGCGGTTGACGGAGAGGGGGCGGGATGGTAGGATACAGTTACAAATTGTAACATTTTAAATCGCGACCGAGAGGAGGGAAGGACTTGCCGAAAAATCGCCGCTTTCTGCGCCGCGCCGCGGCGCTTATATTGGCCGTGCTGCTGCTCGCCGCGGCGATGCCGTCCGCGCTGGCAGCGGATACGAGGACCGGCACGGTGAGCGCCCCGACGGGCATCCTCCTTCTGCTCGCGTCGCCCGGCGGCGAGGCCGCGGGGGAGGTGCCGGACGGGAGCGCCGTTTCGATCCTCAGCGAGGAGACGGACGCGAACGGCACGCTCTGGTATTACATACAAAAGCCCGGCGGCGAGACCGGCTACGTCCCGGCGGAGAGCGTGACGCTCTCAGAGCCGGAGACGACTCCGACGCCGGAGGAAACGCCGGTATCCGAACCGGAGCCCACCGCGGCGAATGACCGCGATGCCTATCTCACGCAGCTCCGCGCGCTCGGCTTTCCGGAGAGCTATTTGGAAGGTCTCTGGCAGCTCCACAGCCGGTACCCGGCGTGGGAGTTCCGGCCGTTCTTCACGAATGTCGATTGGAACACCGCCGTGAACGAGGAAAACGTCCTCGGCAAAAGCCTTGTGTGGGGCAGCGCCCCGTCCTCGTGGAAATCCACGCAGGAGGGCGCGTTCAACTGGACGGACAACACGTGGATCGAGCTCGACAGCGGCGGCTGGGTCGCCGCGTCGCGCGAGATCATCGCGCACTATATGGACCCGCGCAATTTCCTCGACAGCAGCGCCGTGTTCCAGTTTCTTTATCAGGGGTACGACGCCGCCTCGCAGACACGCGAGAGTCTCGCGGTGCTCGTGTCCGGCACGTTCCTCGCGAATACGACATACGATACCGACCTCGACACTTCCAACGGCGTGAACACCTACGCCGAAACGCTCTATACCGCCGGGGCGGACTGCGGTGTCAGCCCGTACATTCTTGCGGCGATGATGCTGCAGGAGATGGGCACGAACGGCGCGAGCGACAGCATCAGCGGCACGAACCGCCGCTTTCCGGGGTACTATAACGCCTTCAACATCGGCGCTTACAAGACCGCGGAGTATTCCGCCGTGGAGCGCGGGTTGTGGTACGCCAGCGGCGGCCATAACGGGAGCGGCACCTCGTGGGGGCGGCCGTGGACCAGCCTCTATAAAGCCATCCGCGGCGGCGCGGCCTTCTATGCCGCGAACTATGTTGCCGCGGGGCAGAATACGCTCTATCTCAAGCGCTTCAACGTGCAGGGCGAGAACATGTACTGGAACCAGTACATGACGAACGTTGCGGGCGCGGCGAGCGAGGGGCGGCTGCTATCCTATGCTTACAGCGAGGAGATGCGCGCATCCAAACTCACGTTCAATATTCCGGTGTATCTCAACATGCCGGAGTCTGCGGTGCCCGCTCCGACGGGCGACGGCTCGCCGAACACGAAACTTTCCTCACTTACAGTGAGCGTTTGCGCGCTTTCGCCGGAGTTCCGGCGGGATATCCGGGAATATACCGTCATCGTTCCGAATGAGACCGAGCGCATCACCGTAACGGCCTCGCCGCTCAACGCCGCGGCGAGCGTCGCCGGGACGGGCGAATATGCGCTCAATATCGGCGTGAACACCGTCACGCTCACCGTGACGGCGGAATCGGGCGCATCGGAGACATACACGCTTTCCGTCCACCGCCGCGCGCCGGACGCGCCGGTGACGATCACCGGCCCCTACGCTTTCAGCGCGGACGGGCGTGTTTCGGGCGTCGCGCCCGGCACGGCGCTTGCCGCGTTTACTTCGTCGCTCGGCGTGAGCGGCGGAACGCTCACCGTGACGGACGCCTCGGGCGCTGCCAAGGCGCCGGAAGCGCCGATGTGTACCGGCGATTTTGTGAAGATCACGTATGAACTCGACGGCGCGGAAGCGGTGTTCGCTTCCGGGTACGTCGTCGTCGCGGGCGACATCAACGGCGACGGCGCTGTCACCATCAGCGATCTCATCAAGCTGCGCAACCACCTTCTCGGCACCGGCGAGCTGACCGGGCTGAGTCTGGCCGCGGCGGACGTGGACCGCAGCGGCACGGCGGCGATCAACGATCTTATCCGCATACGAAACCATCTGCTCGGCACGGCGACGATCACGCCGTAAGGAGGGCTTGCCGATGAAACAAAGAAAACCGATCCTCGCGCTGCTCGTCGCCGCAGCGCTGCTGCCGTGGCTCACGGTGAGCGCCAGGGCGGCGGACACGGACGTGATGTTCTCCGATCCGAGCGTCGTTGTCGGAAACACCGTCACGGTGAACGTGTATACGACCTCCGCCGTTGCGGGCATCGATCTGACGCTCGTGTACGACACGGATTATCTTACCTACACCGGCGCATCGGGCGGGCTCGGCAACGCGGCGGTGCAGGATAACGGCGGGAGTTTGCGCATCGTGGACTACAGCGGCAGCGGCGAGGGGAAATTTTCTCTCAACCTGAGCTTCACGGCCCGCGCCATCGGCACAACGGCGCTCCGCCCGACAGCGTGCAGCGCGAGCAATGCCGGGGGCGACGCGGTGAGCGTGGAGTACGCTTCCCACAGCGCATCGGTGGCGATCACGTCGGCCTCTTCCGACTGCACGCTCTCCGCGCTCTACATCGATCCCGGCACGCTCTCTCCGGCATTTTCCGCCAATGTGACGAACTACGCCGTGACGGTGCCGTATGAAACAACGTGGCTCGCCGTGAGCGCCGTGAAGAACGACGCTTCGGCCACCACCGCCGTGAGCGGGAACGGCTCGCTCTCCGTCGGGCTGAACTATGTGACCGTGACCGTCACCGCCGGGAACGGCACGCAGAGGGTCTATACGCTCGCCGTCACGCGGCAGACGCAGGGCACCGCCGCCCAGCCGACAAGCGACAACCATGTCGATACGACTGAGCCGGAGATCCCGGAGACGACGCCTGCCGCCGATCGGACGATCTTCACCGCGGAGGGGAGAACGTACACGATCCTCGACGCCGCGATGCTCTCCGTCCGGCCGCCGGAGGGCTGCGTTCTCGGCGATTATGCGCTGCTCGGCAGCGTGTGCCGGGCGTATCTGCCGGAGGACGGGGGAGAGTACGTTGTGTTCTACGCGCGGCCCGAGGGAGGCGAGCCGGGACTTTATATCTACGATACGCGCGAAGAAACGATGCAGCGCTACGCTCTGACTGCCGCGGCGGCGACACCCACGCCGGAACCGTCCCCAAGCGCGGAGCCGACGCCCTCGCCTGCGCCGGAGACGCCGGATGCTTCG
>ERZ827458.1781-NODE-1781-length-13119-cov-2.455603_pt1 | contig 13119 bp, 13 predicted proteins | sample MGYA00519706_ERZ827458 | MGnify/ENA primary metagenome ERZ827458 (study PRJEB31778, sample SAMEA3449309) | human gut metagenome | biome: human gut; feature: human-associated habitat; material: faeces | place: United Kingdom | collected 2010/2012 ...
ATTCTTTGTTATGAATATTATACTACAAATAAGTGATTTTTAAAAGAAAAATTGTACATTTTTATGTTCAATTATGCTTCATATCCATAATGTTCTTTTGCATATCTTCTTGCAAATTCCGCATCCTCATGCATCTGCTGGCTTAAAGATTCTAGAGAATCAAATTTCATTTCTGGTCTTTTAAAACACAAGAATTCCACTTCTATTTCTTTATGATAGATATTCTTATGGAAATCTAAAATATATGTTTCAACTCCCATATGTTTCTTTCCTTCGATCGTTGGCTTTACTCCAACATTACTAATTCCGTAATACGTTTCATCTTTATAATGGATTCTTGAAACATATACTCCATTTGGAGGCAATAATTTATCCTCCAATGGAATCTGATTCGCTGTTGGCATCTGAAGTACTTCTGCTCCCATATGATTTCCATGAACTACAGATCCACAGATCATAAACGGATCTTCCATCAGACGATTAGCTTCCTCTACTTTACCCTCAGATAGCAAATGACGGATTCTTGTGCTTGATACAATTTCTCCTTCTAATTCAAGTTTGGGAATAACGATCAATTTAAAATCATATTCCTTTGACATCCGTTCAAGTAATTCTACATTTCCTTGACGTTTATAACCAAACCCACAATCATCACCAACAACTAAAACTTTCATTCCTGTTTTTTCAAGAAGTACTTTGATCACAAAATCTTCTGGTGATAAATGCGAGAATTCATCTGTAAATGGATGTTCGATATAAATATCAATTCCTCTTCTTGCAAGAAGTTTTATCTTTTCGTTGGTCGTGTAGATCACTCTCATATGTTTGTGTTTTAACATATTAAGTGGTGGACGGTCAAAAGAAAATACAGCCGCCTGATATCCCAGTTGCTTATACTGAATCAGTTCATCAAAGATCAACTGATGCCCTTTATGCATTCCGTCAAATTTGCCAAGAGCTACCACTGTATTATGAAATTGAAATTGTTCTGTATTATGAATGTATTCCATGGCTTCCTCTCATTGGTTGTTGTCATAAAAAATCTTATCTGGGAAAAACATATTTTTTTTCCAGTAATATATTCCGATAAACTGTTCACTTTCATCATATACCCGAAGTTTCTTTGTTGTATCGAGATCTATTTCATAAAACATCTCTTTCTTTAAAGGATTTCCGTTAAATAAAACCTTATCATAGTCTTTCTTTACGGTACCTTTTTGATATTTTAGAAAAACCTTTTCAATTGGAATTATCCATTCTTCGATTTTTCCAGTTTTCACTGCTTCCTCAATCTCTGATAATGTATGAGCATATTCTAATTGAAAACCACTGGATCTTGTACGGACTAACTTTGTCATACACGCTCCATTTTGAAGCTTATGTCCAATATCCCTGCAAAGACTTCGGATATATGTACCTTTGCTGCATGTAACTGTCATTGTAACTTCTGGATAAGAGATTTCAATATCTGAAATATCATAGATCCTGATCCGTTCTGGTTTGCGCTCGATAATTTTTCCTTCTCTGGCAAGTTCATACAGCTTCTTTCCATTAATTTTCTTTGCAGAATACATAGGTGGTACCTGATCATATTCTCCAACGAAAGACAAGATCGTATCTTTGATCGGTGCATCTTGTTTTAACGGTTCATGTGTTTTCGTAACAGTTCCCCATATATCTTCTGTGTCTGTCTCTTTTTCAAACACAAAGCTTACCTTATACTGTTTCTTCGTTCCTGTTAACATATCGCATAACTTTGTTCCTTTTCCAAGACAGACCGGCAATACTCCTTCTGCATTTGGATCCAAAGTTCCTGTATGACCAATCTTTTTCTGACGTAAGATCCCTCGAAGTTTTGCGACAACATCATGCGATGTAAAATCTTTTTCTTTATATATATTCAATAATCCGTTGTACATAAAAACCTCTACCTTATAATTGTTCTGTGATCTCGCTTATGATCATACTTTGAATGTCTTTCAATGTTCCTTTCATGGAACATCCTGCTGCACGGACATGTCCTCCACCTCCATGTGTTTTAGCAATCTCTGAAACCTTAACTTTCTCATTCGAACGCATACTTACTTTATAGCCATTTTCGATCGGATATAGAAAAATTGCTGCTTCCACACCTTTTGTAATTCGCAGCTGATCAATGATCCCATCACTGTCGGATGTTGATGCATGAAGCTCTTCAAAATCTTGTTCTGAAAGATTCGAAATAATAATCTGTCCATCTGCATAAAGTTGACTTTTTAATAATGCTTTCCCTAACAACTGATTTTGTACAAATGTCTTCTGATAAAATGTCTCATCAATGATCTTTGTAGTTGAAACACCCTTCTCCAGTAACATTCCCGCATATTCCATCGTTTTACGTGTTGTATTTGAATGCTTAAACACTCCGGTATCGTGCACGATTCCTGTGTATAGGCACTGGGCACATTCTTTTGAAATCTTATCCTCTTCAAAAATCTGGCACAAAACTTCACAAGTTGCACTCGCCTGTGGATCGATCTTATAAAAGTCCCCAAATCCATCATTACTGATATGATGATCGATTCCGATCAATGTTTTTGCACATCTGACCATTGCTGCAAATGGTTCATAACGATCTTCAGAGCCACAATCTAAAACAAAAAACAGATCATAGCTTTCATCATCTTTCGACTCCGTGATGATCTCCTGCGCATGACTTAAAAAACGAAACTCTGTGCTGATCGATTCTAAATAAACATCAACTTTCTTCCCAGAATAATTATCTAAAATATACTGTTTTAAGGCAAGGCAACTGCCAATACAGTCTCCATCCGGATGGATGTGTCCTGTAATGGCAATTGTTTTAGCCTTTGAAATCTGTTCATTAAAGTGTTTCATTCTCACTCCCATGATTTAATTCATCTATCTTCTTTGACATATTTACTCCATATTCAATGGAATCATCTAAAATAAATGTAATCTCTGGTGTATTTCTTAAATTAATAGAGTGTGCAAGTTCTCGGCGGATATAACCTACCGCACTGTTTAAGCCTTTCATCGTTTCTTCTTTTTCTTCATCATTTCCAAGAACACTGATATATGCTTTGCACTGTTTCAGATCCGATGTCACAACGGCATCAACAACAGATGTCATTGGTGCAATTCTTGGATCTTTGATTTCTCTGCTGATGATACGGCTTAATTCTCTCTGAACTTCACCATTGATCCTTGTATTTTTAATGCTGTTTTTTCTCATATTGCTACTCCCTTCAGGAAATTATCTTGGGACCTCTTCCATAATAAAGGATTCGATCTGATCCCCTTCTTTGATGTCATTATAGCTTTCCATAACAAGACCACATTCAAATCCGCTGCGAACTTCTTTGACCGCATCTTTTCCACGTTGGATAGATGCAAGTTTTCCTTCATGAACAACAATACCATCACGAATAATACGTGCTGAGCTGTCACGCTGAATTGTTCCATCTAATACATAAGATCCTGCGATCGTTCCAACTCCAGAGGCTTTGAAAATCTGACGTACTTCTGCATGCCCTGTAACTTTCTCTACAAATTCAGGATCTAGCATACCCTTCATAGCCGCTTCAATATCTTCAATCGCATTGTAGATGACACGATACAGACGAAGATCTACTTTCTCTGCACTTGCTGCATCTTTAGCCGCTGGTTCTGGACGAACATTAAATCCGATAATGATCGCATTAGAAGCTGCTGCTAAGTTTACATCAGATTCTGTGATAGCACCTACACCACCATGGATGACCTTAACGACAACTTCATCATTAGACAGCTTCAGTAAGCTCTGTTTGATTGCTTCTACAGATCCCTGTACATCTGCCTTTACTACGATACCAAGTTCTTTTAAGTTGCCTTCCTGAATCTGTGTAAACAGGTCATCCAGAGAAAGTTTAGATTTTGTCTCTTCCAGAAGTTTTACCTTGCTCTGTGAAATGAATGTCTCTGCAAAGTTTCTTGCTTCTTTTTCATTTCCACATCCGACGATAACTTCTCCGGCATTCGGTACATCGTTAAGTCCAAGGATCTCTACCGGTGTAGACGGACCTGCTTCTTTAACTCTTCTTCCCTTGTCATCCATCATAGCTCTTACTTTACCAAATGCAGAACCTGCTGCGATTGGATCTCCGACACGGAGTGTTCCCTTCTGAACCAAGATATTTGCAACGGAACCTCTTCCCTTATCCAGTTTTGCTTCCAGTACAAGACCTCTTGCACGGCGGTTTGGATTGGCTTTTAATTCCATTACTTCTGCTGTTAAAGCGATCATTTCCATCAGATCTTCCAGACCTTCTCCTGTCTTGGCAGATACCGGAACGAAGATGGTGCTTCCACCCCAGTCTTCCGGAATCAGTTCGTATTCTGTCAGTTCCTGTTTTAATGTTGGCACTTGGTTTATCCATCTTGTTGACAGCTACGATGATCTCTACACCTGCAGCTTTTGCATGGTTAATCGCTTCTACTGTCTGCGGCATAACACCATCGTCTGCTGCTACTACGAGAACTGCGATATCTGTAGAGCTTGCTCCACGCATACGCATTGCTGTAAATGCCTCATGTCCCGGTGTATCAAGGAATGTGATGTTCTGGCCATTGATTGATACAACAGATGCACCAATGTGCTGTGTAATACCACCTGCCTCACGGTCTGTAACACGTGTCTGTCTGATGGCATCAAGCAGTGATGTCTTACCATGATCTACGTGACCCATTACGCAGACTACAGGTGGACGAGGAACCATCTTGCTCTCATCCTCTTCATCCTCCTTGAGAAGCTCTGCAATCACATCGACTTTCTCCTCTTCCTCACATATGAAATTGAACTCTAAAGCAATCTCCTCAGCAGCTGCAAAATCAACCTCAGAGTTAACTGTTACCATCTCGCCCTTCATGAAAAGCTTCTTTACGATGGCTGAAGGCTGAACCTTCATCTTATCAGCTAAGTCCCTTATTGTAATCTTCTCCGGAAGAGAAATTGTCTTAATCTCGTTCTCATCCTCTTTTGGCTGTGCCTTCGGCTGCTGTGGCTTTTTCTTACCGCCGTGCTTCTCGAGATTGATGTAATTCTCCTGCTTCTTTCCGAGCTTATCCTGCTTCTGGCTCTGATTGTGATTATGCTTATTCTTTCTATCGTTGCCTCTGTCGCGGCTCTCCTTTCCTCTTACATCATCAGGAGCTGCAACTGCAACTGTTTCTTTTCTGAAACGATTTCTGTCATCACCTCTGCTGCCTGTTCTATCGTTATTTCTGTCATTGCTCCTGCTTCTGTCATTGCTTCTGCTTCTGTAATTGCTTCTGCTTCTGTCATTATTTCTGTCACCCTCTGCAGGACGTCTGGAGTCATTTCTGAAGCCTCTGTTATTGTCTCTATTATTGTCTCTGCTGTTATCTCGGTTATTGTTGTCGCGATTGTTTGTTCTTCTATCGCTGTTTCTGTCCGTATTTCTGCTTCTGTCGGCATTTCTGTCAGTGTTTCTGTTGTTGATTCTGTCGCCATTGTCCTGACGTCTGTCGCTTCTTCTATCAGCGTCAGCCTGACGTGCCGGACGCGAATTGGTTACCTTCATATCTGCATACGGATCCGCTGTACGCTCACTTATAGGGCGCATAGCTCTCTCTCCGACAGGTCTTGGCTTAATAATGCTGTGCTGCTCAGGACGTGATGACTGATTATCGCGTCTGCCATTGCCATTCCTGCGCTGCGAACTGTTATTTCCATTATTTCCGCTGCCGTTTCCACCATTTGTCTTCCTACCCTGCTTACTGTACTGGGCATTGAAAACAGCTGTGATGCTTGCCTTTTTCTTTGGTCTGTCGGCTGCCTTAGCCTCATCCTTTTTAGTTTCTTCCTTCTTAGGTGCATCTTTTTTTACTTCTGTTTTTGCGTACTTCTTTCGTACAATTTGCTGTGCCTCATCCTCAAGACCGCTCTGCACATTTTTGACAGCAAACTGTGTGCCGTTTAATGTGTCTATGACGTCCTGCGACTTTATATTTAATTCTTTTGCAAGTTCATGAACTCTCATTTTTGCCATATATCTATTTTCCTCCATTATTCAGTTTTATTCGGCTGCAGCTTTTTTATCACTGCATTTGCAAGGTTTTCATCCGTTACTGCAAGGGAAGCGCGAAACTCTTTGCCTATTGCATTCCCTAACCCCACCTTGTCACTATAAAAATAAATCGGAACCTCATAGAAAGCAGTCATATCCGAAAAATGCTTCTTTGTGTTGTCTGATGAATCATCTGCAACTATCACTAAAAATGCCTTTCCTGTCTTTACAGCTTTCTCGGTAGAAAACTCTCCGCTAACCACATTGCCTGACTTTGCTGCTAATCCCAGCATAGAAAGTACTCTATCTGTCAATTTGGTTCATCTCCTTTTCAAGCTCCTCATATACCTGTTCTGATACACTAACACCAAGGGAACGCTCAAGTGCCTTTGTCTTTTTAGCCTTTTTAAAGCATTCAAGGCTCTTACATATATAAGCTCCCCTGCCGTTTTTCTTGCCGGTGTCATCGAGAATTATGTCGCCCTCCGCAGTCTTTACCACGCGAATAAGTGACTTCTTTTCCTTCATCTCCTGACAGCCTACGCATTTGCGCATTGGAATCTTTTTATTTGCCATTACTGCTCATCACCACTATCTGCCGCATCATTTTCTGTACCTGCTGCTTCGTTCTCGTCAGCCTCTGTATCTAAAGCCTCTGTCTGTACATCTGCCTGTTCTGTATCAGCTAATCTCTCGTTCTCAGCAAGCTCATCATCCGAATAATCATAATCGTCATCATAATCATCCTCTTCATAGTCATTCTCATAATCCATGAAGTCCCCTGACTCTCTGGCCTGTGTCTCGCTCTTGATATCAATCTTGAAGCCTGTAAGTCTTGCTGCAAGTCTTGCATTCTGTCCTTCCTTACCGATTGCAAGTGAAAGCTGATAATCCGGAACAACAACCTTTGCTGATTTCTCATCTGCATCTGCGATAACAGAGATAACCTTTGCAGGGCTAAGTGCGTTCTGGATAAGTATTGCCGGATTCTCATCCCATGTGATGATATCGATTTTCTCACCGCGAAGCTCATTTACGATAGCATTTACTCTGGCACCATTCATACCTACACATGCTCCTACAGGGTCTACGTTTGGATCATTTGACCATACTGCAATCTTTGTTCTGCTTCCGGCCTCACGTGAAATAGCCTTTATCTCAACTATGCCCTCTTTAACCTCTGTAACCTCTGACTCGAAAAGTCTCTTCACAAGCTCAGGATGTGTTCTTGAAACAAGAATCTTTGGTCCCTTTGATGTGGACTTAACCTCAAGGATATATACCTTGATACGCTCTGTAGGCTTGAATACCTCACCCTTTATCTGCTCACTCTCAGTCAGAAGTGCATCTGCCTTACCTAAATTGATGCTGACATTCTTTCCGATGTATCTTTGAACAACACCTGTCACAACATCCTTTTCCTTGCTGTTGTACTCGTCAAATATTACCTTTCTCTCCTCCTCGCGGATTTTCTGAAGGATAACATTCTTTGCGTTCTGTGTAGCGATACGTCCGAATTCCTTTGACTTAACCTCAACTCTCACGATATCTCCAAGCTGATAGTTACCGTTTACCTTGTGCGCATCTGCTAAGGAAATCTCCTCAACTGGATCCTCAACCGTATCTACAACCGTCTTCTCCTGGTAGCATGAGAAAGCACATGTCTCAGGATCTATTTCTACCTTTACATTGTCTGATTTACCAAAATGGTTCTTGCAGGCAGTCACAAGAGAGTTCTCAATTGCCTCAAGTAAAGTTTCTTTACTGATGTTTTTCTCCTGCTCTAATATATTTAACGCTTCTAATAACTCATTGCTCATTATTTTTTCCTCCTATTTGTGTTATCGTGCGCTTTAATTAAAAATCCAATGCCTGACGTATAAGCGCAATGTCACTCTTATTGAATGTAGTCTCATTGCCGTCTTCATCGGTTATTGTCACTGTATCTTTATCATAGGCTTTAAGCAGACCATAAAATTCCTTTGATTTGTTGATAGCCCTGTATGTGCGAATCTCTATCTCCTTATTCATATTGCGCACATAGTCCTTTTCCTTCTTGAGAGGTCTTCCAAGCCCCGGCGAGCTGACCTCGAAGGTGTACGAATCAGGAATATAGTCCTCTCTGTCGAGAATCTCATTCATCTGCCTTGCAACCACTTCACAGTCATCAACAGTTATGCCACCCTCCTTATCGATATATGCTCTCAGGTAGTTCATGCCGCCTTCCTTAACATACTCGACATCAACAAGCTCAAAATTCATGCTGTCAAGAATTGGTTGTATAAAATTCTCCGTCTTTGCCTCATATACACTTGCCTTTGACATTTTATCACCTCTCTTTTTTATATTTGTAACTATTCAGAATTGTTCCAAGTGGTTCTGAATAGCTGCCTGATGTTTATAAACGTGAATTGAGAGAGGACTTTTGCCCTCTCTCAATCTAGTCAACGTTGTTATCATAGGTATAATAGCACTATCAGAAAAAAAAATCAAGTTTTTTTAAAAAAGTACTTGCTTTTTTTGAAACTCCATGATAGTATAATACACGGTTCGTTGGTCAAGCGGTTAAGACGCCGCCCTCTCACGGCGGAAACACGGGTTCGATTCCCGTACGGACTGCTCACTGATATTTATTTAATTAAATACAGCCCAACCCGAAAGCATCGCATTTATGCGATGTTTTTTTATTGTTGTTGACACCGGACGCACCCGTAGCACCAAAATGCACCTTGCATGCGCTAACGCTACGCTGTCAAGATACTGTACGAATTATGCTTTTCAGGCTCACTTTGCTTGACGAAAACGTCGAAACGCGCCGTCCATGGCGCGGTTCTCCTTGACTTGTCCTCCATGGCAAGTCATTTCTGTGCTTCATATGCATAATCCTACAGTATCTAAGCGGCTTCGCTATTCGCTCAATTAAATGCATATGCGTGCGCCCTGGCGGTGCCGTGGCTTGCAAATGCTAATGCACATCTACTGTGGCGGATTGCAAATTCCGCACGGTGACAAGCCCATGGATTTTGCTTCATCAAGTGTTACCTCTGTGTCACTCTTTTTCAAAGTCCGACAGCCCGCACGGTGATATTTCTTGCCGGTTGCTGTGATATGAACCATAGTCTCGCTGTTTGAGGAATCTGCAGCGCTATTTTCTGCTGCTGAGCTGTCTGAGCCTGATGATGCACTTCCTGTTGTACTGCCTGAAGAGCCGGATTCTCCTGCCCCGCTTCCAGCGCTGCTCTGCGAGCCTTCATTCTGCGGTGTATCCGTCTGAGCGCTCTGCTGCGGAGTGGTGCCATCCAGCCAGCTGTCACCATTCTCATAGTTTATTCCGACTCCGGGCTGCACATTATAGCAATAGACATTAAAAAGTATGCCGCCACCGTTATCCTCAACCGACTTTGCCTCTATGAGAACGCCGTTTGCAACTAGATTGCTGCCCGAGAACATCGGAGTCACTCTGTAAAGCACATGATTTCCTGTATTGTTTACATAATCCGCTACCAGATTCTCAAACGGAAGCATCCCCTCCACATTCAGGTATCTCGTACCGGTAATAAGGTTCTTTGGATTGGCATTCTCGCCGGCAAGCTGATATCCAATAAGATGACAGCGATTGTATAAATACCTGTCCTTTATCACATCATACTTCACCGTATGCCAGCCTGATGGCTTTATCATGCCTATCTTGCCACGCTCCTCAGTCGGCATGATATCCTTGCAGATATTGGCATAAGCCACACCGCATCTGCCAAGTGAATCCAAATCACTGTAATTTTCAAAAGCAGTGGTAGTCATATCGCTGTCCGTAAAAAAAGGCTCATTATTGTTGACGGCCACGTATGCCTTGCCATCATATGCCGGAATCGCATCGAGGGAAACGTAGGAATTGTTGTTTACAAGATCCTCCTGCGGCCCATCCACATTATCCTTGCTGTCTAAAGCACCGGAAGAATCCTCCCCTGCCACTACAGCTCCTGCGGCATGCCCGGCACCTTCCGTGCCGGATAAATCAGTGGAGGCACAGCCTATAAAAATTGTAGCAATTGCAAGTAACTCACATAGTGTAATTGCAGCTGTTTTCCTTAACTTTAGCCATATGTTCATATAAAATCACTCTTTCTATCAATCGATTGATATTGGATTTTCCCTAATTACAATAAATTAAATGAATACTTAAATTACTAAACCTAATATACTTTTATTTCCTCGCTTCATTTATTATAGCAAACGTTTGTTTGTTTTTCAACCCTTGCTGTAAAGCTATACATTTCCGTGTGCACCACGACCGGGCAGAGCTTACGGCCCGAACTCAAAAAAGCCACCCCAGGCATATCAAACACCCGGTGTGGCTTTTAATTATGTATTATGAAATTATATGAATCACCTAATGTGAATCAACACTGCTATATTGCAGAACAAATCTACTCGCAAAGCTTAGAAAACTCATCCGCAACAAACTGAACCTTGGTTCCGATAATAACCTGAACAGAATTCTTGCCAGGCTTCATAACGCCTGCAACACCTGCAGATTTAATCTTCTTGTCATCAACCTGAGTGATATCCTTAACCTCAAGTCTAAGTCTTGTGATGCAATTGTCAATGCTTGCAATATTGTCTTTGCCACCGCAGCCCTCAAGAATAGTCTTTGCAACTGCTGTGTAGTCATTGTTAGAAAGAACTGCCTTCTTCTCTTCCTCAACATCATCGTCCTCTCTACCAGGGGTCTTAAGATTCCATTTCTTGATAGCGAAATAGAATACGATGTAGAATACGATAAAAGCTGCGATTCCAAGAGGAATGATGAGCCATGTCTTTGCTGCAGCCGGAAGTGAAGATGAGAATAATAAATCCATCGCGCCAGCTGAGAATGAGAAGCCTGCTCTAAATCCAAGAGCTACTGTAACCATTGTGAAAATACCATAAAGTAAAGCATAAATCACATAGAGACCAGGAGCAAGGAACATAAATGCAAACTCAAAAGGCTCTGTAACACCACAGATAAATGCACAGATAGCTGCAGAAGCAAGGATACCGATGGCAACCTTTTTCTTAGCAGGCTTTGCACACTTAACCATAGCAAGTGCTGCACCAGGAATACCAAACATCATACATGGGAAGAAACCTGACATGTACATTCCGAGGCTCCATGAAACATCCTTTGATGTCTCGCCTGCCCAGAAATGTTTGAGGTCTCCAAGTCCGATAGTATCGAACCAGAATACATTGTTTAATGCGTGGTGTAATCCTGTAGGGATTAACAGACGGTTCAGGAATGCATAGATACCTGCGCCGACTACATCAAAACCAACGATTGCTTTACCGATAGCTACAAGAGCACCGAAAAGTAATGGCCATACAAACAGTAATACTACAGATACAAGGATTGAAACAACACCTGCGACAATTGCTACGCAACGCTTGCCACTGAAGAATGACAGCCAGTCAGGAAGCTTTGTATCCTTAAATCTGTTGTAACACAAAGCACCAATAATACCGGCTAAGATACCGATAAATGGGTTTTCAATCTTGTCGAATGCAAGTGTCTTTGTAGCGCTGTCAGCGATAGATGGCATGATTGTTGTAACAAAGTCTGTAGACAGGAGTGTTGTCATCATCAGCCATGAAGCTAAAGCTGCAATACCGCCGGTACCGTCGTTCTTTTCCGACATACCGACACCAACGCCGATTACAAAAAGGATGGCCATGTTGTCAATCAGAGCGCCCCCTGCTTTAACTAAAAACAGACCTATTAAATTACGCACTCCCTCGATGTCACCACCCTGCATGGTTGCAGGACATAAAAAATATCCAATACCCATGAGGATACCACAGATAGGAAGTACTGCTACGGGAAGCATTAAAGCTTTACCCAGTTTTTGAAGAAATTTCATAAATTTCCCCTCCTTTACATTATGTATACTAAACTGGAGATACTCCAATAAAGTTCGTTATTATTATATAATTATATTCAAATCTACGCGAGACTCAAAATCTCATCACCGGCGGATACATTTCCCTCTTTGAGCATCTTTATCTCACTATAATCAGCAGTGTTGCCAATTAAAACCGGAGTGATGACATTAAGATCTGCTGCCTTAATCTGCTTCAGGTCAGCCTCCATCAAAAGGTCACCCTTCTTCACCTGATCACCAACGGAAATATGTGATTTAAAAGGATCACCCTTTAGTGTCACTGTATCCAGACCAATGTGCAAAAGCAACTCGACTCCCTGAGTGGTCGTCATGGTAAAAGCATGCAGCGTATCAAATACAGCTGTCACCTCACCATCCGCCGGAGCGTAAAACCTGCCCTCAGAAGGAATCACGGCCACGCCGTCTCCCAATATCTTCTCAGAAAAAGTAGGATCCGGAACCTCTGTAATAGGAACCACTCTGCCGTTGCACGGAGAACAGATCACCTTTCCCTTTGACTTATTCTTAAAAAAACCTAACATGATATCTCCTTTCCGTCGATATACACACTCACAATATCCAAATCATCATTGAGAAGCACAAAATCTGCTCTCTTTCCTGCAGAAATGCTGCCTGCTTCATCATAGATGCCAATCTCCTTAGCCGGATTGGCTGTAGCACACATAATTGCCTCCTCAAGCGGAATACCTGCCTGCCTTACTGTGAAACGCATACAATCCATCAGATTGGTTGCCGAGCCGGCAATTGTCCCATCATGGAGTGTGGCAAGCGGACCTCTGACCGTCACTGCCTGTCCACCGAGTGTATACTCTCCATCCTCAAGCCCTGTGGCTCTCATGCTGTCACTTATTAAAATCATGCGCTTCGCACCAAACATGGCAAATGTCGCCCTGATAACCGACGGATGAATATGCACACCGTCACAAATGAGCTCCGCATGACACTTTTCTGAATCTCTCACAGCCCCGATAACTCCCGGATTCCTGTGATGAAGCGGTGGCATCGCATTATACAAATGTGTAGCATGGCTTGCACCATGCTCAATAGCCTCTACCGCGGTGTCATAATCAGCCGCCGTATGTGCTATTGAAACCACAACACTTCCTCTTACCCTG
>ERZ827458.1784-NODE-1784-length-13090-cov-20.499962_pt1 | contig 13090 bp, 14 predicted proteins | sample MGYA00519706_ERZ827458 | MGnify/ENA primary metagenome ERZ827458 (study PRJEB31778, sample SAMEA3449309) | human gut metagenome | biome: human gut; feature: human-associated habitat; material: faeces | place: United Kingdom | collected 2010/2012 ...
ATATTGCTCAACTCCTTTCACCCATAGTATATCCCAATCTGCTGTAAAATTCAACCGCAGTTTTTACAACACATAAACTTTATTGATTTTCAATTTGCTAAGTTTCATTGCGGGCCGCACTGATACGCTCACTGGCTGCGGCATAAAAGGCTGGGGTCGTTTCAAAACATACAAAGCGGCGTTCTGTGTTGATAGCTGCAATCGCGGTTGTGCCGGAGCCCGCGCAAATGTCCGCAACCACATCGCCGGGCTTAGGTATGGCAGGTTCGGTCTGTTCCTGCTGGGGCTCAGACGCTGTGGCCTGTTCGGGTGTGGTGATAGGCTCGGCGGCCTCCGGGAAAATATTCTCCGCAGGGCCAGTATTCAGTTTTTCATCGGCCATTTACGATTCTCCTTTCCGTCTATCCACGCAAAAAAGCCGCCCGTTTTTCATGCCGGACGGCTTTTTGTGTAATATGATAGCTCAAATATTATTTTTTCTGGTTTGTTGGCTCCGAAAAGCCTTGTATTTACAGTGTTCTTAATAGGAAGTAATCATATGTTGTTTGCCAGTGCAAATCTTATCATGTGTAGCAGGGCTGGCAGAACCAAAGACTTTATAGGGTGTACAGTATAATTGCGCCCATTTTTAGGGAATATCCTCAAAAAAGGATAAATAGCAAGAGGATATAACAGGTATCTGAGATAAAAATCCTCCTGCCGAAATAATCAATCCGGTTTCTTCCAGCAGTGTAATGATTTCGCCATTTTGTACAATAATCAGTCTCTCCCCCCCTTGAATTTCTTATATTTTCACAATAATAAAATAGTCCGTAGGAATTGAAAAAAAGAGCTTACTGTTATATGATATCCGAGAAAAATTATTTTTATTCTTAAGTAAATAAAAACGAATACAAAGGATGGTCTAGTATGAAAAAACTTAATGAAATGCAAATTGGAAAGCGGCTCACAACAGCTTTCCGTATCACAACCATGATTACCAGCATAGCTGCAATTGCAGCAATCATTGTACTGTTCTTAATTTCAAACAGATATACGTATGCATTGAAGTATTTTGGTTTCCCACAGGGTGATATCGGACGGGCGATGATTTATTTTACAGATACCAGAAGTGACCTGAGAGCTGTTATTGGTTATGATATGCAGGACAAAACCGATAACCTGATTAGTCAATATAATGAGGATAAGGAAGCCTTTATTTCCTCGTGGGAAGCCGTGGAGGATACACTGACCACTGCTGAAGCAAAAAGTACCTATCAATCCATTAATGACAAGCTGCCAGATTACTGGTCCCTGAATGAAGAACTTATTGCGTTAGGTAAGAATGTAAGTGATAAATCCAGTCGCACTCAGGCACAGTCTAAAGCAATGAGTGAGCTTGCTCCTGCTTATGAAGAATTAGATAGCCTGATGTATGATATTCTGAATACGAAGACAAACAGTGGTAATTCCTTAGACACCACTCTGACTATCGCAACTTATATACTGATTGCTGTTGCTATCCTTATTCTAATCGTTTCATTCATTATATCTACCAGATTTGGTAAATTCATAGCAACGGGAATCGCAGAACCTGTCACTGCACTGGAGCATCGTCTTGTTATCTTGGAACAGGGAGATTTGACTACCGCATTCCCGGAGATAGCTTCTGATGATGAGGTCAGTAGAATGGCAAAGGTGGCGGCTGAAATGGCAAATGGCCTGAAGCTGATTATTGAAGATATCAACTACTGTCTGACAGAAATGGCAAATGGTAATTATGCGGTTACATCAAAACATCCGGATAAATATGTTGGGGAATATGCAGATATTATCGCATCCCTCAGACAGATGATTCATCAGATGAATGATACTCTCCGTCAAATTAATGATGCTTCCAACCAGGTATCAGCAGGATCCAACAACCTTGCGCAGGCTGCCCAGTCATTGGCAGAGGGTGCTACTGATCAGTCTGCCTCTGTACAGGAATTACAGGCAACTATTGCGAATATTGCAGAAGGAGTTTCCAAGACTTCAGAAAATACCGCAGCTTCTTATCAGCAGGCAAGTAAATATGCCGATGAGGCCGATCGCAGCCGCAGTGAAATGGAATCCATGATGAATGCAATGCATAGAATTGATGAAGCCTCACAGAATATCGGTAATATTATTTCGGAAATTGAAGATATCGCAAGCCAGACAAATCTTTTATCTTTAAATGCTTCGATTGAAGCTGCAAGAGCCGGAGAAGCCGGCAGGGGATTTGCAGTTGTGGCAGACCAGATTCGTAAGCTGGCAGAGCAAAGTACACAGTCAGCTGTAGATACGCGCCAGTTGATTGAAGGCTCTCTTGCAGAAGTAGATGCTGGTAACAAAGCGGCACAACGTGCATCCGAATCAATTGGATTAATTATCAGTGGTATTAAATCCATTGCCCAGTCCTCTCAGGAATTGAGTGAAATATCCAAAGAGCAGTCATCGTCGATGCAGCAGGTAGAGCAGGGAATTAATCAGATATCGGAAGTTGTACAGTCCAATTCTGCAACGGCCGAAGAAACATCAGCCACAAGTCAGGAATTATCGGCACAGGCTACCACGCTGAACGATTTAATATCACAGTTCCAGCTGAAAATAAACATATAAGAATCCGGTGGTTCCAATAGCTGATATACAGACTGATAGGCATGGCTGAATTATAAAAGCCATTGCTTATCAGTCTTTTTTATCATGATGAGCGTTGGTTTGCATCTTGAACTTGTCCTATGTTACAATGAACATATCGGCAATCTGGATTTATCACTCAGCAAAAGGGTAAGTTTTTATGAAAGTTATCATACATGATTTAGATATTGAGTTTGAAAGACTATTGCAAGCAGAAGACAATCAGTTAATCCGTGCAGATGGGAAATATGCATGCTGTCAAGGGTGTTTTTCCTGTTGGACAAAACGTCCTGCTGAATGCATTATGCACGATAACCTCAAAGAAATAAGCCGCCTTATAGGGAAAGCGGATAAATTAATTATCATAACAAAAAATTGTTACGGAACCTATCATCCCAATGTCAAAGCTATTCTCGATAGAAGCATCGGTATTTCAACACCACTCAGTACATATCGCGGAAAGGAAATGCACCACACACTCCGTTATGGGACGCATGATGAAATCAAAATATTTGCATATGGTAATTTTTTACCAAACGAAAAAGCGTCCTTTGAGTTGATAGCCCGGAGAAACGCATTAAACTATGGGTATAAAAAATCGAAGGTTATATTTTCTGACAGCCCAGAGAAAGTGATGGAAAACATATCATGAAAACAGTTTTTATAAATGGAAGCCCCAAAAAGCATTTCAGTGCTTCAGATTACTTTTTAAAACTGCAAAGTGTTTTTGTTAAAGGTCAATCTGTATTTCTCAAAGTACGAAATAAGAGTAACCACAGACAAGTTTTGGAGCAGCTTGCTGATGCTGACGCGGTCGTTTTTTCTATGCCACTGTATGTGGATGGTCCACCTTCACATATATTGGCATTTTTGCAGGCCATGGAAAGTTTTTGTAAAGAGCAGAATTTAAGTTTGAAAATCTATGTCATTTCAAATAATGGTTTTATAGAGGGAAAGCAAAATGCTCCATTATTTTATGTTATGGAAATTTTTGCGTACGAAGCGATATCCACTGGTGCGGTGGTATCGGAATTGGTGGTGGAGTCATGTTTAATGCGTTGAGAATTGTGTTTCTTATTGAAATGGCAATATTTCTTCTCAGCGTTTTTATCAGTGGGGTCTTATACGGAAATTGGATTCCACTTGGGGCAATGTACCATTTGATAGTCACACTATTGATAATCACTTTTTTTCATCTTGGTGTATTTTTTTATATGTCTAAAATGGGCAGACAAATCAACAAAAAAGCATCATTTACAGAAAAATATACACGTATTCTTCTGCCATCGTTTCTGTTTATTTTAATTGCTGATGCTTATTTTATTATCGTGTCAATATTGAATGGTGGCATATTCAGAGGCTGGCTAAAAAGAAAGTAACTACTACTTCTTCCATCAAAAAAGTCATTATTGCTTCTGTTTCTGACCGGAGTACAGCTCGCCGTTCCTGCAACAGAAGCTCTGACCTTATTCATTTTTGTATGGTTCCTGTGTCCGATTATCCGATAGGTCGGCAATATAGCTGATATTATCCTTCTCCATTCTAAGCATACGATATCCAATGCCAACATGTGTCTGGATATATTCTACTCCATTTTTCTCAGACTCAAGTTTTTTCCGCAGAGTTGCCATAAAAACCCTGAGAGAAGCAGCATCATTATCTGAACACTTCTCCTTTCAGATATGTACAGCCCGCCGTATAATCTATCTTTTTTCAATGGACAACGGTCTGGTTTGCCGCTGGCTGACCGGTCAAGCAAAGATCAGTCCCAAAATATTTGCCTACTATTCCAAACCCAGTAATCAGAAAAAGCTGGCAGAAACCATTCACCAGAATCTGCTTCCACTAATGTCTGACTGTAATATGGCTATACAAGATATTTACACTTTATTCATTCAGGATGAAAGCATCTCAGATGCGAAAAAGAAAAATCTGACTCCCTTACATAAACCAGCCAGTTCAAGATTTTTTAACAGTCCCTTGTATTCATCCAGATTGATGGATGTCACCTGTGGGAAGTCTGCATTTCCTCTACGGTATGCCTCTACGATTCTGTCATACGCTCCTACTGGGAACCGTCACCTGCAGACAGATATCGGCATTCTGCCGGCCGGCTTCCATTCCCCACGGAAAATTTCCGCCAGCAGTTCCAGTGTTTCTGCCGAATAATCCCAGGCTTCTATTCCGGTCATTCCTTCCGGGAGTAATTGCAGATCATACGGATTGCGCATTGCCACTACCGTCATCGGAAGTCCCAGCTTTGCCAGTTTCTTCAAAAGTCTCTGCTGTCCTTTCTTCAAGTGCATATTGTAGGTGCACATAACAATGCTGTCCGCATTTCTCCTTGCTTTATCCACGGCCCATGCGATTTCCTCTTCCGTGGGATCGATTCCTGTCACTATGGCTTTTCCGGTCAGACTCTCCGCCATATATCTGGTGAAGGAACGTGATTCCGCCGGATTGCTCACCTGTGTGACACAGAAGCTGTCGCATCCGATAAACACAGTTTTTTCCCCTATAACCGTTTCTCCTCCGCAAAAGTGCACAATCGTTTTTTTCCTGATCTCTCTCTCCAGAGATCTGTCTTTTAAATCACTGTAGAAACCGGCTGCTTTTCCGATCCGATATTTTTCCTTGTATGTCAGAATTTTTTCTGTAGAATCTTCCAGTTCTACTCTTGACAGGGTTCCTTTTTCCAGTTCCCTGTATACTGCCAGAGCACTCTGCTCTGCTATCTCGGCAGAGTAGCTGATACACACCAGATCCACACCGGCTCTGAGTGCTCCGAGAGCTCCTTCCACGGATCCATAGTAGGTCTTAATGGCATTCATTTCCATACAGTCACTCATTACCAGACCGTCAAAGCCCAGTTTCTCTTTCAGGAGATCTGTAATGATGGTCCGGGACATGGTACAGGGGACTTTTTCTTTTTCAATCTTCGGGAATAGAATATGACTGGTCATAATAGCCGGAATCTCTGCACGAATTGCCGCCTCAAAAGGAATCAGTTCAAATGCTCTCAGTTCATCCTCGCTTTTATCGATCACAGGAAGTCCCAGATGAGAGTCCACCGCTGTATCGCCGTGTCCCGGGAAATGTTTTCCACAGGACAGCATATTCTCATTCCGGTATCCTTCGATTGCAGCCAGCGTACCTTCTACCACCCTCTCGGGGATATCCCCATAACTGCGCACTCCAATCACAGGATTCTGTGGGTTATTGTTAATGTCAAGTACCGGTGCCAGATTAAAATTGACCCCACAGGCAAGAAGCTGTCTTGCGGTAATGCCTGCACAGATTTTCATGTTTTCCGGATCCCCGGTAGCTGCAAGAGCCATCTCTTCCGGCACATTACAGAAGTCTTCCGACAGTCTGGTAACGACACCACCCTCCTGATCTATTGTAATGAATGCCGGATGTCCGGTTTCCTTCTGTACCAGTGTCTGGATTTCTTCGCATAAGCATCTCAGTTGCTCTTTACTTTCCACATTGCGGCGGAACAGGATGACATTACCGATTTTATATTCTTTCACCAGTTGGATGAACTCTTCATCCAGGCTTGTTCCCGGGAACCCCACCACAAAATGCTGTCCTACCATTCTCTTCAAATCTTCCATCTGTCCACCTGCTTTCTCTGTAAGTTTCCCATAAGTGATGTCTTCTCTGTTTACTGTGTGATCTTTCCCATGATCACCGGCATACAGGCACCTGTAACCGAAGGAACATTGTTGCAGTTGCCAGAGACTGCTTCACTGGCAAGTACAGCAAATGCCACTGCCTCCTTGGAATCACTGCAGTAACCTACATCTTCATTGGTCAGAATCTCGCATTCCGGAAGACATGCTTCAAGGTCTGACAGGATCAGCGGATTATGGCTTCCGCCGCCTCCGATGATCAGCTGTTCCGGAACTTTCGGTGCGAAATGCTCCAATCCGTATGCAATACTCTGTGCTGTGAATCTTGTGATCGTCCGCAGACAGTCTTTGTCACTGATTTTATGTTTTGCCGCAAAATTGCAGATTTTATCCAGATACTCTCTGCCATAATATTCCCTGCCGGAGTTTTTGGGAGGTGCAAGTCTCAGATAGGGATCTTCCATGAGAAATTCTAACAGCCTGCTGTTTATCTGCCCCTGTGCCGCCGTTCTGCCGTCTTTGTCATAGGTGTGCCAGCCATTTGTCATCTTGCTGATAAAAGCATCCATCAACATATTTCCCGGTCCGGTATCAAAAGCCGTTACCTGATCCAGGGTGCAGTTTTCCGGAAGAATCGTTACATTTCCGATTCCACCGATATTCTGAAGTGCCACTGTTTTATCTTTTTTACGGTACAGAAGATATTCCACATATGGTACTAACGGTGCTCCCAGCCCTCCGGCTGCCATATCCCGTACCCGGAAGTCTCCTACTACCGGGCATCTGAGCACCTGTGCTATGTAGGCATCCTCCCCGATCTGCAGTGTTCCTCTTACCTGTTCTTTCATGTACTCTGCCGCCTGCGGCATATGCCACACAGTTTGCCCGTGGTTTCCCACCAGATCTACATCGTTCTTATGGATTCCAGCCTTTTCGCACAGCATTTCACAGGCCTTTGCGTATTGCTGTCCCAGATAATTTGCCAGCTTACACAGTTCCTCCGTACCGCCATACTTTCCTCCGGCAATCCGTATGATTTTCTCCTGCACCTCTTTCGGGAAAGGGAGAAACAGGAATTCTATTTCTTCTACTTTAATTTTCAGTCCATTTCCTGTTATTCTGGTCAGTACCGCATCTATTCCATCCGCAGAAGTACCTGACATCAGTCCGATGACCATACGCTCCTTTTTTTCACGAACTGTAAATATGTCTTTTTTCATATGATTTCCTTTGTTTTCCGTTCCTTCTGTCATCTGGTTGTTGTTATTGCCGCTGCAATTTGTCATCATTATAACCAGTCAGGAACAAAATATCAATATTTGAAATTTATTTTGGTACTTTGTACCAACACAAGGTACTTCTGAGTTCTTTATCATTTCCAGAACTCAGCATGCGGAACAGCCCCAGGTGTCATTCCTTAAAATAACACCCGGGGCTGAAACATTGGTTATATGTTATTTATAGCCTTTCCCCTGTAGGAATACCGGCGGATCATAGAACATCGGTTATGAAGAAAGCTTCAATTTGAAATCACAATAGTCGCCCTCAAAACAGGTATGTTCTCTGTCGAGAGGTGCACCGCGGATGCCGAACATGACATAATCGAGGTTGTCTGCTCTGCTCCACCGATGTATGGAAAATACTCCAGCATATCTCTCTGGTAGAGAGTCCATATGGATTCTCTAAGGAAATCATGGAGCTGACCCGTGAGGGATTCCAGTTTCAGGCGAATGTAGTTAAGGTCTTATGCCATTTCTGTAGATTCTTCTGATAGTATTCGTGCATTAACAATCCTCTTCTGTTTTAAAAGTTATTTTTCTTCCTGCTAACGAACCGTTTCCACATCCCACTCTACGACAGACCCATTGGTTGCATCAATCGTAAACTCGTATTCCACACCGCCGTAGGTGATCTTTCCCTCATATTCCGGACGGCCATCGTCATAATCAAACTCCCATTCGTAGATATCTCTTTCCGTTGCACCGGTTATACGGTCAATCACTGTTTTCCTGGCATCTGCCGCATTCACCCCTGCATAATCCAGTGCGATCTTCTGTGCCTGTGCCGGGGAAGATGCAGTCGTATCGTTCAATTCCTGACTGCTCATCTCCATCACTGCTCCTGTTTCTGCATTGATGGAATAGGCATATGCATATTCTCCCACAGTAAATTCCACTTTATAAATAAACGCTCCAGCCAGCTCATTCAATGTTGTAGCTGAGATATTTGCATCGTTGACTTCAATATTTGCCGCCTTCAAAGCCGCTTCCTATGCTTCTTCCATGCTGATCAGTTGTGTCAGTTCCTGCACCTGTTCCTGGCTGGTTTACTGTTGTGTGTTTGTCGGGGCTGTGCTTTCACATCCAGTCAATACGGTTGACATTGCTAGCGCTGTTCCGGTTAAAATCCATCTTTGCTTCATAGTCTTTACCTCCTGTCGAAAGTGAATTGCGTAAAGTGTAGCAGACTGTGAACGAATGTGTCAATAGACGGATTTCACCTGTTTTCTACATTTCCACAATAAATTTTCTCTTAATTTCCAGAAAACTCTTCATATCTTCCAGGATGTGATACAGCATGGAGCGGTTCTCGAATTCCTGTCTGGTGACGGGGAGTTCCTGTCTCTCATAATCGCTGTGCAGCTTCTCCAGTTCGGACAGCAAGGTGCCGACATCGTTTTGTTCCGCGAACTCGTCTGCGGTCTTCTGAATAAAATCCGCTAGTTTTTTCCCCTGCTCCTGAGTAGCCGTCAAGCGGATGATATCTGCATAGATGCGCTTTAAAATGTTGCACTGTCTGGCACGCATCAGCATATATTCGTAGTAATAGTCGTCCTCTGTGATCAGGTGATTATTCATATAGCGCAGTGCCCTTTTTTTCAAATCCGCAAGCATGGCATCCAAGTCATCAAAGCAACTTCCCGTATAATCTGACTTGTCCTCCAGTTCGATATAGAGTGCCATTCTGCGCAGAATGTACACCATTTTATCATCTACGACCTTCTGATAGTTTAACAGTTGTCTTCTACCGTCCGGCATGAAGAGATTCCACAGTGTACCAATCCCCGCCCCAATGATCAGAATCAGAAACTCATTCATAATCATGGTCGGACTACAACTCTGTGCAGAAATATAATGCGTACACAGTACCGCAATGGGTACGATGGCTTCCCGCATATCCAATGCCATACAACAGAGCAAATATGGAATCAAGACAATGCCAAATGCCCATACATGGTATCCCGCCAGTGGGAAGATCAATGCGGACAAAATCGTCATTATTATAAATATGACCAGCCGTTTTGCTGTGACTCGCACGGTTTCCTTTTTGGTGTCCTGGATTGTCAGGAGAGTAATAATGCCTGCTGCATAGGCAAATTGTAGCTGTAACGCTGCCGCAAGCAGTACGGCAGCTACAGAGCCGGTGACGTATTTTATGAGTTTTATAACTTCATCTGTTTTTATTTTCATAAATGTAATATTTTCTTATTTGATAGTCTTATATTTTTTTCTTCATTCTATCTAAGTAATGAATTTATTGCAAATATCAAATAGCAATAAGTTTAAAAAATATCAGTTCTAATCTGCCGCCTGTAATTCAAGTTGTAAGTATTCTTCATCTGTACTCTCGTTGTCCCAATCCACACCCAATACATTTCTGTCATTCATATATATCGGAAATTTAAACCGGAGACCTTTTAATATTCTGCCATCCTTTTGCTCTTCCTCATAGATAAACACATCAGACAGGAAGCTCTTCAAAAATGTCTTCTTTTCCAGATCTGTAAATTTATCATACAGCTTATCAAAGAATAAAAGGAACTGGTAAACATTATCTTCTGAGATTTTGTCCTGCCTGATATTATATAGTCTTGTTTCGACTTCTTCCATGGCATTCTCAATATCAGTGATTTCATCATACAGCTTGTCCAGACGTTCCTGCATGTCATTATATTTTTTGTCATAATTCTTATCCGATACGGATAAATGATCCATCTGGTCAGCAAGCCTGTTTTTCGCCCCGGTTGTCTGGCTCAGTCTGTCTTTTAATCCATCATATTCTCTGTCAAGCTCCGAAGTATCAATGCTGCTTCCTATCTGCTTACGGATTTCCTGCTCAAACTTTGGATTCTTCACAAATTTGCGGATAATTTCCTCAACTGCCGCATTAATCCTGTCCTCATTCCACTGTCTTTTATAAGTACAGCGGTGTCCGTCCACAAGCTTCCTGTGTTTGCAGGCATAATAGAAATAATCCTTATAATAGTCTCCATCCGGATGCTTCTTGCGGTTTACATTGCCATACATACCGCTTCCACAGACAGGACATTTTATAATTCCGGATAAAATATGCTCATGTTCAAGGCTGTGCGTTTTTACCTGTAAAACACCTGGCTCCTGACACTTTCTGTGTGCCTGATTCCACATTTCTTCTGATATGATTGCCTCATGAATTCCATCACTTAACATGTATTCCTTTTGTTTTACGATATGATATTCATTTCTTGTACCCTGAATCTTCTCATTTTTTCTTCTCCCAAATGCAAGCTTACCGCAATATATCGGATTGTCCAGCACACCTTTGACGAATGATGTAGAAAAACCTTCAATTGTGTTATTCTGGCGAAGCTTTTTCTTATAACCACTGTTATTTAAAAATGCAGCTATCGCAGCCATTCCCATCGTTGTATTGACGAATTTATCATATATAATACGGATAATCTCTGCCTCATCTTCTGCAATGATAAGTTCACCATTTACCAGCTGATAACCATATGGAGCAAAGCCTCCATTCCATTTGCCTTCTCTTACCTTCTGTCTGCGGCCTTCCATTGTCTGAACAAGGATATTCTCACGTTCTATCTCTGCAACCGCAGATAAAACAGATATCATCAGCTTCCCAGCATCCTTGGAGCTGTCAATTCCATCCTCTACACAGATAAGATTAACCCCATAATCCTTCATTTTCTCCAATGATGATAAAACATCTGCTGCATTTCTTCCAAATCTTGACAGTTTAAATACTAACACATAATCAACATCATCTTTACCATTTTCTATATCCGATAACATCTGTTTAAACTGTGGTCTGCCTTCCACACTTTTGCCAGATTTACCCTCATCAGAATATTCCCCGACGATAGACATTTCCTGATCCTCTGCGTATTTTCTAAGCTTGTCCTTCTGTGCATCAGGGCTATAGCCTTCTACCTGCATGGAAGTGGATACTCTTGTGTATATATAGCATTTCTGCTGTTCTTTCATCAGATATCATCTCCTGTGTCAAAATTCTCCCTTCAGCTGTTCGGGAATTCCGAACAACTGAATTGTATTAGCTGTCTTACTATTCCTTCATATCTTCTTTATCTTTTTCAGACAATGCAGGATGCTGCATATAAAATATTTCTTTCTGCCTTTCTATCTCTGCTTTCAGCTGCTCTTTTGTTGGCAGATATGTGAGATATTTCGACATAAAAAGTCTATCATTATCATGTAGCACAGAATACCTTGCTATATCCTCATCTGTTTCCGCACAAAGTAATATACCAAGTGTAGGATTATCTCCCTCCTTACATTTCAGTTCATCATACATCCTGACGTACATATCAATCTGTCCCACATCCTGATGTGTGATTTTCCCCATTTTTAAATCAATGAGCACATAATATTTCAGTTCAATATTATAGAAAACAAGATCAATAAAATAGTCTTCTGTCTCAGTAACGATATGTTGTTGTCTGGCAACAAAAGCAAATCCCTTTCCCATCTCCATAAGAAAATCTCTGATATGTGTTAAAATAGCTGATTCCAAATCACTTTCAATATAAGAATCTTCATTTTTGAAGCCAAGAAACTATGCAACAATCGGACTTTTTAGGAGTTCAAATTTATTTCTTTGATTTTCCGCTGTTTTCTGCAGCATTTCATTCATGACAGCATCTTTCTTTGGTGACTGCATTAATCTGTAATAATATTGTGTGCTGATATTTCTATCTAAAGTTCTTGAACTCCAGCCTTCCTGTGCAGCTTCGTTCATATACCACATTCTTGCATTTTCATCCGGAACACGTAAAAGTACTCTAAAATGTGTCCAATTCAGATTGTGAACGCATGCGTTCACAATCTGCTCATCTGGAAAAGCAAGATAAAATTTACGAAAATATTGCAGATTTCTTTTTGAAAAACTTTTTCCATATTCTTTTGTAAGTTCATCCGCTAATGCCTCAATTAAAGCCTGACCATATTTTGCTCTTTCTTTTCCTGCCTGTTCCTGCTCCACGATACGCTTACCAACATGCCAGTAGGTAAGCACCATAGCCTTATTTGCTGCATTATAAGCCACTTCACGACCAGATAAAATAATTTCCTTTATGTCAGTAATCACATCCTGATAGTTAACGATATCATTTGCCATATCAACTTACCTCACTTTCCAACTCTCTACAAATTCTTACTCTTTTCTACTCTGATAGCTTTGCTCTATTTTTAATCGTATTTTCAACCTCTGCAATCCGAACTAGCTCATCTGCATCTCTTAGAATCACCCGGATATCTTCCATTGGCAAATCCCTTATTTCTCCTGCATCAAGAACAACCGGCACTCTACGTACTTTCCTGCTCATCCGTTATCCTCCTGTATCTATGGTAGCGAATAAATTTGAATTAGTTCCTCTGTACCCATATTATGAAGCTTCTTTTCCAATGATTTTTCCGTTAATTTCTTTGACATTTCAACATCACCTCTCCAATCCATTACTTCTTAGACAATATGTAATGACCTCCGATTTGTAGCAACGTGGATTTACCTGTATACTA
>ERZ827458.1788-NODE-1788-length-13085-cov-68.618726_pt1 | contig 13085 bp, 8 predicted proteins | sample MGYA00519706_ERZ827458 | MGnify/ENA primary metagenome ERZ827458 (study PRJEB31778, sample SAMEA3449309) | human gut metagenome | biome: human gut; feature: human-associated habitat; material: faeces | place: United Kingdom | collected 2010/2012 ...
GTCAGCGCCACACACTGTTCAATCACGTTGACCAACTGGCGCACGTTGCCCGGCCAGCTTGCAGTCATCAGGCGTTTCATTGCATCGGTGGAGAACGCGCGGACAAACGGTTTATGTCGCTCTGCCGCCTGGCGCAACAGGTGATTTGCCAGTAGCGGAATGTCTTCTGTGCGCTCCGCCAGTGCCGGAATTTTCAGGCTGACAACATTGAGGCGGTAATAAAGATCTTCACGGAATTCCCCACGCGCCATCGCTTTTGGCAGGTCGCGGTGAGTGGCGGAAATAATCCGCACGTCAATATCAATATCGCGGTTACTGCCCAGCGGGCGCACTTTACGCTCCTGCAACACGCGCAGCAGTTTGACCTGCAACGGTGCAGGCATATCGCCAATCTCATCAAGAAATAGCGTACCGCCTTCCGCCGCCTGGAATAAACCTTCGCGATTGCTGACAGCGCCAGTAAACGCGCCACGTGCATGACCAAACAGCTCCGACTCCAGCAATTGCTCGGGTAATGCGCCACAGTTAATAGCAATAAATGGCTTGCTGTTGCGCGGGCTGGCGTTGTGGATAGCCTGGGCGAAAATCTCTTTCCCGGTGCCGCTCTGGCCGTTAATCAAAACGCTAACGTCTGATTGTGCCACCAGCCGCGCCTGTTCCAGCAAGCGCAGCATCAGCGGGCTGCGGGTGACAATCGCCTCGCGCCAACGTTCGTCGGTGGCTGGCGCGGATTGTTCCAGCGCATCGTCAATTGCCTGATATAGCGCATCTTTATCGACAGGCTTGGTGAGAAAACTGAACACGCCCTGCTGTGTTGCAGCAACGGCATCAGGAATAGAACCATGCGCGGTAAGAATAATTACTGGCATTCCCGGCTGCACTTTCTGGATTTCAGCAAACAGCTGCATACCGTCCATTTCATCCATCCGCAGGTCGCTGATGACTAAATCTACTTTTTCGCGATTCAGTACCCGCAATCCTTCAGCACCACTTTCCGCCGTGACCACACTGTAGCCTTCGCTGGTCAGACGCAGGCCAAGCAGTTTCAGCAATCCCGGATCGTCATCGACCAGTAATAAATGCGCAGGTTTATGGCTCATCAGGAGTGACCTCATCGGTGGATGGCGCGGGCTTTTCACTCTCGTGCGGCGTATCCGGCGAGAAATTTCCAGCCGGTTTGCGGGTCGAGAGCTGGCGTTCAATATCGGTCAGGTTTTCCAGCTTGCGAGTAGTGAGTTCCAGTTGCTGTTGTAGAACGTGATGTTGCTGGCGCAAAGTATCCAGCTCGCTGTCGCTGGACTGCTGGAGTTTGCTGTAGCGTTGGCGCTCTTCCGCCAGTTGCAGTTGCAGCGCCTGACCGTCGCGCCAAAGTTGATACAGTGGGCGAACCTGTGCCGGGATCTCGGTACTTAGCGCATCAATGCGCGCGACCAGCTGGCGGCGCTCATACGGCGTAATTTTGGCGTCGGCGAGCAAAATCCCTTGTTTAAAGGTATTTTGCCAGTTGCCGTCGTCATATTGGCGGGCTTGCTGACGCGACTGCGCAGGCATTAAACGATCAGCACAATCCATCGCCCGCAGCCAGTAAAGCGGATTGGTTTCGGTTGATTTACCTTGCAGCGCCCAGATGTCGCTACATTCAGTAGAAAGATAGTCAGCCAGTTGATAAACCGGAATTTTTTCTTCTGCTGGCGTATCAATGGCTGGCCTATTGTGACTCTGCACGCAACCCAGCAATGCCAGACATGGCAGCCCTGCCAGCCACAGCCGTCGGGGCAATAATCGTTGAAAAATGTGTCGCATATTCACCAGACTTAAAGCCTATCCCAGTGGGCGTAATTGTTGCAGGCAGTTTGGACATGGACAGCGCGGAGAAACCGGAGCGTACATGTCGTACGTGAAGATTTCGAGCACTGCCCGGGGCCGAACTGACAAATAAAATAGCCTGATGGGATGGGCTGTTAGCATTATTTCGTGTTTTTCGACGACGGTAATTCAATGCGGAAACAAACGTCTTGCCCGCTCTCGTCGACCAGATACAGTTCCCCTTGCATACGGCGAATACAATCCCTGGCAATGCTTAATCCCAGACCGCTGCCCTTCACCGCCCCTTTTCGCTGGTGGCTTCCCTGAAAAAAGGGTTCGAAGATCATGGCGCGTTCCTCTTGCGGAATGGGCGTGCCTGTATTGATGACATCAATATAAACCCGCGCACCATGTAAACTGCTGCGAAGGCAAATGTTACCGGATTCAGCCCCGTAGTGCACCGCATTGGAGTAAAGATTATCCAGTACGCTCATCAGCAGCATTGGCTCCGCCAGGCAAGCTGTTGCTTTGAGATCAACGTCGGTATGCATCATTTTAGCCCGTGCGGGCAGGCTATGAGCAGAAACCAATGTCTCCACCAGCGGTGCTAACTCAACATTCTCCAGTTCCACCGCACTGTCCGCCTGTTTACGGTTGTAATCAAGCAGTTGTTCGATCAGTTTTTGCAAATTGCGGCTGCTGCTATCAAGAATGCTCACCACCTCTTTTTGCTCTGGCGTAAGCGGCCCGACAACCTGATCAGCCAGTAATTCAGTGCCCTCGCGCATACTCGCCAGTGGCGTTTTTAATTCATGAGATAAATGTCTTAAAAATTGATGGCGTTGGGATTCCAGCCATGACAGGCGCTCACTTAACCAAAGAATACGTTGCCCAACCGAGCGTAACTCGCTCGGTCCACTGAACGAGACGCTATTGCCCAGAGAACGCCCTTCCCCCAGCCGGTTGATCATGCGCTCGATATTTTTCACCGGACCGATAATCATCCTCGTGAAAAGCAGTACCATCACCAGACTCACCAGAAATAGCACCAGCGATTGCCAACCAAAATATTGCCCACGTTCGGCGATTTCACGCTGAAGTTGCTGCCCACGAGAGAACACCACTGTGCGCGTGGCCTGCACCATTTCGGTATTGGCACTGGCAAAGGCTTCCAGACGCGCGGCGGCAGCAGCATCGGGACCGCTGTTGTTACACTGAAGTTGAGCCAGATTGTTCAAATCCTGACGTAATGCCTGGTAGAGTTTATCGTCCGGCAGCACGCCTGCGTGGGCATCGAGCATTTCGCTGTAACGCTTGCGCTGGCTTTGATAAACCTTCGCAAGCGTAGGGTCGTCCAGCACGCAGTACTGACGGTAGCTGCGCTCCATCTCCAGTGCCGCGTTGGTCATCGCTTCACTGCGCCGGGCATCAATAAGCGTAGTGCGGTTAACCAGCGCCGCCTGATCGCTAAGTGCATTCAGGCTTTGCCAGGCTTGCCATGCCAGCACCAACAGGGGCAGCAGAATCAGCAAAAATGCCAGCATTACCAGTTGTCGTAATGAGCGGGGAAAAACGGGCCAGCGTTTCAAGGCGTTACTCTCGTCAGACGCGAATAGCCTGATGCTAACCGAGGGGAAGTTCAGATACAACAAAGCCGGGAATTACCCGGCTTTGTTATGGAATAAGGCGGTGCCTAACTCGACGTTTCGCCCGATGGTTGATATAGCTAAGCTGATATCAGAAGTTGGACGGCAGGCACCTTGTTGTGCGTCATTCGAATTTTATGTAGCACGTCCCGAAGGGGCTGACATAAGTCGGTGAATGAGCCACTGCTTACTATTATGCAGTAACTGTGCCAATAAAGAAAATAGTTTGGTAACATACTGATTATACGCTGCTTTGAGGGGTTTATGGCTTCTCCGCTATTTGAATGTAAATCAGCCACTGTGTCGCTAAAAAGAGACAACTTAAGATAAACTTATTAGATAATATTAAAATCAATGAGTTAAGTGTCACCAAAAAGCGACACGGCAAACCACCCATTGTCGTGATTTAAAGACACAAAAAAGCTCCCGAAGTTGGGAGCTCATAATAGCGGTTGGTGCTTAATGCCGGATGCGGCGTGAATGCCTCATCCGGGCTGCAATACCAATGGGTTGACGACTTACCCCAACTGCTTACGTGCATTGCGGAAAATGCGCATCCATGGGCCATCCTCGCCCCAGTTTTCCGGATGCCAGGAGTTGCTGACAGTACGGAAAACTCGTTCCGGGTGCGGCATCATAATGGTGACTCGACCACTTTCAGTCGTGACCGCCGTAATACCGTTCGGTGAACCGTTCGGGTTAGCCGGGTAGGTTTCAGTGACTTTGCCGAAGTTATCGACATAGCGCAGTGCCACCAGCCCTTTGCTTTCCAGTGCCGCCAGATGCGCCGCATCACGCACTTCCACGCGCCCTTCACCATGAGACACAGCAATCGGCATCTGCGAGCCCACCATCCCCTGCAACAGCAGCGACGGGCTTTGGGTTACTTCTACCAGACTGAAACGCGCTTCAAAGCGATCGGAGGTGTTACGCACAAAACGTGGCCACAACTCGCTACCCGGGATCAGTTCACGCAGATTAGACATCATCTGGCAACCGTTACATACCCCCAGCGCCAGCGTTTGCGGACGATGGAAGAAGGTTGCAAACTCATCGCGTACACGGTCATTGAACAGGATAGACTTCGCCCAACCTTCACCAGCGCCCAGCACATCACCGTAGGAGAAACCACCACACGCGACCAGGGCGTGGAAACCCTCCAGGCCCGTGCGTCCAGCCAGCAGATCGCTCATATGCACGTCGATAGCATCGAAGCCTGCACGGTGGAAAGCTGCCGCCATTTCAACATGCGAGTTCACGCCCTGCTCACGCAGCACGGCAACTTTCGGGCGCACGCCAGTGGCAATAAACGGTGCTGCCACATCTTCGTTGATATCAAACGACAGTTTCACATTCAGGCCCGGATCGGCGTCGTTTGATTTCGCCTGGTGTTCCTGATCGGCACACTCCGGGTTGTCACGCAGGCGCTGCATCTGCCAGGTAGTTTCTGCCCACCAGACACGCAGCGTGGTGCGGCTTTCGCTAAATACAGTCTGCCCGTTGGCAGTAATCACAAAACGGTCACCGGAAACCGCCTGCCCAACATAATGGACGCAATCAGCAAGCCCATGCTGTGCCAGTACCGCTTCAACGGCTTCACGATCAGCAGCTCGAACCTGAATCACCGCACCCAGTTCTTCGTTAAACAACGCCGCCAGGCGATCGTCACCCAGAGAGGCGATATCCGCGTCAATGCCACAATGACCAGCAAAGGCCATTTCCGCCAGCGTTACCAGCAGGCCGCCATCAGAGCGGTCGTGATACGCCAGCAGCTTACGCTGTGCAACCAGCGCCTGAATCGCGTCATAGAAGCCTTTCAGTTGGGCAACATCGCGTACATCTGCCGGTTTGTCGCCAAGCTGACGATAAACCTGCGCCAGTGCCGTTGCGCCCAGCGCGTTATTGCCTTTGCCCAAATCAATCAGCAACAGTGCGTTATCTTCGGTAGAAAGCTGCGGCGTAATGGTGTGACGTACATCTTCCACGCGGGCAAATGCGGAAATCACCAGCGACAACGGCGACGTCATTTCGCGCTCTTCGTTACCTTCCTGCCAGCGGGTTTTCATCGACATAGAGTCTTTACCCACCGGTATCGTCAGGCCCAGCGCCGGACAAAGTTCTTCGCCCACAGCTTTAACGGCTTCATACAGGCCCGCATCTTCACCAGGGTGGCCTGCCGCCGCCATCCAGTTGGCGGAAAGTTTAATGCGTTTGATATCGCCAATTTGTGTTGCGGCGATGTTGGTTAGCGCTTCACCGACTGCCAGACGGGCAGAAGCGGCGAAATCCAGCAGCGCAACTGGCGCACGTTCGCCAATTGCCATCGCTTCGCCATAGTAGCTGTCGAGGCTGGCGGTAGTGACCGCGCAGTTAGCGACCGGCACCTGCCACGGCCCCACCATCTGATCGCGCGCCACCATGCCGGTTACGCTGCGGTCACCGATGGTCACCAGGAAAGTTTTCTCCGCCACGGTCGGCAGATGCAGCACGCGTTTCACCGCGTCAGCGATGGTGATCCCTTCACGGGCCAGCGCGTCGCCTTTCGCTTTCAGCGTTTGCACATCGCGGGTCATCTTCGGCGTTTTGCCAAGCAGTACGTCCAGCGGTAGATCAATCGGCTGATTATCAAAATGACGATCGTGCAGAGAAAGATGCAGTTCTTCGGTCGCTTCACCAATCACCGCGTACGGTGCGCGTTCACGCTTACACAGTTCGTCAAACAGCGGTAACTGATCGGCAGCAACTGCCAGCACGTAGCGTTCCTGGGATTCGTTACACCAGATTTCCAGCGGGCTCATGCCTGGCTCGTCGCTCAGAATATCGCGCAGTTCGAATTTACCGCCGCGCCCGCCGTCGCTCACCAGTTCCGGCATGGCGTTAGAAAGACCGCCTGCGCCAACGTCGTGGATAAACAGGATTGGGTTGGCATCACCAAGCTGCCAGCAACGGTCGATCACTTCCTGGCAGCGACGCTCCATCTCCGGGTTGTCGCGCTGTACGGAAGCAAAGTCGAGGTCGGCATCAGACTGACCAGATGCCATGGAAGACGCCGCGCCGCCGCCAAGACCGATGTTCATTGCCGGGCCGCCGAGAACGACCAGCTTCGCACCAACGTTGATCTCGTCTTTTTGTACGTGATCGGCGCGAATGTTGCCGATCCCACCCGCCAGCATGATCGGTTTGTGATAACCGCGCAGCTCTTCGCCATTGTGGCTGTTCACTTTTTCTTCATAAGTACGGAAGTAGCCGTTCAGTGCCGGGCGACCAAATTCGTTGTTAAACGCCGCGCCGCCCAGCGGGCCTTCGGTCATGATGTCCAGCGCGGTGACAATGCGCTCAGGCTTACCGAAATCTTCTTCCCACGGCTGTTCAAAGCCCGGAATACGCAAGTTGGATACGGAGAAACCAACCAGACCGGCTTTCGGCTTTGCGCCGCGCCCGGTGGCACCTTCATCGCGGATTTCACCGCCAGAACCGGTCGCCGCACCCGGCCACGGAGAAATCGCCGTCGGGTGGTTGTGGGTTTCAACTTTCATCAGAATATGCGCCGGTTCCTGATGGAAATCGTAGCGGCCCGTTTCGTGGTCAGCAAAGTAGCGACCCACTTCAGAACCTTCCATTACAGCGGCGTTATCTTTATAAGCAGAGAGAACGTGGTCTGGCGTGGTTTCGAAGGTGTTTTTGATCATCTTGAACAGCGATTTCGGCTGCTGTTCACCGTCGATAATCCAGTCGGCGTTAAAAATTTTGTGACGGCAGTGCTCGGAGTTCGCCTGCGCGAACATATACAGCTCGATGTCGTTCGGGTTACGACCCAGCTTTGTGAACGCATCCTGCAGATAGTCAATTTCATCTTCCGCCAGTGCCAGGCCAAGACGCAGGTTAGCGTCGATTAGCGCCTGACGGCCCTGCCCCAGCAAATCTACGCTGGTGACCGGAGTCGGTTGATGGTGTGCAAACAACTGCTCTGCATCATCTAAAGCAAAAAAGACCGTTTCCATCATGCGGTCGTGCAGTTCAGCGGTCACCTGCTGCCATTGTTCATTGGTCAGCGTACCGGCTTCTATATAGTAAGCCATGCCGCGCTCAAGGCGGTTTACCTGTTGTAGACCGCAATTATGGGCGATATCGGTCGCTTTCGAAGACCAGGGAGAGATGGTGCCAGGACGCGGGGTCACCAGCAGGAGTTTGCCTTGCGGGGCGTGGCTGGCGAGTGCCGGGCCATATTTCAGCAGGCGTTCAAGTTGTGCGTGCTCATCATCGTTTAACGGCGCATTGAGGTCAGCAAAATGGACATACTCGGCGTAAATAGTGTGAACCGGGAGCCTGGCAGCCTGAAAACGTGCCAGCAGTTTGTTGATTCGGAATGCCGACAATGCAGGCGAACCACGCAGAATTTCCATCATAAGTCTCTCGTCTTCTAAGCTTTCGGTGTACCCAAGGGGGGGAAACGGGCGTCATTATAAAGAATCTGATGCGCTGACGAAACCGTTTGCGTGGAAATAAAATCACCATCGTGAATTAGCAACGCGTGCCGCCAATGGCTGTAATAAGTTGCCATCTGGCGCAGGTTTACGCAAAATGCCGCTCATTTATGAGTAAACCTTTCACTATTATTACGTTTTTTCAAGCTGGGACGCGCACGACACAGAGAATTAACTAATTGAAAAAATTAAAGATTAATTATCTGTTCATCGGCATTCTGGCACTGCTGCTCGCGGTCGCTCTCTGGCCATCCATTCCCTGGTTTGGTAAAGCCGACAACCGTATCGCCGCCATTCAAGCGCGGGGAGAGTTGCGTGTGAGCACCATTCATACTCCCCTGACTTATAACGAAATCAACGGGAAACCTTTTGGCCTGGATTACGAACTGGCGAAACAGTTTGCCGATTACCTCGGTGTAAAACTGAAAGTGACCGTGCGGCAGAATATCAGCCAGCTGTTTGACGACCTCGATAATGGTAACGCCGACCTGCTGGCGGCAGGACTGGTCTATAACAGTGAGCGGGTAAAAAATTATCAGCCTGGTCCTACCTATTATTCCGTGTCACAACAACTGGTTTATAAAGTGGGTCAGTATCGCCCACGTACGCTGGGCAACCTGACGGCGGAGCAACTCACCGTTGCACCGGGTCACGTGGTGGTTAACGATCTCCAGACCCTGAAAGACACAAAATTCCCGGAATTAAGCTGGAAGGTAGACGACAAAAAAGGCTCTGCGGAATTAATGGAAGATGTCATCGAAGGAAAACTCGATTACACCATTGCTGATTCTGTCGCCATCAGCCTGTTTCAGCGCGTTCACCCGGAACTCGCCGTAGCGCTCGATATCACCGATGAACAACCGGTGACCTGGTTTAGCCCGTTAGATGGCGATAATACCCTTTCCGCCGCCCTGCTCGACTTCTTCAACGAAATGAATGAAGACGGTACACTGGCACGCATTGAAGAGAAATACCTGGGGCATGGCGATGATTTTGATTACGTCGATACGCGCACATTTTTACGCGCCGTCGATGCGGTACTGCCGCAGTTAAAGCCCCTGTTTGAGAAATACGCCGAAGAAATTGACTGGCGTTTGCTGGCCGCTATTGCTTATCAGGAATCGCACTGGGATGCGCAGGCCACTTCACCGACGGGTGTGCGCGGCATGATGATGTTAACCAAAAACACCGCGCAAAGCCTCGGCATTACGGATCGTACCGATGCCGAACAGAGCATCAGCGGCGGCGTGCGTTATTTACAGGATATGATGAGTAAAGTGCCGGAAAGTGTGCCGGAGAACGAACGGATCTGGTTTGCCCTCGCCGCGTACAATATGGGCTATGCGCATATGCTGGATGCCCGCGCCCTGACGGCAAAAACCAAAGGTAATCCTGACAGTTGGGCTGACGTAAAACAGCGTCTGCCTTTACTTAGCCAGAAACCCTATTACAGCAAGCTGACTTACGGCTACGCTCGTGGGCATGAAGCCTACGCTTATGTCGAAAATATTCGTAAATACCAGATTAGCCTGGTGGGTTATCTGCAGGAGAAAGAGAAGCAGGCTACAGAAGCGGCGATGCAACTGGCGCAGGATTATCCGGCGGTATCGCCTACGGAGCTGGGCAAAGAGAAATTTCCTTTTCTCTCGTTTCTTTCCCAGTCGTCATCAAACTATTTGACCCACTCTCCCTCTCTGCTGTTTTCCAGAAAAGGGAGTGAAGAGAAACAAAATTAATCTGTCGAGGATTGCGCTTTTTTCTGCGCTTTAATTTCCTGGCGGCGCATGCGAAAGAAGTCACTGAGCAACGCCGCACACTCATCCGCCAGTATTCCTTCCGTAATTTCCACCCGGTGATTCATACCCGGATGATGCAGCACATCCATTAAAGATCCCGCAGCGCCAGTTTTCGCGTCACGCGCACCAAAGACCACGCGACCAATGCGACTGTGGATCATTGCTCCGGCACACATTACACAGGGTTCAAGCGTGACATACAACGTGGCGTCGATCAGACGATAATTTTGCATCACCAGACCGCCCTGCCGTAGGGCCATGATTTCTGCATGTGCGGTGGGATCATGTCGACCAATCGGACGGTTCCAGCCTTCGCCAATAACACGATTGTTATGCACTAATACCGCGCCGACCGGTACTTCCCGCTCATCCCAGGCACGCTTCGCCAGCGTCATTGCATGACGCATCCAGTATTCGTAGCTAAATTCGACTTCAGACAAAAAGAAAACTCCGGTTATAAAAGCGCGGCGCATTATACACGGACGCTATGCTTTACTCTATTCCAGTTGCTGGAGTTCACCGCGCGGGGTTACCCGCCAGCGATGCTGGCAAAAGTAAAGCAGCGGGTTGTCCTGGTTACTGTCGCTATAGCCACTGTACAGCCGCAGCGGCGTGCCGATTTTGCGCTCCAGTTGCGCGACCTTCTCATGCCCGAGGCAACGCATCGTCAATACCCAACCACCATAGCCACGCTGAATCTGACTGGCGATAAGATTAACCCGCGGCAGCCAGGGCGTATCGAAATAAACCGCTTCAACCAGCGGCTGCGGAGAGCCGGTAATCAACCAGATATCAGCATCGGAACTTAACAGGTAGGTGGTTAATCGCTCCTGAACCAGCGGAAAGGCGGTAACATTGTCACGAAACCAGCGTACGAAATCGGCCTGCAACGCCTGCAAACGCGCTTCATTGTGACCAAAAGTGCATCCCCACAGAAGCAGACTCATCGGCCAGCGTGCCGCACGACCTTTTATCAATAACGCAATGGCTATGATCGGCAACAACGGCAGAACAAGTAACGCATTCAGCGGTTGGCGACGCAGTAAATAACGCAAAAAACTGCCGAACATATCCTGCTGATGCAATGTTCCATCTAAGTCAAAAAACACCACACGACGCTCGTGAGTTGCCAAACCATACTCCTCTGGACTGAAACATCCTGATTAATTTTCGCTACTACATAGCCTAACAGATAGATCATCACTTTTCCGGCAACAATCGACCGCATCATGGCTAACTGGAATTTTTAATTCATGGCAATTAGCGGCAATGGAATATAAAATTCACTCGCGTGTGTCTCATATTGCCTGTTGTCGCCATTATTTCATCGCGAGGAAAGATATGAACGGCTTACTTCGTATCCGTCAGCGTTACCAGGGGCTTGCCCAGAGTGATAAAAAACTGGCGGATTATCTGCTGCTACAACCTGATACGGCGCGCCATTTAAGCTCTCAGCAACTGGCCAACGAAGCCGGAGTCAGTCAGTCCAGCGTCGTGAAGTTCGCGCAAAAACTCGGCTATAAAGGTTTTCCGGCACTAAAGTTGGCGTTGAGTGAAGCGCTGGCAAGCCAGCCGGAATCTCCCTCCGTGCCCATTCATAACCAAATCCGCGGTGATGATCCGTTACGGCTGGTCGGCGAAAAACTGATTAAAGAAAATACTGCCGCTATGTACGCAACGTTAAACGTTAATAGTGAAGAGAAACTGCATGAATGCGTGGCAATGTTGCGCTCTGCGCGGCGGATAATTCTGACCGGTATTGGCGCTTCGGGTCTGGTGGCGCAAAACTTTGCCTGGAAGCTGATGAAGATTGGCTTCAATGCTGCCGCAGTGCGCGATATGCATGCGCTACTCGCTACCGTACAGGCGTCGTCCCCTGACGATCTGTTATTAGCCATTTCCTACACCGGTGTACGGCGCGAGTTAAACCTGGCGGCAGATGAGATGCTGCGAGTGGGCGGAAAAGTGCTGGCGATTACCGGCTTTACTCCCAATGCCCTGCAACAGCGTGCTTCTCATTGCCTGTATACCATTGCCGAAGAACAAGCGACAAACAGTGCTTCAATCTCTGCTTGTCACGCGCAGGGAATGTTAACGGATTTGCTGTTCATTGCGCTGATTCAGCAGGATCTGGAACTGGCACCAGAACGTATTCGTCATAGCGAAGCGCTGGTGAAAAAACTGGTCTGAGTAAAGAATGCGCGTATAATGCCCGCCCGGTTTGTGTTGTTTTGAGAGTTTCCTTATGGCGCTGTTAATCACTAAAAAATGCATCAATTGTGATATGTGTGAACCCGAATGCCCGAATGAGGCGATTTCGATGGGTGAACATATCTACGAGATTAACAGCGATAAGTGTACCGAATGCGTAGGGCACTACGAGACACCAACCTGCCAGAAGGTGTGTCCGCTCCCCAATACTATTGTGAAAGATCCGCAACATGTCGAGACGGAAGAACAGTTGTGGGATAAATTTGTGCTGATGCACCACGCGGATAAAATTTAATATTCTGCTCTGGAAGTAGAGTGTTAATTATTTTATAGAGAAATCTTAACGCTATTATATTTATTTAAATGATGACATTAGCATAATCATTCACTAAGTTAATTTATATAGTATCTGCCCAGACACTTATTTATAGTTATTAAAGGCGCGTCCGATTGGTTCACCGGACGCACCTTAAGTACGTTTCCTTGTGTTATAAGAACAAAAGGAGCAGCTGTAAAACAGCAATGATGATTTTGATGACCCGTTTAATCAGGTATCGGCAATCAGTCATTCGTTTTTCCTTAAACAAGGAATGCAGCCGTTCAGATTAGCCCTTACATCTCCCCAAAACTGAACGTGCGAGTTATTGGAATCGAGTGCTGCACTCCACACCAGAGCTTTGACGACACCACTCGTTTCAATGGGGGAATTCAGTGGCATGGTGTAAAGCACAGCAAAATTGCCAATAACGAAACCGATTTTAATGTACTTATCAAAAAGCGGTCACGTTAATCTTTTCATCAATGTCGATTTCTTCGTAAAGGCTCGCGTTTTTTATGTCAGAGATTGCAAGTTGCTTGTACAGGTCAACGAAATTGATCCATAATCATTTTCGTTGGAATCGTGTGCTGCACAAAATTAAAGTTAAAAAGTAAAACCCCCGTTCCTTACCAGTTCGGGGGTTTTACTTTATAAAGAGAACGGTATTATTTTAACTTTCAATAATTACCGTGGCACAAGCATAGTGGCGCTCATCGGCAAGCGTTACATGCATATTTACAACGCCGAGCTTTTCCGCCAGTTTTAATGCCTCACCCCATAGCCGTAGCCGTGGTTTGCCGAGCTCATCATTGAATACTTCAAA
>ERZ827458.1794-NODE-1794-length-13043-cov-3.013166_pt1 | contig 13043 bp, 12 predicted proteins | sample MGYA00519706_ERZ827458 | MGnify/ENA primary metagenome ERZ827458 (study PRJEB31778, sample SAMEA3449309) | human gut metagenome | biome: human gut; feature: human-associated habitat; material: faeces | place: United Kingdom | collected 2010/2012 ...
TGGCGCTCGGCGCGGGGCAAATCAAAACGGGCGCGCCCTGCCGAAGCGAGCGGGTATGCAAATACAACCGCCTGCTCCGCATCGAGGACGCGCTCGGCAGCGCAGCCATGCTGGATGCGCTGCGCCTATGATTTATCTGATTTTAGGCGGCGTCAGCGCGTTTTTCGGCCTGCTTTCCGGCGTCGGGGCGACGACGCTGCTCCGCCCCCTACTGGATGCGGTTTCGCCGCGCCCGCCTCCGTCGCGGCGCTGTGCACGATGGCGACGCTCTGCGCGGCGCTGGTCGCGGCGTTTTTCGCGCTGAATCACGCCCTGCCGCTGCACCCGGACGAGCTGCTGCTGCTGGCGGTCGGCGCGGCGCTGGGCGGCGTGCTGGGCGATTTGGCGAGCGCGCGTTTTTTCGCCATGATTACGCGCGAATCCGCCATGCTGCTGCAAAACGCGCTGCTGTTCACGCTGATTGCGCTGCCGTCGCTTTATTTCGGCCCGCTGAGCCGCACGGTCGCGCCGATGCGCCTGTCGCGGCTGCTGAGCTTCGCGGTCGCGCTGCTTGTCGGGCTGCTCGGCTCGTTCCTCGCCTTCGGCGCGGAGCCGCTGACGCTGACGCTCTATTTCCTCCTGTTCGGCGCGGACGGGGACGAAGGCGCGTTCGCGGCGCTGACAGTTTCGCTCTTCGCCATGGTCGGCAAGCTGCTCGTGCTGCTGATCCGCCAGCGGCTGGTTCTGCCGGATGCGGACGTGATGCTCTGGCTGCTTCCGGGCGCGGTAATCGGGGCGCTGCTGGCGCTTTGGCCGGCCGTGCGGCGCGGGCGAAGCAGCCTGAGCACGCTCCTTTTGCGCCTGAGCCTGTTCACGTCGCTGCTGAATATCGCCGCGGCGGCGCTGCATTAAAAGGCGCGCGCCCTCACAGCGCCAGCGCCTGTGCCAGCTCCGCCAGCTCCTCGCGGTTCTTCGCGTTCATCGCCGAGCGGATCGTCACCTGCCGGTCAAGCGTCTGCATGTTCTTCATCGTGTCGAGCACGGCGCGCATGTGCTTGGCGGCCATCGGCGCCCATGTGCCGTTTTCCACCAGCGCCACCTTGCGCCCCTGCATGCCCTTGAGCTTGAGCGAGGACAGGAACGCCTCCATCGCCGGGGCATACGCGCTGTCATACGTCGTCGCGCACAGCGCCATACGGTCATATTTGAACGCGGCGGAGACGGCGTAGCTCTTGTGTACGCGGTTCAGGTCGATCACCTCGACCGTCTCGCCCTGCGCATGCAGCTTTTCGGCCAGCAGCTTGGCCGCTTCAGCCGTGTGCCCGTGGAAGCTCGCATACGCCACCAGCACGCCGCTCTGCTCCGGCTTCCACGCCGCCCAGAGGCCGTAAAGCGTCAGCGCGCGGTCGAGCGCCTCGCCGTTGAGCTGCGGGCCGTGCAGCGGGCAGATCGTCCGGATCTCCAGCGCGGCGGCCTTTTTCAGCAGCCCCTGCACCTGCGCGCCGTATTTGCCGACGATGTTACCGTAATAGCGCCGCGCCTCGTCCGCCCATGCGTCGGTATCGGTCAGCGAGCCGAAATTGCCGAATCCGTCCGCGGAAAAGAGCACCTTCTCTCTGTCCTCATAGACGGCCATGACCTCCGGCCAATGCACCATCGGCGCAAGCACGAAATGCAGCGTATGGCTGCCGAGCGCCAGTGTGCCGCCGTCCGCCACCGTGACGCGCTCCTGCGCGAGCGGATTGTCGCCGCTGAACTGATCCAGAATCGCAAACGTTCTGGCGTTGGCGACCAGCTTCAACTGCGGCTGGCGCGCGCAGAGCGCCGCAATCGACCCGGCGTGATCCGGCTCCATGTGCGAAATTACCAGATAATCCAGCTTGCGCCCGGCCAGAACCTCGTCAAGCCCGGCCAGCCATTCCTCCTGCTTGCGCGCGTCCACCGTATCGAGCAGGCAGAGCTGATCGTCCTCGATCAGGTAGCTGTTATAGCTCACGCCCTGCGGCACGGGATACTGCCCCTCGAACAAATCAAGATCGTTATCCATCACGCTCAGGCGAAGAATGCCCGGCGCCATTTTATCCATAAACATTGTATAAATCATCCTTTCTGCGTTGGGTTGTTTTTTTATGACATGTCTATATACGCTATATGGAGGTAAAATCCTGCTTTTTATCCGTTAATTTCTCTTTATAAACGCGGATTAACAATGGTCTGATGTTCTTTACAGCTTCTTGACGACGTGCTCCCTTGACGTTTTTGACGCCGCGCGGGATAATATATCCATCAGATTTGTTGCATAAAGGAGATTGATTTCATGTTTGCCACTTGGATTCTCTGTTTGTTTCTGCTGATGATCGCGCCGTATCTGACCGTGGAGGCCGGTCTGCTCCGCCGCAAAAAGTGCGCGGCGCTCGGCGCCGGGCGCGGCTACCGCACCCAGCTTTCCATGGCCTCGCAGGAAGCGTGGGATTTCGCCCAGCAGCTTTGCAGCAAGCGCTACATCCTTGGCGGCATCGTGATGGGAATTGCCGCGCTGCTGCTCATCAAGGCCGCGCCGGTCGAGTCTGTCGTCAGCCTGTATGTGTTCACCGTCGTCATCGGCCTGTTTGAGGTGGTTGCGGTCATCCTGCTCATCGCGTCGGTGGAGACCAGCCTGCGCAAGCGTTATGCGCCGAAGACCACCGCCTGATTTGCCCTTTTCTTCATTCCTTTCTCCATAGCAAAAGCCCGAACAGTCTTGAATCGTTCGGGCTTTTGCCGTTTCATTTTAACCCATTCGCGCTTTAACGCTTTAAGGTTCTTCCTTCGTGAATTCCGGCGTTATATGTTCCAACTGATAAATCGCTGAATCATCCTCAATCGGATTTCCAGCCAGATACAGGAATCTCAATTCATGCATTTCAGAAAGTACGTCAATACTCCTTATCAAGTCAGCCTTCATATTCGATGCCAATCAAACTCAGCTTTGTACAATTCTCTAATTCTTGGCGCGTATAAATTTTCGTCAAATTTAAGATATCATCCTTAATCCACAAATTGAAACGAATATCAAGCTTTTTATATCTAACATCCATAGACCTTAAAAAAGAGATGCGGCTCCAGTTGCAGCTCGGCTAATCGCTTATCCTGACGGATAAAATGTATCGCATTGGATTCGATTTCTATTCTTTCAACATGCAATGAAAATACAGTCATATTTTGCTCTAGATATAGAACTGCAAGCTCGATTTTCTCTCCATAGATATCCAAATATACCGTCAAAACCAGTCCGTCATCATACGCTTTGGAGAAAAGCATTTCCCCGCCCTGACAATCGCCAATATAAACCGGGCGCGCTTGAAAAAACTCAGCAAAATCCGATTCATCAACGTTTTGAATCATTCGCTCACCTTCTGTGGCGGAAGGCTTTACGCCTTTCCTTCCAGCATAAACGCTTTCAGCGCTTCTTCCATCTCGCCGATATCCGTGATGGCGTTGACCTTGACGCGAAGCCTCGCCGCGTCGCGCATCCCGCGCACATAGCAGACGATGTGCCGCCGCATCTCGCGCACGGCGACCGCCTCGCCCTTGAGCTGCGCCAGCGCGTGCAAGTGCCGCCTGAGCACGTCAAACTTTTCCTCGTTCGTCGGCTCGACAGCGGCCTTTCCGGCCATCGCGTCGGCAATCTGCCGGAAAATCCACGGGTTGCCCTGCGCCGCGCGGCCGACCGCCACGCCGTCGCAGCCCGTCTCCTCGCGCATCCGCAGCGCGTCCTGCCAGCAGGTCACGTCGCCGTTGCCGACCACGGGGATGGACACGCGCCGCTTGAGCTTCCCGATGGCGCTCCAATCGGCGCGGCCTTCGTAAAACTGGCTTCTCGTGCGCGCGTGCAGCGTAATCATCTGCGCGCCGCTCTCCTGCGCCAACTGCCCCAGCAGCAGATAGGTTTCACTCCCTGCTTCAAACCCCAGCCGCATCTTGACCGTCACCGGCACATGCGAAGCCTTCGCGACCGCCGCGACGATTTCCGCTGCGCGCACCGGCTCCTTCATCAGCGCGCTGCCCTCGCCGTTGCCGACGATTTTGGGCACAGGGCAGCCCATGTTGATATCCAGCAGCGCATAGCGCCCGCCGCGCGTCAATTCCTCCGCCGCGCGCGCCATGATTTCCGGCTCGTGGCCGAAAAGCTGCAAGGCCACCGCGCCGCGTTCGCGCTCGTCCACGCTCAGCAGCTCGCGCGTCGCGCGGTTATCCTTCGGCGCAAGCAGATAGCCCTTCGCGCTGACCATTTCGCTGACCGCCATCGGGCAACCCATTTCATGGCAGAGCACGCGGAAGGGCATATCCGTCACGCCAGCCATCGGAGCGAGCATCGCGCCCCGGTTGAGAAAATCAAAGTTCATGTTACTCCGCAATCGACTGTAGGTTGGAAATCAGCCACCGGCCCGCCGTGCGCACCAGCGTCACGCGGTAGCGCGTCGTCGTCCACGCAGGCGGGGAAAGCCGCTCCTCGCCGCCCTCGGCCAGCGCCGCCTCCCGCTTGGCGGAGCGAATCGTGCCGTCAATGGCCGGTATGCTTTCGACCACCTCGGCGCGCGCCACGTTCTCCCACGGCCACGACCAGACGGAAACCATCTTCACCCGATGGTCGTACCCGCGGATCTCGTAATCCCGATAGGGCGACGTGTCGCTCATGCCCACCTGCAAAACCGGGTCCTGCGCGATAAATTCCGGCCTGAAATAGCTGGTCAGCTTACCCGCGTCCTCGCCCATGAGCACGACGCTCGCGCGCGCATCCAAGCCGTCGTCGATCAGCACCCAGATATTCGCCGTATTCATCGCCAGATAAAACGAGATAATCAGCAGCGCGCATGCCACCGTGACCATGAGCATCCGCGACGCAATGAAATCCAGCATCCGTTTGAGAATCCGCATGGCGGCGCCTCCCTGTTTATCCGTCCGATTCAAATTAGAAAATCGCGTCCACAAACGCATTCGCGTCAAACGCCTGCAAATCCTCGATGCCCTCGCCCACGCCGATGTAGAGCACCGGCAACTTCAGCTCGTCCATGATCGCAACGGCGATGCCGCCCTTGGCCGTGCCGTCCAGCTTGGTCAGCACGATGCCGGAAACGTCTGCCACCTCGGAAAACTCGCGCGCCTGCTGCAAGCCGTTCTGGCCGGTCGTCGCGTCGATCACCAGCAGCGTGCGCACCTCGGCCTCCTCGTATTCGCGGGTGATGACGCGGGAAATCTTGCGCAGCTCCTCCATCAGGTTCTTCTTGTTGTGCAGGCGGCCGGCCGTATCGACGATCAGCAGGTCGGCCTCGCTGGCCTTCGCCTTCTGAACACCGTCGAACACCACCGCCGCCGGGTCGGCGCCCTCCGCGTGGCGCACAATCGGCACCTGCGCGCGATCCGCCCAGATTTGCAGCTGATCGCCCGCCGCCGCGCGGAACGTATCCGCCGCCGCCAGCACGACGCTGTGGCGCGCATCCTTGAAGCGCATCGCCAGCTTGCCGATGGTCGTCGTCTTGCCCACGCCGTTCACGCCCACGACCAGCATCACCATCGGCCATTTGAGCGGCTTGCGCGGCATGCCCATGATCTCCTTGAGGATATCCTTGAGGATTTCGCGCGCCTTCTTCGCGTCGGTGATCCGCTCGCGCGCCACGCGCGTTTTGAGCTCCTGAATCACCTTGTCGCTGGTGCGAACGCCCATGTCGCTCATAATCAGGATATCCACCAAGTCCTCGTAGAAATCCTCGTCGATCGTCTCCGTCGCCTCGATCAGCTCATCCACGCGGCCGGCCACGTTTCCGCGCGTCTTGGAAAGCCCCTGCCACAGGCGGCTGAAAAGCCCCTGCTTCTTTTCATCCTGCACGGCCTGCTCCGCGTCGCCCGCCGGGGTCTGCGCGTTTTTCGCCCCGCTCGTCTCCTCGGCCTGCGCTTCGAGCCGGGTTTCTTCCGCCTGAGCGGACTGCTGCTCTTTCTCTTTCTTTTTGCCAAATCCGAAGAATCCCATGTTTCAAGACCCTTTCTTTGTCGTCCTTTTGAGGCGCTTTTATTCCATCGCCTCTGCGCTCACGTCCTTCAGCTCGACGCTGAGCATCTTGGAAACGCCCTTCTCCTCCATCGCCACGCCGTAAAGGCCGTCGCAGCGCTCCATCGTGCCCTTTCTGTGGGTGACGACGACGAACTGCGTGTCCTTTGAAAAATCGCGCAGATAATCCGCGAAGGTGGAGATGTTGCCGTCGTCCAGCGCCGCCTCGATCTCGTCGAGGAAGCAGAACGGCGTCGGCTTGAGCCGCAGCATCGCGAACAGAATCGCAATCGCCGTCAGCGCGCGCTCGCCGCCGGAGAGCAGCGAAAGCATTTGCAGCTTCTTTCCCGGCGGCTGGGCGACGATCTCGATGCCGCAGCCGAGTACATCCTTTTCATCCATCAGCCGCAGTTCGGCCTTGCCGCCGCCGAAGAGCTTGACGAAGGTTTCGCTCAGATATTGCTGAAGCAGCCGGAAGTTTTCCAAAAACTGCTTTTCCATCTGCCTTTGCAGCGATTCGATGATGCCCAGCAGGTCGTCCTGCGCCTTCACCAGATCGTCGCGCTGACCGGCCAGATCGTCGTAACGCTCGCGGCAGGCGCGGTAATCCTCCATCGCCGTGACGTTGACCGGCCCCATGGCGCGGATCTCCCGGCGGATGTCGCCCGCGCGCTTGTCGCTCCCCGCCATGTCAAACGGCTCGACGAGGTATTCCTTCGCGCCCGCATAGGTCAGCTCGTAATCGTCCCATATCCGCTGCTGCATCTGCTCCAGCTCGCTCTGGGTGCGCCCGAGCACCAGCTCGGCCTTGTGGCACTTGTCCATATCCATGGCCAGCGTCTCGCGCAGGCTGTCGATCTCCTGCGTCAACCGGCGGATCGTCTCCTGCTCCTCGTTGCGCGCGTTCTGCCGCGCCGCCAAATTCTGTTGAGCCGCCTCAAGCCGTCCGGCGCAGGTCTGCTGCTCGGCGGCGTCGCGCGCGAGCTGCTGCATGCTCTGCTGATGGCGCAGGGTCAGCGCCTCGCGGTTTTCGTGCGCCTCGCCGATCTGGACGCCGACGGCGCTCTGCTCCCGGCGCATGCGCGCGCCGTCCTGATTGAGCGCGTTTGCGTCGCGTTCGCAGGCCGCCAGCGTCACGCGCAGGTTCTGCGCCTCCTCGCGCAGGGCGTCCAGCGCCTCGCGCTTTTCATACAGCGCGTCGCTGAGCGCGGCCGTCTGCCTGTTCATTTCCTCGTTGGTCCTTTGTTCGCCCGCTTGCGTGTCGCGCGCGCCCGCCAGCTGGCTGTCGATCTGCGCGAGGTTCTGCGCGATCTGCGTCCGCAGCAGCGTGCATCGATCCTGCTGGGCGCGGTGCTCCTCGCGCTGCGCGGTCAGCGTGCGAACGCGCTCCTGCGCAACGGAAACGTCGATCTGCGCCTGCCGAATCGCCTCAAACGCCTGCGCGCGGCGCTGCTTGATCTCCTGACGGATGGCCTCGCCCCGCTCGATGCGGCGGCCGTAATCGGCGATCTTCTCCTCCAGCTCGGCCAGCAGCTTCTCGTGCTCCTTGATCTCGCGCTCGCGGGAGAGCAGGCTGGTCATGCGGGAAGCGCTCGAGCCGCCCGTCATCGAGCCGCCGGAGTGCATCACGTCGCCCTCCAGCGTCACCAAGCGGAACGCATGCCGCCCCCTGCGCATGATTTCAATGCCCGCGTCGAGGTTTTCCGCGATGACGGTTCGTCCGAGCAGGTTTTCCACAATGCCGCGGTATTGCTCGTCAAACTCGATCAGCTCGCTGGCCACGCCCACGCAGCCCGGCATGGTCAGCACCTGCCGCTCCTGCAGGCTGAGCGTCCTGCCGCTGATGGTCGTCATCGGCAGGAAGGTCGCGCGCCCCAGCTTGTTCTGGCGCAGATACGCGATCATGTCTCTGGCGATGTATTCGTCCGTCGTGACGACGTTTTGCAGCGCGCCGCCCAGCACGGCCTCCGTCGCGCGCTCAAGCCGCTTGGGCACACGCATCAGCGCCGCCACCACGCCGCGAACGCCCGCGTTCCCGCGCGCGTGCAGCAGAACCTGCTTGACCGCCTGCTGATAGCCCGCGTAGTCGCGCTCCATTTCGCGCAGCACGCGCAGCCGGCTGGACGCGGCCTGCTTCTGGCCGTTCGCGTCGCCGAGCGCCTGCTGGACGACGGCAATCTTCTGCGCCGTCTCCTGCGATTCCTGTTCGATCTTCTGTTCGGCTTCAACCTTTTCGGCCTCGCCGCGCTTGGCCTGCTCCAGCTCCTGCGCCGCCTGCGCGAGCTGCTCGTCCATGCGGTCGGCTGCCAGTTCGAGTTCTTCCTTCTGCGCGTCGGCTTCCTCGCCGCGGCGCTCCAGCTCTTTGCGCATGGTGGAAAGCCGCGCCTCGCTGGTGCGCACGTCGCTCAGGCGGTTCATCGCGTCGATGATGGCGCTCTTGTGCGCCTCCAGCTTTTCCTCCGCCTGCCGCGCTTCTTCCTGCGCGTTTTGCAGGGCTTCTTCTTTCTGGCCGAGCTCGCGCGTCAGGCCGATGATCCTCGTGCGGTTGGCAAGCGCCTCCCGCTCGTTTTTCGCAATCTCCTCGTCGAGCGCGGCGCTCCGGGCGCGCTTCACGTCCTCCTCCTGACCGAGGGCAAGCACGTCCTTTTCCATGCGGTTGATTTCCGCGCGCAGAACGCCCAATTCGCCCTCGCGCGCCTCCGTCTCGCGGGTCAGCTCCAGCACCGCGTCGTGGGCGGCGGTCACCTCGTTTTCGAGCTTCTGCGCGCCCTCGTTGGCCTTTTCGCGCTGCTCGCTCAGCGCGTCGGCGCGCTTTTCCTCGCTGGCGATGGCCTCCTTCAGGCCGGTCAGAAGCTGCTCGGCCTCGGCGATTCGCTCCTTCGCCCGGTCGCTGCGCAGAACGAACGCGGAACATTCCAAAACGCGCAGCTCGTCGCGCAGATTCAGGTAGCGCCGCGCGGTTTCGCTGGCCTTTTCCAGCGGCTCGAGCTGGCTTTCCAGCTCGGCGATGATATCCTCCACGCGGGAGAGGTTGTCGCGCATGTTGGAAATGCGCTTTTCGCTCTCCTCCTTGCGCGTGCGGTATTTGACAATGCCTGCCGCCTCTTCAAAAACGCCGCGCCTGTCCTCGCTCTTTTGGGAGAGGATTTCGTCGATTCGGCCCTGGCCGATGATCGAATAGCCTTCCTTGCCCACGCCCGTATCGCGGAAAAGCTCGACGATATCCTTGAGCCTGCACGCGGATTTGTTGATGTAGTATTCGCCCTCGCCGCTGCGATACACGCGCCTGGTAATCATCACCTCGGTGTAATCCACGCTCAGCGCGTGATCCTCGTTTTCAAAGACGAGGGAAACCTCGCAATAGCCCATGCGCTTGCGCTTCTGCGTGCCGTTGAAGATGACGTCCTCCATCTTGCCGCCGCGCAGCGCCTTGGCGCTCTGTTCGCCGAGCACCCAGCGCACCGCGTCGGATAAGTTGGATTTGCCGCTGCCGTTCGGGCCGACAATGCCGGTGATGCCCTCGTCAAAGACCACGACCGTGCGATCCGCAAACGACTTAAAGCCGTATATTTCCAGTCTCTTTAGCCGCACCTGTGCGACTCCTTTCCGTCAACCCGCATGCGGGCGTCATTGTGCCTTGTTCAGCTTTTGCAGCGCCATCTGCGCGGCGGCCTCCTCGGCGCGCTGCTTGCGCGCGCCCACGCCCGTGCCCAGCTCGCTGCCGTCCGCGCGGAGCACCCTGGCGGTGAACACGCGGGCATGCGGCGGGCCGTCCTGCCCGATAATCTCGTAGGTCGGGGTTTCCTCGCCGAGCGCCTGCAAATACTCCTGCAAGGCGCTCTTGGCGTCGCGGTCGTTCTTTTCGCTGGTTTCATAGCCGTCCATCGCCAGATCGACCAGCTTGGCGGCCTCCTCCATGCCCGCGTCCAGATAGACGGCGGCGATCACCGCCTCCATCGTATCGGCGAGGATGGACGGGTTTTCGCGCCCGCCGACGACCTCCTCGCCCCGGTCGAGCTTGAGGTAGCTGCCCAGCCCCAGCCGCGTCGCAGCTCTGGCCAGATTCGCCTCGCAGACCAGCGCGGCGCGCTTGCGGGTCAGCTGCCCCTCGCGCAGCTTGGGGTATTTATGATACAGCACGCGGCTGACGCAGATTTCCAGCACCGCGTCGCCCAAAAATTCAAGGCGCTGATTATCCTGACACTTATGCTGAAGCGCATAGGACGGATGGGTCATTGCCAGATCGAGCAGGGCGATATCGGCAAAGGAATGGCCGATCGTCCGCTCCAGCGTTTGATAATTCATATTTGCCTCGCTTATGCGTCGCCCCGTCCATTTCGCTTCGCGCGAAAGGCCGCGCGAAATGAAATACACGGGAAGGGCGCGCCGCCTGCGCGGCACGTCCGCTTCCTGTTGTTGTTTACCCTCGGGTTACTGCTTATCTTCGATGTACTTGACCAAATCGGCGACGGTCTTGACCTTTTCAATCGCGTCGTCCTCGATTTCGATGTCAAACTCGTTTTCGATATCCATCACGAGCATCATCACGGTCGCGCTGTCCGCCTTGAGGTCCGCCTTGAGGCGGGTTTCCGGCTTCACTTCGTCCTCGCTCACGCCGAGCTGATCGGCAATCATGGTTTTAAGCTGATCGTATACCATACGTTTTCCTCCTTGTCCTTTTACCATTATTTTTTTACAATGTTCCGTTTATTCCAAACCCATTTCGGGTTTCCAGCTTGTTGACATAAGCAAACTTGGCTTGAATAGCAAAATCAAGAAATTCAGCTATTCTTTCATTTGCGGAAAGGGCTATTCTCCCCCTTCGGGGGGAGAATAGCTTTTTGTCTACAGTCTGAAACCCGTTTCGGGTTTCAGACCGATTACGCCTGTTCCTCCCCGACGGAGAGCTTGGCCACCTCGTCGCGGATGACGTCCACCACGCCGCCGTCCACCATGCTCTTGGCCTGACGGATCGCGCAGAAAATCGCGCGCGCGTTGGAGTTGCCGTGCGCTTTGATGACCGCGCCCTCCACGCCCAGCAGCGGCGCGCCGCCGATTTCGGTAGAATCAAAGCTGCGCTTGATCCCGCGGAACGTGTCCTTCGCCAGCAGCGCGGCCAGCTTGCCCTTGGTCGAATCCATCAGGCCGCCCTTAATCAGGCCGAAGATCATGGAGATCACGCCCTCGGTGTTCTTGAGCAGCACGTTGCCGACGAAGCCATCCGCCGCGACGACGTCCGCCTTGCCCGCCAGCGCATCGCGCGCCTCGACATTGCCGATAAAATGGAACGGCTGCGGCTTTTCCATCAGCGCATAAGCCGCCTGTGCCTGCTCGTTGCCCTTGGCCGCCTCCACGCCGATGTTCAGCAGGCCGACCTCCGGGGCGCTCACGTTCATCACGCGGCGCATGTAGGCGCTGCCCATCATCGCGAATTGCACGATCCACTTCGGCTGGCAATCCGTGTTCGCGCCCGCGTCCACCAGCAGCATCGGGCGGCCCGGCACGGGCAGAAGCGTCGCCAGCGCGGGGCGGTCAATGCCCTTGATGCGGCCGATTTTGAACATCGCGCCCGCCATCAGCGCGCCTGTCGAACCGGCGGAGACAAACGCCTGCGCCTCCTTGCGGCGGACGATGTCCATGCCGACGACGAAGGTGGAATTTTTCTTGCGGCGCAGCGCCATGACGGGGTGCTCCTCGGTGGTGATGACCTCCGGCGCGTCCACCACCGTCAGGCGCTCGCGCACCCTGCCCAGCGCCTCCGCGTCGCCATAGGCCGAAATCGTCTCCTCCACCAGCGCCTGCGGGCCGACGAGGATGATGTCCATATCCGGGTATTCGCGCAGCGCGTCGATGGCGCCATCCACGTTGACCTTGGGGGCGAAATCGCCGCCCATCGCGTCTACGACAATTTTCATGGTTTCTTCTCCTTTATCTTCTCGTAAAGGCATACATGCCGATGCCCGCGGCAATCGCGAGATTGAGCGAATCAATCTGATGGCTGTGCGGGATGAGCGTGCTCACGCCCATCTGCGCGAAGGCATCCGGCAGGCCGCTGGCCTCGTTGCCAAAGACGAGCGAAAACGGCCCGTCCACCTTCTGCACGGCCTCGTCGAGCGGCACGGCGCCCGTCAGCATGAACGGGAAAAGCCGGCGCAGCGGATACTGCGCGCGGTATTGATCGAAGGAATCGAAGTGGCGCACATTGAGCGAGAACGCCGCGCCCATCGACGCGCGCACCACGCGGGGATCGTCCGAATCGACCGCCGGGCGGATGATCGCGATGTTTTTGAGGCCAAAGCCGAGCGCCGTGCGCAGGATCGTGCCCAGATTGCCGCTGTCGCTGGGGTGGTGGAGCACGATGTGCGGGCTGTCCTCGTCAAACCTTCCCTCCGCCTTTTTATAGACCATCGCCGCAAAGCAATTTTCTTTTTTAGAAATGCGCTCCAGCGCGCGGTCGGCGACCTCCACGCGGACGCCTGCCTCCTGCGCGTCCCTTTCCAGCGCCTGCACGCCCTCGCTCTGCAAGCCGTTTGAGGAAACCAGCAGCCGCATGCAGCGCTTCTTGGCATTTTTGAGGCACTCCGTCGCGGGGAAAATGCCCGGCGCGTAGGAATAATCCAGCGCCTTGTCATACGCCTCCAGCTTTGCCAATCGCTTTCCCTCCTTTGATTTTCAAACACATTCAACCATTTTGTCATTATAGCAGACTTGGCCGCCCGCATCAAGCAAAAGCGCGAAAAAAACGGCGCGGCGCGGGTTTGCGCCCCGGTTTCTCGTCCAATCCTCACGGTTTCCCTTCTTTATTATTGTTCAATCATTGACTGTTTTCTGTTTATACTTGTAAAAACATCGTTTTTCGCTTATAATGTCATGTTGAAAAAAGCTGCTTTACGCATACACGGTCTATGTTTTTCCGCTTTTTCGCGCAATACGGCTTGGATATTGGATACACGTCGCAATAGAAAGGACGTTTTCATGATGCCCGAAATCCTTCGCATCGGTCTGGATATCGGCTCGACCACCATCAAGTGCGTCGTGC
>ERZ827458.1797-NODE-1797-length-13022-cov-2.145600_pt1 | contig 13022 bp, 10 predicted proteins | sample MGYA00519706_ERZ827458 | MGnify/ENA primary metagenome ERZ827458 (study PRJEB31778, sample SAMEA3449309) | human gut metagenome | biome: human gut; feature: human-associated habitat; material: faeces | place: United Kingdom | collected 2010/2012 ...
GTCATCAAACGTAAGCGCAATCTTCGGTTTCTGCTCTTCTCCCCCTGCACATTCCGCCGCAACATCTTCTGACGCCGTTGAAACAGCCGTTTGAAAATCAAATGGAAAAAAGCGCAGCACTGCTGCCAACACCAAGATCTGCATCCATATTTTTCTGTTTCGCTCCATTGCATCTCTGCCTTTGATTTCTTTCACTTTCCAGTATATGTTCTTCTTCTCTTATAGATGCAAAGCGTTCCGTTTTGCAAGATATACCGTCATATTTTTCTTACACGGCTCTTTCTGTACTCTGACGGACTTTCCCCTTTCTGCTTACGAAAAGCTTTTGAAAAATAAAGATTATTTTCAAAACCGACCGAATAAGCAATCGCCGAGACCGAAAGATCTGTCTCTCGCAGAAGTCGACACGCCTGCTTGATCCTGTATTCCGTCAAATATTCTTTCGGCGATCTGTTCATATAATTTTGAAAAGAACGAAACAAATGGCTTCTGCTTATCCCGACATAGGAAGCAATCTCTTCTACCGTAATAGGATATGAATAATTTGTTTCTATATAACTCTCCGCCTTCTCTGCGTAAGTCAGCTGTATCGCCTTTTCTTTCTCTTCATGCTCTGCGTAATGCATAAACACTGCCAGCAGACTGTACATCTCCCCTGTCATAGCGACAGCGGCCTCATATGTATTTCCTTTCGCATTATAAATCCGTTCCAGTCCGTCACGTATCTTTTCTGTCGGAATCCTCCCTTTTAAAATATACGGAGTCTCCCTGCTAAATTCTGTATTTCTGATAAGAGACGCCGCATCCGCGCCCATAAACCCTGCCCATGCATATTCCCACGGCTTATCCGCATCTGCCTGATACCTAAGCTCTACTCCCGGATAGAGAATAAACGTATCTCCTTCTTCCAAATGCTTTGACACAGTTCCCGTACAATAACATCCGCTCCCCGACAAAATGTGATGAATACAATAGTGATCTCTCACTCCGGGCCCCCACTGATATTCGGGATCACATTTCTGATATCCGACATTATATACGGACAAAGAATTCAGCAGATTTTCCCCTGTTTTATACGAATGTTTATATGATGCTTCCATAGAATCCCCTTTCTTGATCCTTCGTTTCATATCCCGATCATCAAACTATATCCATTATAAACTTTCCCTTATTATAAATGCAACATTTTTACATGGATTCGCACGGATTTTTTATAGACCTTTTCACTGCTTTCATCCTATACTATAGACAGAAAATTTCGAGAAAATAAAAAACTTTCCACAAATTAATTAACAAAAAACAGAAAAAAGGAGTCCGATCATGCTTTATGAATCAATCAAAAAATTAGTGCAATATGGGATAGATACCGGTCTTACTCCCGAATGCGAACGTGTTTACACAACAAATCTTCTTCTTGAACTCTTTCATGAAGACAACTACGAAGACATCGAATGTACTTCCGACAACCGTGATCTTGAGGAAATTCTCAAAGATCTTCTTGACGAGGCCGTAAAACGGGGAATTATAGAAGACAGCATTACATACCGTGATCTTTTTGACACAAAAATCATGAACTGTCTGATGCCGCGTCCTTCACAGATCCAAAAAGAATTTCAGGAAAAATATAACATTTCTCCTGAGGAAGCCACCTCTTACTATTATAAATTAAGTCAGGACAGTGACTATATCCGCCGCTACCGCATCAAAAAAGATCGAAAATGGACAGTCGAAACCAAATACGGCACACTTGACATTACGATCAATCTTTCCAAACCGGAAAAAGATCCGAAAGCGATTGCCGCTGCAGGAAAAGCGAAATCCGCTTCCTATCCAAAATGTCAGCTCTGCATGGAAAACGAAGGCTATGCCGGACGTTCCAACCATCCTGCAAGAGAGAACCACCGCATCATCCCGATCACGATCCAGGGACGCAGCTGGGGATTCCAGTATTCTCCTTACGTTTATTACAACGAACACTGCATCGTATTTAACGGCGAACATGTTCCGATGAAGATAGACAGAAATACATTTGCCAAACTGTTTGATTTTATTAAACTATTTCCACACTACTTCCTTGGATCGAACGCAGACCTTCCGATCGTCGGCGGCTCTATCTTAAGCCATGATCATTTCCAGGGCGGAAATTATACTTTCGCCATGGCCAAAGCTCCGATCATCGAAAACTTTACTGTGCCGGGATATGAAGACGTGGAAGCGGGAATCGTCAAATGGCCCCTTTCTGTTATCCGTCTGAGAGGAGAAAATACGGAACAGATTATCGACCTTGCAGATCATATTCTTTCAAAATGGCGTACTTATACAGACGAGGAAGCATTTATATTTGCAGAAACAGACGGGGTTTTACACAACACGATCACCCCGATCGCCAGAAAAAAAGACGGTATGTATGAACTTGATCTGACGCTTCGCAACAACATTACAACAGAAGAACATCCTCTCGGAGTATATCATCCGCACGAAGAACTTCACCATATCAAAAAAGAAAACATCGGTCTGATAGAAGTAATGGGTCTCGCCGTTCTTCCTGCAAGACTCAAAGGAGAGATGGAACTTCTAAAAGAATATATCATAGAGAAAAAAGACATCCGAAGCAATGATCAAATTGCAAAACACGCAGACTGGACAGATGCCTTTCTATCAGAGTACGACAATGTTACAGAAGAAAATATCGAACAGATTTTGGAACAGGAAGTCGGAAAAGTATTTTGCAAAGATATGTGGAAATTCTTTTGGAATGGCGGTATTTGCAATCGGAATTATATTCTATACATTTCACAATGCGAGCTGTAAAGGTGCGGCACGTTTTTGGAAGTACGCAGTATTGATATCCGTACCGGCAATTATGTCAACATTGTCGGATTTATTGTTAATGCAGAGTGACAGAATTATGTTGACACACATGGTGGGAGCAAGTGAAACTGCAGTGTATTCTTTGGTATATAATATAGGATCTATCCTGATTGCATTGTATACAGCTATCAATGGCTCATGGACACCTTGGTTTTATAAAAAACTGGATGAAGAAAAAATGGATGAAATTCACAGAGTTCAAAAAATGTATGTATATGTGTTTACATATATGGCAATTGGTCTGCTTACAATTTCACCTGAAGTTGTAAAAGTATTATCACCAAAAACATATTGGACAGGTATTGGATACGTTAATCTGATAGTAATAGCATCGTTTTTAATATATCTTTATGCTTTTTTTACAACATATCTTATGTATTTGAAAAAAACAGGGACAATAGCAGTTAATACAATGATTGCTGCTATCCTTAATATTATACTGAATTACTTTTTAATACCTAGGTATAAAGCGTATGGAGCAGCATATGCAACGATTATTTCATATGCCGTCTTGTTTATATTACAGTATATGGCGATGAATAAGCAGGGAAGAGCGGTGTTTGACTTAAAATCTATTGGTATGGGGATTACAATTATCGTTGTGTATGGTGGCTTATTTTATTGTATAAAGGAAAATTGGATAATTCGCTATGGAATTGTAGCCATTATGCTTGTTATAGCGTTTGTTGTGTTTTTAGAATATAAAAAGGGAAGATGGAAGGAAGAGTAGAGTATGCGTGCATTTATAGGTACAGTACCGTTTACAATTATTGAAGCAATTAATTATGTTGTAAGCAATGAAATTCAGGATGCAGATTTATATTTAGTGAAAGTATTTGCAGATGCTGAAAAAGTTGGCAAACAGGTAGAGGAGACTGGTGTTTTTCAAAATGTATATATTGTGGAAGACGTTCTTTTGACATATCCCATTACAGTAAAAAAATGTATGAATGTAGTGAAAAATGGTAAAAATATCATTCGTGCATTAGAGAAAAAAAAATATGACTACTGCTATTATAATAATAGTGGCTGGTTAATAAATTCTATATTTTATACAGGAGTATTAAAGAATAATCCTGATGTTAAAAACATCTTTTTAGAGCATGGTTATATAAGTTATATTAGAAGATATGATCAACGTCCATGGCAGGTGGGAATGCTGGTTAAAATGGCAGGATTGAAATGTATGGATGGAACTATGTTAGATGAGATACATATGTTTGAGCCGGAATTAAACTGTGTGGAACAAAACGGAAAAATTATTAAAATGAAAAAATTTGATAAGAACAATATCCGGCTGAAAGAGGCATTGAACAAAAGTTTTCATTATGATACAGAAAACAATGAGTACAAGGATAAACGCGTGATCATTATGGAACAGGGACCTTTAAAAGTAGAGTTTGATAAAGCTGCTTTCTGGAATCCGATCCTTGAGATACTGGATTTGGAACAGGTGATCATTAAGGCACATCCAAGACAAAAGAACAGCGATTTTAATGGAAGAGGAATAGCAATCAGTAGAAACCATACACTTCCATGGGAAATTGAGACATTGAACCATAATATGAATGACAAAGTTCAGATTACGATTTTTTCAGGTGCATGCACATCATCAAAAATGCTTTTTGGAGATGAGCCTACAGTAATCTTCCTGTACAAGTTATTGCCAGTGGATTATTCATTTTTAGGGACGGAACTGGTGCAATTTGCAGATAAAGTAGGAGAATTATATCAGGATAGAAGTAAGTACTTCATACCGGAGACTTTAGGAGAGTTTAAGGAATATTGTCAAAAGATAGGAATTGCTAAAGAATAAGAGGACAAATGATGAAGCGGATAACAAAGTGGAATAGATTCATATATCAACATGCTGTTGTTGTGGCAATGTTATATAGTTTTGCTATCTTTATAATGGTGTGCCTGGTGTCATCTTTAGCATGGGAGTCCGCAGACGATTTCCTAATCAGTATGATTTTGTCGGGGAGCTTTGGGGAATATTCACCATATGTGTTGGTACTGGGATATCCGGTAAGTGCGGGGTTATGCTGGTTGCAAATGCATTTACCACAATTGAACTGGTTGACAGTTTTGGAACTTGTTTCCGTTTGGAGTTCTTTTTCCGTGTTCATATGGGCATTTTTAAAGAAAAGAAATAAGATCGGTTACATATTTGCTATCGTATTTCCACCCCTTTTTGAAACCGGTTTTTATACGTCGTGGCAGTATACGCGGAGTGCGTGTCTGTTTTGCTTTGCCGGATTGTTTTTAATATACCGTAATTGTATACAGTATAAGAAAAAAGCGGGAATTGTCATAGGAACCATTATGGTATTATTGGGGGCGTTTACGAGGTTTGGATGTCTGTTTTTAGCAATACCATTTGTAGGGATATGGATTGTGCGTGATTTCTTCCGTATATATAAAACACATACTTTGGGGGAAACTTTAAAGAAGTTTTTGCCATTTGTGGGGGTTATGTGTGTAATGACCCTGTTCTTAATGGGTGGAAAGGCATACAACAATTACAAATACGATAACAATCCTGACGTTAAAAAATATGTAAAATTAAATAGTCAGAGGGCGGCGGCATATGATTATTTGGTAGATGATTATAAAAAATACCAAAAGGCTTTTCAAAAAATTGGCTTTTCAAAAAACGATTACAATATGTTACGGGGTTCCATTATATATGATACCTATTTTGAAAAATCTTATAGTAAAATTGCAAAGGTTAATAAAAAGAGTGTAGGAATTGCTAATCAATATGCAGATGAACATATGTGGAGTAGGTGGTGGAATAAGCTGGCTTATTATCAGCAGGGGAAAAATGCACAGGACAGGAATCTGTTTATACCATTTGTATGTATGGTAGTTGTCGGAGCTGTGTTTTTGACAAAGGACAATTGGTTTGCTTTTCTATGTTCTGTTGGAGGAACGCTTGCTGTAAGTTTCTATTTTATAACATTGGGAAGATTTCCACCATGGGTTCAGGATTCTGTGTTTTTAGTAGGAAGTTTTTGCTCCCTTTATAGTGTGGGAAAACGTAGAAACAATGAAGGAACTGTGACTGTACGGTCACGACAAAGAAGAAAAATCCAAATAGCTGTATGCATAATAGGATTTACCTGTACGATGTTATTTGAAGTGTATGCTACAGATCAAAGCGATATCAATGCAAGTACATTTGACGAAAACATAGCGGCTGCATTAACACATATGAGTAGTGATAAATCAAAGGTGTATATGGTAGATAATTTTGCAAATTGCCCATTTCCAATCATGGATGTGTATAGTGTAGTAAGAGGATTAGAACCGGGGGAGTGGGAAAATATTTTAAGAGTCGGGAACTGGTTTATAGGACATCCGGTTTTAAATAACCAGTTGAAGGAGTGCGACTTAACATCTCCTGTTAGTGACTTAACGAAAGATAATGTATACCTGTTGACAAATACAAATTTAAAAAAGATAGATATATATAAAACATTTTTCAAAGAACATTACAATGTAAAAATTAAAGCAGATTTGCAAGAAGTATTTGGAACATATGGGATATATAAGTTATCTGTAAAAGAGAAAAAATGAAATGTGAGGTTATAAAATGAAAGTAGTAGGGATTATACCTGCACGTTATGCATCTACAAGATTGCCGGGAAAACCATTGAAAGATATTTTAGGACATCCGATGATTTGGTGGGTGTATCAGAGGGTATGCACAGTACAAGCAATAGATGAGATATATGTGGCAACAGATGACAGCCGTATTCAAAAAGTATGTGAAGAATATCAGATACCGGTTGTTTTAACGTCGAGTGAACACAGGACTGCAGCACATCGCCTGCAAGAGGTATCAGAAAGTATTTCGGCAGATTTTTACCTGCAATTAAACGGAGATGAGCCATTAATTAATACAGAGGCGATAGCCAAAGCAATACCGGATTATGTGCCACAGGACATAGAATATGGTACCAATATCATTACAAATGCAAAAAATCCGGCACAGGTGATGGATCCGTCAAATATCAAGGTGGTTTTTGATGAAGAAATGAATGCGTTGTATATGTCAAGAACACCAATACCATATCCGTTTAAAAGTATTGATTATAATTATTATAAACATGTTGGGATTATTGGATATAATAAGAAAATGTTGGATTTTTATAAGAATTCAGAACCGGGAAGACTTGAAATGATAGAGGGAATTGACACTTTGAGATTTTTGGACTATGGAAAACCATTGAAATTTTCTTATGTACCGGATTGTGAGAGCTTATCTGTTGATACAGAGAAAGATTTAGAAATGGTTAGAAAAATGTTGGAGGAACAGTATGGGGAAATTTGATTTACAACTATTGGATTGTACATTAAGAGATGGTGGTTATGTAAATGATTGGAAGTGGGGATTCCAGTGTGCACGCGAAATTATTAATTCTCTTGCAAGAGCAGGGGTAGAGGTAGTAGAAGTTGGTTTTCTGAGAAATGTAGAAGAATACAATCAGGATATTAGTGTTTGCAATCATATTGAAGAATTGAATCGCCTTTTACCGGAAAAACAGTATGAAAACACCATGTTTTCAGCAATGGCAATGCGAAGTAATTATGATATTGAAAAACTAAGTCCATATTGTGGACATGGGATTGAGATGATACGAATTACGGCACATGATTATGATATTAAGGAAGGATTGGAATTCGCCTTAAGAGTTAAGGAAAAAGGATATAAGGTAAGTATTAATCCGATTAATATTATGGGATATTCGGATGAGGATATTCTTTGGATTTTGAAACAGGTAAATGAAATACATCCATATCAATTCTCAATTGTAGATACTTTTGGAAGTATGAAACGAAGAGATTTGGACAGGATAGTTGGAATTGTAGATAATAATCTGGATACAGATATCCGTCTGGCGTTACATTTGCATGAAAATATGTCATTAAGCTGTTGTCTGGCACAAAATTTTGTGGATTACCATTTGAGAAGACCTGTAGCAGTAGATGGAAGCCTTATGGGAATGGGAAGAATTCCAGGCAACCTGCCAATAGAATTAATTGCGGATTATTTGAATGACTATGCGGATAAGAATTATGATATAGATTATATGATGGATGCAATTCAAGACTATATTGCACCAATTAAAGGAGAAGTACATTGGGGATATACGCCAGCATATTTCTTGTCTGCTAAATTCAACTTACATAGGAATTATGCAGAACACTATTTAAAAAAGGGTGATTTAACCAATAGAGATATTAACCATATACTGTCAAGATTTGATGCAAAAAAGGCAACTGTATTTGATGCGGAATATGCAGATGCATTATATGCAGAATATAATAATAACCGAATTCAGGATACAGAAGATAGGGCAAGATTAAGTGCTGAACTGACGCAGAAGAATATACTGATTGTTGCACCGGGAAGATCAATTTTAGAGTATCATGATAAGATTTTAAATTATATAGAACAGGAAAGACCACTTGTAATAGCTGTTAATTTTATTCCACAGGATATACTGGTGGATTATGCATTCTTTAGTAATAACAAAAGATTTGATAAAATAGAAGTTATTACTTGTAAAATAATTGCAACATCAAATATAGCAGGAAAAGACGTAGATTATAGAATAGACTATAATAGTGTATCTGGAGCATTTGATCAAGGTTGTAATAGTCTTATTATGCTTTTGAAATTATTAAAAGAATTAGAGGCTGGTGAGATAATGATCGCAGGAGCCGATGGATATACATTGGGCGGAATTAATTATTGTAGTAAAAATCTTCGGAATTACACAGCACATGATAATAACTTTAATATTGCCGTTTCAGAAGCAATCGACAATTTAGGTATTGTACCGAAATTTTTAACACCTTCTGCATATGATAATTAGTCATGCTATTTTTAATAAAGAGGAAATTGGACAATGGCAAATAGTGAAAAATTACTCATCATAGATGTCGATGGAACATTAACAGATGGGGGCATTTACTATGATGAAAATGGAAATGAGTTGAAAAAATTTTGCACCACAGATGCAGCTGGTTTTTTTGCGGCACATCAGGTTGGATACAAAATAATGATATTGACGGGACGGGAATGTTTTGCTACGCAAAGAAGAATGTCAGAGTTACATGTGGATTATTTTCAGCAGAACATACGAAATAAAGAAGAATATTTAGTAGAATTTGTAGAAAAAAATGGGATATCAAAAGAAAATATTATTTATATAGGGGATGACTTAAATGATTATGCGGCAATGCAGCATGTAGGTTATATTGGATGTCCTGAGAATAGTTGTCGGGAGATCAAAGATATTGCAAATTATGTCAGTCATCGCAGAGGAGGAGAAGGTGCGGTAAGAGATATTATCGAACACTTTTTAAGACAAGATGGAAGCTGGGAACATGCAGTAAAAAAAGTCTACAACATAGGAATATAGTGCTAAACATATGGAACAAGGAGAGATGTAGGTGTGTTAGAGGAATTAAAAGAACAAGTATTCAGGGCGAATATGGAATTGGTAGAAAAACAATTAGTCATATATACATGGGGAAATGTTAGTGCAATTGACCGGAGCAGCAGAAAAGTGATCATTAAACCATCAGGGATAGACTATAAAGGGATGCGACCAGAAGATATGGTGGTAGTTGATCTATATACAGGTGAAGTGGTAGAAGGAAAATGGAAACCTTCTTCGGATACAGCAACACATTTAGAATTGTATAAGGCATTTCCTGATATTGGAGGAATTACACATACCCATTCTACCAATGCAGTAGTCTTTGCACAGGCAGGAAGAGATATTCCGGCATTAGGCACTACCCATGCAGATTACTTTTATGGAGATATTCCATGTACAAGGGAACTGACAGAAGAAGAGGTGCAGACTGCTTATGAAAAGAACACTGGAAAGGTCATTATAGAAAAGATTCAGAAAGAAAAATATGATGTTATGGCGATTCCGGGGATTAATGTGAAAAGTCATGGACCGTTTTCATGGGGGAAAAATGCGGGGGAAGCAGTGTATAATGCAGTGGTTATGGAAAAAATTTCTGAGATGGCATGGAAAACATTGCTTCTTAATCCGGGTAGCAGTATAAAACAGTATATTTTAGATAAGCACTATTTTAGAAAACATGGAAAAGATGCTTATTATGGACAATAATGAAATAAAAGAATGACGTAGAAAGGGTGTTGTCGTACTAAATAAAGCGACAGCACCCTTTTCTCTGCATTATACAGGAGCACTTTGTCTACGGTCTCTAGAGGCGATATCTGGATTAAAAATATTTTCCTGCCTACTATATTCTATATATTTTAACATATCCCGTAGTGCCTGACTAGGATTTCCTTCGGTTCCTTTGGTATAAAGAAAATTTTTTTAGCACCATCTTCATAAGGAATGGAGGAGTCTTCTAAGCAGGTGTTTTGAACGGTATAGATCATGCGGTTTTTTCCAAAGGGGTCATAGGGCAGGATAAGGATGATAACGACATTTGGGAGAAGGCTGTAATCATTTCCGATAGCAAGAAGCTGCATATCGATCATACCGTGATAATAACGCATTCTCTTAGGAAGGGAATGTCTGTCAGAACCGTTGTCCGGTTCGATATCATAGACATCAGAAGATATTTCGGCATCGCAGAGAGAAGTTTCGGGAAGCTCTTCGATATAGGCATCCATACGGATCCCATGGCAGTTGGTGTCAATCCCAAGAATATTTTTTTGAGGAGTGATCCTGACGTTGCGGATTGGCCGATTAAGAATTGTACTAAGAAGGATCCGGCAGAATTTTTCTCCATATTCTTCATCCGACATTATTTCCTGAAAAAGAAAATCGTCGATCAGACTCAGATCCTCTACAGTGCAATATGCCCAATTTCTCTCAACGGTAATTTCTTACAAATTTCTTAATAATATTTACTTTTTATGTAAAAAAAAGTAAAATATAGCATAAGAGATTTTAAAGCTTATAAAGGAGAAGTGGAAAATGCGAATGAAGAGATTTTTAGCAGGATTTCTGTGTCTTTGCATGGTTGGAACCATGGACATGCCTTATGTGCAGGCAGCAGCCGTGGCAGCCAAATCAGAGCCTGTTGCACAGGAAAGCGCAAAACAGGATGCTGAGGATGCAAAGCCGAGGGAAGATGTGGAAAACCAGGACAATGACCAGCGATCAGAAGCTGCAAAACAAACAGAGGTTGTCACAGACACCCAGGCAGCAGAACAGGCAGAGAGTGCAGGAAGCACAGAGAACAAGACAGAGCAGACCGCACTGTTGAATTATGCACTCATCGATCAGCCGACAGTTGAGATGCCGGGAACACAGAACGTACTTTTAAGTATCGGAGATGAGAACACGGTCATTGAAAGTGCAGTGTTAGACTATGTAAACGAGACAACCGGAAAGAGATATCAGGCACAGGCATCTACGATCAGTCAGGATGCTATGCTGTTTACAATGGAATTTCCGGAAGGTTCCGAGGCAGGAGCTTACCGTCTGGTAGGCGTAACCTATCAGATCAACGGAACAGAACAGACCTTACTGTTTCAGGATGCCGGAATGGATATGCGTTTTGGTGTTAATACAACAGTAGAAAACAATCCGGACAGCGTAGTGGTAGAAGAGCCATCAGCCGATGTGGATGTAGTGACTATGGATGAGAATGGAAATACAGAGTCAGCAGAGAGCATCGGAGATGCAATTCAGAATGCACAGTTAGAGACACCTGCGACCAACAGCAGTGATGAGGTTGCAGCAATGGGTGCTGCTAAAAATATCGTAGTAGTATTAGATCCGGGACATGATGACACCCATGCCGGAGCAAGAAGAAATGGTTTAGAAGAAGAAGATTTAACACTGAAGATCGCCCAGTACTGTAAAGCAGAGCTTAGTCAGTACAATGGAGTAACCGTATACATGACGCGTGAGAGTGGTGCATGTGCAAACGGAGGCGGAGCCGTTACTTCTACAGAATGTAATGCAAAAAGAGTAGAGTATGCACAGAGCGTTGGAGCAAATGTCTATGTCAGCATGCATATCAATGCAGGCGGTGGAAATGGTGCAGAGATTTTCTATCCAAACCAGAATTACCGTTCAGATCTTGGAACAACAGGACATGATCTTGCACAGCAGATCTTAAATAAGATTTTAGAACTTGGAATCGGTGAGCATGGTCAGGGATTAAAGATTCGTAATTCCGAAGACAATACACTTTATCCGGATGGAAGCCTTGCAGATTATTTAGGTGTCATCAGAAGAAGTAAATTAGCCGGAATACCGGCAATTTTAATTGAGCATGCATACATAGATACTTCAGATGCAAACTATCTGAACAGTGATGAGAAATTACGGAGATTCGGTGTTGCAGATGCAACCGGAATCGCGAACTATTATGGACTTAGCAAAAATACGACAACACCGGTTATTACAAGCATACGTCCAAAAGGAGCAAACGTGCTTCGGATCAACTGGCGTGCCAATGATTCACAGGGATATGAAGTATACCGAAGCACACGTCAGGATGGCGGGTACAAGAAAGTGGCAACCGTAACCGGTAAGACATATTCAGACCCGAACCGTATTGAAGGAAAGACCTATTATTATAAAGTCCGTTCTATTTTAGCGGCAAATCAGTATAGTAACTACAGTGACGTGAAAACCGGAGTGCCGTTAGGAAACGTCAAAGCATTATATGTAAAATCCAGAACTTCCGGAGGCGTTACGGTAAAATGGGAAAAAGCAGCTGGTGCAACAAAGTATACTGTAACGAGAAAACAGTCCGGAGCAGCAAGCTATCAGCAGATCGGAACAACCGGAGATAAAGACTACTTTGTAGATACCACTGCAAAAGCAGGAGTAAAATACTCCTATAAGGTTAAACCGGTCAATACCTTAGGATATGGTGGATACGGTAATGCAGTATCCGGCACATCCATGAAACAGCCGGTCATCAGTTCCGTGAAGTCCGTAAAGAAAGGACAGATTAAAGTATCATGGAAGTCCGTGGCAGGTGCAGGTTATTATCAGGTATACCGCGGCACAAGCAAAAATGGTACTTATAAAAAGATAAAAGAGACAACATCCTTATCCTATACAGATAAAAACCGCATGGAAGGAAAGAAATATTATTATAAAGTCCGTGCGGTGAAA
>ERZ827458.1801-NODE-1801-length-13005-cov-4.056602_pt1 | contig 13005 bp, 10 predicted proteins | sample MGYA00519706_ERZ827458 | MGnify/ENA primary metagenome ERZ827458 (study PRJEB31778, sample SAMEA3449309) | human gut metagenome | biome: human gut; feature: human-associated habitat; material: faeces | place: United Kingdom | collected 2010/2012 ...
ACACCCCACTGTGCAGCCAATGACGATATTCATGTTCTGAATCTGATCTTTGATACAAATACTCATGACTTCTGCCACTCCTCAAGATTCTTTCTGATGCGGTCGAGGCATTCCTCAAACCGGGTAATTTCTTCCTCTGAAAAACCTTTGTAGTAAATACTGCCCATCTCATCAGATACAGAATCGTACTCGCCCTTTAAGGCATGTGCTTTCTCAGTCAGAAACAGGAGTGTTTTCCTTTTATCCGTTTCAGACTGAACGCGGCTTATCAGCCCTTGATTTTCCATTCTTTCCAGCATCGTCGTAAGAGAAGTTATCGCTAATCCGCATTTGATCGAGAGTGATTTGATCGGGATTCCATCCTCCTGCCATAGCACATAAAGAATACGCCCCTGGGCGCCATTGAACGCATCAATATTCTTTTTGCTGAGAATCTTCTCAAAAATCCGGTCTCCAAGCTGTTTTATTTTGGTGACAAGAAATCCGCCATTCATTTCCATATTAAAGCTCCTATATAGTGGTTTTCAAAATCATACTATATAGGAGCGTTATTGTCAACAGTTTATATGTCTAAAATAAAGGTAAATTTCGATTGCTTGAAATGTTCGATTTAGGCTTGATAGTCTCTTACAATGTCGTGGAAAAAGCAACCGCATATTGTATTGCTATACCCGCAGGGGCGCGCATCGCGTGTCCGCGTTTTGTGCAGATGAATCCGCCACGGGCGGCGGCCGCCGGAAAACGCCGTCGGTGCGAACGAGCGGAAAATCAATCGGGGAATAAAAATCAATCGGAAAATAAAATGAAAAAGCCCTGCAAGGCTAACCTTGCAGGGTTGATTTGGTGGTCTGTACTGGACTCGAACCAGTGACCCCATCGATGTGAACGATGTGCTCTACCATAGTAGCTGATGTACATAACGCTTCGCTAAATACGCTCAACCATCATCAGTAACATCCGTGTCAATAATCAGGCTATTTACATCGTTTATGTAATTACTCTTTCCTCGGTTGCAAGTACGATGAGTCAATTGAGCATTTTCAATTGAGGTAGAGCCACCTAGCGAAAACGGAATAATGTGATCCACTTCACAATCCTCAATTGAAAGAATTTTGTTTCCACATATTGCACATATCGGATTCTCGGCAAATAGTTTTTGACGAATACTTGTATCAAAACAGCGAGGTTCGTTGACTGTATCTGGGCCTGTACACCTGGTGATTATTTCGATCACCTTTGTAATTCTTCCTCGTACTCTTCGCCCGGCATTTGTACCAACATAAACATTCTCTCGATATTCCGCATCATTCGCTTTCAGATCGCAGATACCTTCTCGAATTTTATCTGCATGCATGAGTAGTGTGCGCTTAGGAAACAATGAAAATGGAATAATAATTGAGTCATATACAGCTCCATTGAATTTGCTGGCGCGTTCACCTTGAAAGAAAAACGCATCTTCTCCTAAAACCTGCTTAATTGCATCCACAACCGATCGATATTGTTCTTCTAATTTGGCGATTTCCTCTTTTGAATCATTCTTATGTTTATCCATAAATCGATTCATCGTATCCTTAAAAGTACCAGATACATTGTAAAAATCACGCATAGCAAAAAAACGTAAAATACGTTCTTCAAATTCCATGCGCTTATTATCAGCGTGATGAAATAGAATTTTCACATTTTCATCAGTATCCGCTATACGGCGAAGCATTGTATTAAATGATCCGCGAAAAATACAATTTCGCACTTCTTGATCTTTTAGTTTTACAGCACCAAGATTAAGACGCGAAAAAATTTCGTATTTTAATGCCTGCGAATCCCGATCAAGGCATATAGCTTTCAGTGATTTTGCCCGAAGTCTACGTTGGATTGCTTTTTCTAAATCGCGAAAATATAACCCATTCAATCTTAACAGTTTGCTCAAGCCCGTCAGTGCGAATTCATTCTTTAAATAACGAGTAAAAGACATGATTCGTTGCTGACCATCAATTACAGAAAAAGTGCCCTCCGCTTCTTCGCATAGATAAATAATCGGAATGGGAATTCCTATCAAAATAGATTCTACAAGAAGCGATGCTCGTTTATCATCATATACATAATTGCGTTGATAATCCGGATTTGTTATAATATCATTTGCATCTACCATTTCCTTCAGTTGAGAAAGAGTAATATCCTTTGTCTCTGTATGAATAGTTAATTGATCAAGTTCAACGATTTCCATAACACTACTCCTTCGTAAACAAAAAAGGCTTGTCTCTTGCGACACAAACCTCAAAATGGTGGTGCTTACTGGACTCGAACCAGTGACCCCATCGATGTGAACGATGTGCTCTACCAACTGAGCCAAAGCACCATTTTGTCCGGATATTTTCGTGTCCGCATTTCCATAACACTCACCGGTAAGCGTTATGTACATCAGCCAGTTTGCTCTACCAACTGAGCCAACAGACCAAGTTACTCGGAACGAAAGATAGTATAGCATAGAGCGGCGGGGGTTGTCAACCCTGAATTTCAATTTTTTACAAGGAATCTGCGTTCGTCTTTCTTTCTCATCGTCTTTGTGTTATAATCAGACGATACCTTTGTGATTTTTTGTCAGGAAGTTGGGAGATAAGCATGCAGCTGCCTTTCATTTCGGTGATTTTGCCCGTGCGCAACGAGGAACGATACATCGCCGCGTGTGTGGATTCCATTTTTTCGCAGGATTATCCCGCAGATCAGATGGAAGTGATTTTTGTGGACGGCCGTTCGGAGGATCGAACGGTCGAGCTGCTGCATGCCATGCAGAAGGAGCATCCGCAGATTGTGGTGCTGGATAATCCGAACCGCACCGTGCCCTACGCCATGAACATCGGCATTGCGCACAGCAGCGCGCCGGTGATCGTGCGGCTGGACGCGCACGCGGAGTATCCGGCGGACTATATCCGTCTGTCCGTGGAGACGCTGCTCACGAAGGACTGCGACAACGCGGGCGGCGTGTTTGAAACGCATGGGCGCGGCTTTATGGGCGAGGCCATCGCGGAAATGCTCAAGACGCCGCTGGGCGTGGGCAACGCGACCTATCGCCTGACGACGGAGGACGGCTATGTGGATACCGTTCCCTTCGGCTGCTTCAAGCGGGCGCTGTTTGACCGCATCGGCGGCTTTGACGAGCGCATGACCCGCAATCAGGATAACGAACTGAATTTCCGCATCCGCAAAAACGGCGGCAAAATCTACCTCAACCACAACATCCGCGTGCAGTATTACTGCCGGGACACGATGCGCGGCATTATGAAAATGGGCTACATGAACGGCAAATGGAACGTCATCACGATGACGCTCGTTCCCGGCTCGATGGGCGTCCGCCACTTTGTGCCGCTGGCGTTCGTGCTCTCGACGATTCTCCTCGTGCTGCTGACGCTGCTGACGAAAAGCATGCTCTTCGGCGGGCTGCTGGCGCTGGAATGGGGCGCGTATCTGCTGCTGGATTTCTTCTATTCCTACACCATCGCCAAGGAGAAGGGCTGGAAATTCCTGCCGGTTGAAATCATCCTCTATCCGGCGTTCCATTTCGCTTATGGCTTCGGCTCGCTGTGCGGCATTGCGGCGCTGCCGAAATTCGTCAGGGCGGAGAAGGAAAAGAAAAAGGCGGGTGACGGGCGGTGACGGTGCTGCATATCTGCTGCAACCTCGCCGGTTCAACCGTCTTTCCGCAGTTGTTTGAGGCGCTGGCCGCGCAGGGGCTTGAGCAGGTGGTGTTCGTGCCGGAAAAGCGCGCGGCGGATCTGGGCAAAAACGAGCCGCGCGGGGTGAAGACCATCCGCGCGATGACGGTCAGGCAAAGCGACGCGCTGTTTTTCTTCCGCAAGGCGCAGAGGAGCGTTCCGGCGATTGAAGGGCAGATCGACATGGCGGGCGTGACGCTGATTCACGCGCATACGCTGTTCACCGACGGCTCGATTGCGGCGCGTCTGGCCAAGAAGCACGGCCTGCCGTATGCCGTTACGCTGCGATACAGCGACATCGAGGCCATCTGGAAATACGAGCCGCACCTGCGGCCGATGGCGCGGCGGATTCTCGGCGGCGCGGCGCGGGTCGTCTGTCTCGGCGGCGCGGCGAAGGAGAAGGTGCTCGGCTGGTTTACGGGCGCGGCGCGGGATGCGCTGGCGGACAAGCTGCGCGTCATCCCCAACGGCCTTGACCCCGCGTGGCTGGACGGCGCGCCCCGAACGGCGGCGCACACGCCCGTGCGCGTGGGCTTTGCGGGGCGGATGAACGAGCGGAAGCGCCCGCTTGACGCGCTGAACGCGGCGCACGAAGCGGGCTATGCCGTGGCGGCCTGCGGAGACGGGCCGCTGAAGGAAACATTCTGCGCGGCAATGCAGCCGCAGGATCGCTATCTGGGGCGCATATCGGGCATGGACGCGATGAAGGCGTTTTATGCGGATTGCGACGTGCTGCTCGTGCCATCCTCGGCGGAGACGTTCGGCATGGTCTATCTGGAGGCCATGAGCCAGGGCGTGCCCGTGCTGTATACGAAGGGGCAGGGGTTTGACGGCCAGTTTCCCGAGGGCGAGGTCGGCTATGCCGTGCCGTGCGGCGACGTGCGGGCGCAGGCGCAGGCGCTCGGGCGCGCCATGCAGGGCTATGCGGAGCGCTCAAAGCGATGCATAGAGGGCGCGAGGCGGTATGCGTGGCCGCGGATCGCGGGCATGTGGATGGAATTGTATCGGGAGATTTGATAGACTCCTTCCGTCACGCCTACGGCGTGCCAACCTTCGGCGTTTTTATCGTCTGAATCCGCCACGGGCGGCAACGATTTCAAACGTCCCTCAAGGAGGGAGGTCTTTCTGCAAGTGAAAGCGTAACTGAGATTCTTGATTTCGGTCAAGCATCTTGTATTAGCAAACTGGAGCTCCCTCCTAGAGGGAGCTGTCAGCGAAGCTGACTGAGGGAGTTAACCGGCGCTCGCGCTGAAAAAAGAGATGAACACAAAGCGTTCCCCAAAAAAGGAGGTGGCCGCATGCGGATATTGATGATGATTCACCGGCTGGCGGATAATTCGCCGTATTGCTTTTATGTGCATGAGCAGGCGAAGGCGCTGCGGGCACAGGGGCATGACGTGACGGTGATCTCCTGCGTCGGCACGATGCCGATGATGAAGGCGCTCCGCCCCGCGCTGTATGAGACGGACAGGCGAACGCCGAAGGAAGCGGTCATCGACGGCGTTCCCGTGTATTTTCCGCGCTGCCTGACGCTGGGCAACACGGGCGAACGATGGCTCGGCGGATGGCCGATGTACCGCGCGGCGCTGCCGATTGCCCAAAGGCTGCACGCACAGAAGCCGTTTGATCTCCTTCACGCGCACATGCTCCCCCGCGAGGGACACGCGGGGCGGCTGCTGGGGCGGGCGCTCGGCCTGCCCGTGGCGCTGACCGTGCACGGGACGGACGTGTTTCACTACTTCATCCCCGGCCAAACGCCGTGGAAGCGCAATGTCGAAACCGCGCGGCGCGTCGATGCGCTGATGGCGGTGTCGAGCCTGCTGCTTTCGCGCGTCGCGCCGTATCGCGGGGAGGGGCGGATCAGCCGCGTCGTGCAAAACGGCGTGGATCTCTCGCTGGTGCCGGAAAACGAGGCGCCAAGGCCGCGCGCGGTGATCTCCGTCGGCACGCTCAAGGCGAGGAAATGCATGGATAAAACGCTGGAGGCGTTCGCGCGTCTGGCGGATGAATACGGCGACGCGACGCTGACCATCGTGGGCATCGGCGAAATGGAGCAGGCGCTCCGGGCGCGAATCGCCGAGCTGCATCTGGAAGGCCGCGTGACGCTGACCGGCGGCCTGCCGCACGAGGAGGTTCTGCGGCGGATGGCGCAGAGCGACCTGTTCGTTCTGCCGAGCTGGGGCGAGGGCTACGGCATCGTCTACATCGAGGCGATGGCGGCGGGCTGCATCGCCGTCGGCGCGGAAAACGAGGGCATTGCCGACACCATTACGGACGGCGAAAACGGCTTTCTCGTGCCCGCCGGGGATACGGACGCAGTGGAGCGCGTCATGCGCGCCGTGTTCGCCCATCCCGAGGCATACGAGGCGCTGCGCGCGCGGGGCATGCGCGACGCGCGCGAGCTGACATGGGCGCACAACGCCGAAATCACCGCGGGGGTTTACCGCGAGGCCATGGAGTATTGGAGGAAAGAACATGCGCAAGCAGGGCATTGACGGAACGGGGATGCTCAACCTGTACGACAGGGTGACGGGCATTTTCAACGAGATTTTTGATTCGCGGCTGCTGACGGCGGCAATTTTCGCGCTGATCGGCTATTGCTCGCTGTTCACGCAGCGGAAATTCCCGATGCGCTGGATGATCTTCGTGCTCTTCGGCATGATCCTGCTGGCGTTTGTGACGCTGACGGCGCGCACCCCCGGACAAAGGGCGCGCGTGCACTTTCACAAGGGCATGGCGGGGCTTTGGTTCGCGCTGCATGGGATGATGGTGGTTTCCGGTCTGTTTTACGAGGATTGGCTGCCGGAAAGCGTGCCGCTTCTGATCTGCTACCCGATCGTGTTTTCCGTCTTCGTTTCGCGCGACGACGATTCGACGTTCCGCTCCATCCTGCGCGGCGCGGTGTTCGCGGTGCTGCCGTTTCTGGCGTGGTCGTATGCGGCCGTGCCGCTGAGCTTCGCCTATCCGGGCTACAAGGGCGTCTTTTATGACGCGAACTGCCTGTCGATGTGCTGCATCGTGATGGCGACGGCGGCGCTGCTGCTGGCCTACGCGAGCTTTATGGAAAAGCGGATGAAGGCGGCGGCCGCGTATCTGCTGCTGGGCGTCTGGGCGGCGGCGACGCTGCTGGCAACGCTCTCGCGCTCGGGGCTGCTGGCGTTTGCGGGCGTGATGGTGATTCTGGTTTCGGCGATCATCGCGGGCACGGCGAAGCACCCGGCGCGGCTGCTGGCGCTGGTGGCTGCGTTCATCGTGCTCTGCGGCGCGGCGGGCGTGAAGATCACGAAGGACAAGATGTATGAGGCGGCGGTGGAGGATTACAACCTCGCCGTGTACAACCACGAGACATACGGCAACCCGATCACCGTGCCCAAGCCGGAGGACAGGACGATCAGCATGGACGACCTGACCAGCGACCGCTGGGGAATCTGGACGACCATTCTGGAAAACCTGACGTGGAACGGCCATAAGGACAGCGTGATCTGGGAATGGGTCGCCAAGGACGGCGCGGGCGACCGCCACTACAACGCGCACAATGCGTTTTTCGGCGTGGCCTACAACAACGGCTTCATCGCCGGGTTGCTGCTGGTCGCCTACACGGCGCTCGCGTTCATCCGCGCCCTGCGGTATTACTGGGCGCACCGGAAGGAGAGCCCCTACGCCGCGACGCCGCTGGCGTTCTGCACGGTGTTCATTCTGGTGGGCATGTTCGAATCGGTCTACGCGCCGTTCTCGGTGATCGGCTGCGCGTATTTTCTGGTTCAGGCGCCGCTCTGGCGCGCGGAATAAGCCCGCCCCGATTTGCGCTGCATAAAGGAGAATGTCCATGAATCCGAAGGTTTCGGTCATCGTCCCGGTCTATGGGGCGGAAGCGTTTCTGCCGACGTGCATCTCGTCTCTGCGCGCGCAGACGCTGCGGGATATCGAGCTGATCTTCGTCTGCGACGGCAGCCCGGATCATTCTCTGGCGATTCTGCGCAGGGTGGAGCCGCTGGACAGCCGAATCCGTGTGATCGCGTTTGAGGAAAATCAGGGCGTATCGGCGGCGCGCAACGCGGGGCTGGACGCGGCGCGGGGCGATTACATCGGCTTTTGCGACGGCGACGACTGGGCGGAGCCGCAGATGTACGAGACGCTCCTGCGCGCGGCGGAGGGAGTCGGGGCGGACGTCGCCTTCTGCCGGGTGTTTAAGGACAGGGGCGAGGCGCGGGAGGATGTGCCGCTGGGCTTTGACGACGGCACGGTGTTCAGCCGCGAGGAAATCGGCCGGACGCTGATCCCGGCCATGCTCTCCCGGCCGACGGACAGCGACGAGCTGCCGCTTTCCGGCTACACGCCGCGCAACCTGTTTCGGCGCGAGGCAATCGGCAGCCACCGCTTCCGCCCGGATATCCGATACGCGGAGGATCTGCTGTTCATCGTCGCCTGCATGAAGGACGCGAGACGCGCCGTCGCGGTGGACAGGGCGTATTACCACTATCGCTTTCACAGCGGCAGCGTGACCAAGCATTTCAGCTTTCACGTGCCGGAGAGCTACGAAAAATCCAACGACGCGCTGGAGGCGCTTTTGGCGGACAGCCCGGAGTGCATGCGCCGGATGAAGATCCGCCGCCGCAAGATGGCCGTCGGCACCGTACGCAATTTCTGCTACCCCGGAACGCCCTACGCATTTTGGGAGCGCGTGCGCCGTGCGAAGGCATATATGAACAGGCCGGATATCGCCGCGCTGTTTGACGACGTGAAACCGAGCGATTTTCCGGCGCAGCTCGGCGTGAAGCTGTTTTTGATGCAGCGCCGGATGGCGTTTGCGATGTGCTTCCTGTTCACCTACGTGTTTGACCGGGTATGACGAAAGACGAGGAGCGACCATGCAAAAGAAAGAAGAACGGATGGATATCGCCGAGGTGCTGGCGCGGCGAAGGCCGCAGCGCATCGCTAAGCGCGCCATGGATATTGTCCTCTCGGCGGCGGCGCTGGCGGTGCTCTGGCCGCTGCTGCTGCTCATCGCGCTGGCGGTGGTCATCGACGACCCCGGCCCGGTGTTTTACCGGCAGGTGCGCATCGGCAGGGGCGGAAAGCCGTTTCGCATTTTCAAATTCCGCACGATGGTGACGGATGCGGACAAGAAGGGGCTGGCGATCACCGTCGGGCGCGACAGCCGCATCACCCGCGTCGGCGCGATTCTGCGCAAGACCAAGCTGGACGAGCTGGCGCAGCTCCTCAACGTCCTCGCCGGGCAGATGAGCTTCGTCGGCCCGCGCCCGGAGGTGGAGCGATACGTCAGGCTCTACACGCCGTATCAGCGGCAGGTGCTCCTGGTGCGCCCGGGCATCACGGATTACGCTTCGATTGCCTACCGAAACGAAAACGATCTGCTCGCCGGGGCGGAAGACCCCGAAAAAATGTACATCGAGCAGATCATGCCCGATAAAATTGAGCTGAACATGAAATACCTGCGGGAAATTTCCCCGCTTGCGGATATCAGATTGATTCTTAAAACCGTTGCAGCGGTTGTCAAGGGATAAAAGGAGGAGCTCACATGCGCAGCGATTACAAGGTTTATCGTTATGACCGTCTGGATGCGCCGGTCGTCACTGCGGGCAGCGCCGCCGTGCTCATCGGCGCGCAGAACGGCCTTTTTCCGGATATGGGCTACGCCGTTCCGGGCGAAATGGGCGGCCTTTGGGCCGGAGAAAAGAAGATCTGCGACGGTTTTTTTCTGGCCGTTGACGACGTGCCGCTGACGCAGGCCGACGCCTGTGAAATCCACCCGGTCGTCACCGCGTTCCATTACCGCATGCAGAAGGAGCGGCTGCACGTCGTCCGCCGCCAGTTCATTCCAGACGGCGTGAGCGGCTGCGTGATCGAGCTGACGATTGAAAACCTCAAAAACGCGCCGCGCATGGCCGAAGTGTCCTTCACCGTGCGCACCGATATCCTGACCGCCGCCGCCGCGCGCGGCGAGGACGGCGCGGAGCTTGGCCGCGACGTCGGCGAATACGACGAGCAGGAGCAGGCGTTCTTTGCCCGCGACAGCCGCAACCCGTGGCACGCCGTCTGGGGCGCGCAGACGGGCTGCCGCGTGCTTCAGGCCGACCTGCCGCAGAGCGTTTACGGCTTTGGCAACACGCAGGGCAAGGGCGTGAACGGCCGCCTGTTCTACCGCCTGCGCCTCGCCGCGAACGCGCAGGCGACCATGCGGCTGTACATCGCGGGTGGCTATCCCTCCCGCTCCAAGGCCGAGGAGGCGCTGGCGCTCCTGCGCGGGCAGGCCGAGACGATGCTGGAAGAAAAGCGTGCGCGCATTGAGGCGATGAAGGCGCTGAGCGACGCGACGCTGCCCGACGCCGCGCTGGAGCAGTGCGTCAACTGGGCGAAGCTCTACGCCGACTGGATGCTCCGCACCCTGCCGCGCGGCGGATGCGCGCTGTGCTGCGAGCTGCCGGAAAACCCCGCGCTGTATGGCGAGGGCTGGGCGAAGGCGATGGAGGCGCTGCTGCCGCTGGGCGGCGCGGCGCGCGTGCAGGAGATGCTGCGCACGCTCGTCGATGTGAGCACGCAGGCGCAGCTGGCGCCCGGCCGCGTGGCGCGCAGCGTGTCGCTCTCCGGCCGGGTCTTGCAGGCGGGCGGCGAGCGCGAGAGCGCGCAGTTCGTCGCGCTGGTGCACCACACGCTGCTCTGGTCAGGCGACCGGGCGTTTGCGGCGGACATGCTGCCGATGACCGGGCTGTGCGTCAACTATCTGCGCCGCAGCACGCGGAGCTTTGAGGATGTGCAGGAGGACATGCTGGCGCAGGTGCGCGCGGCGCTCGTCGGCCATGCGTATGTTTTGAAGCTGACGGGCGCGGACGACGCGGCGACGCTGGCGCTGCTTGACAAGCTCCCGGCCGAGCCGGAGCAGGGCGAAATCGCGCCGAACGCGACGCTGGCCGAGCGCGCGCGCTGGCACGGCGAGCATGAGCATGTCGAGCAGGTGATCGTCTGCATGGAGCAGATGGCCGCTTCCGCCGCGCAGGGTCTGCCCGGTTCGGTGCGCACCGAGGACGCCGCGCCGGGCGTGCTGCTTCAGGCGCGCGCGGCGGAGGGGATGATCCGCCCGGCGTTTGAATGTCTGTTCGGTGTGAAGCCCGACGCGGGGCGCAAGGCGGTGGCGTGGCGTCCGCATACGCCGATCGGCTGGGAAGGCTGGAAGCTGGAAAACCTGCGCATCGGCGACGCTTCGTTCGACCTGATCAGCGAGCGCGTTTCCCCGAGCCGCGCCCGCTATACGATCCGGACGGCGCAGCAGGGCTGGACGGTCTGCGTCACGGAGAACGGCGAGGAAAAGGCGCTCCCGCTCGACGGCGAGATTTCGGTGATTTTGGAAGATTAAAGGGAACGAATGACTCCCTCAGTCACGGCTGCGCCGTGCCAGACCTTCGGCGTTCCGCTTGCCTGCCTCCCGCACAGCGGGCGACAAGCTCCACGCCCTCGAAGAGGGAGCTCTTTGATCAGGTTATTTTCCGTCTAAGCAGTACGTTGCGCCGCACCCGTAGGGGCGCGCACCCGCGCTTTGTGCAGAATTTGCTTTTTGCTCAATTACTGTCAAAGAAATGTTTTCAGTCGATCATATACATCCCTCCTTGAGGGAGGTGTCAGCGAAGCTGACGGAAGGAGTCAAAAGGCTGTTGCAATGAAAAAATGGATTTTGCTGTTTTGGGTTTTGATGATGACGGCGGCCGGGGCGCTGGCGGATACCGCGCCGGTGAAGATGGCCGTTCCGCCGGAGGCGATCGCGACGCAGGCGGAAGGCGAATTGGAGGATTACGGCCTGACCTTCCCGGAGGATATGCCGCTGGCGGCGCGCAACTTCGTGCGCTTTGCGCGCGCCGAATTTGAGAAAAACGGCGGGGCGCGCCTGCCCAAGTGCAACGAATACACCCGGTGGTATTACCACGATAAGCGCGAAATCGGCTGGTGCTCGGTGTTCCAGCTCTACTGCGCGTATCACAGCGGCTTGCAGCTCGTCCGCTATCGGCAGGATACCGAGGGGCAGCCGCGCGACTGCATCTCCGCGATGGAGGGGCGCGTGGGCAATGTGCGCCTCGCCTTTGAGGAACACGGCCGCTGGCTGGACGGCACGCAGGGCGCGGCGCCCAAGCCGGGGTATCTGGTGATTTACGGCGTGCGCCAATCCACGCCGTATACGCATGTCGCGATTGTGGAGAGCGTCAAGGAACTGGGCGGCGGGCTGTACGAGTTGACGACGATCGAGGGCAATTTGAACTCGACCGTGCGCCGCCTGAACTATCGCTACGACGCGAACCCGAAGCAGCCGTATCGAAACATGTCCGTCGTGCCGACGGATGAAATCACGCAGGAAAACTGTCAGTACACCCTTCAAAAGGACGACTGGTATGTGACGGGCTTCTGCGCGACGTGGTAAAGAGAGGTCGCTATGGAATACGTTCGCAAGGGTTTTCGGCGCGTGAAGAACCGCATCGTCAACCGCCCGTCCGCGGTGCAGAAGCGCTATTACCTCAAACTGCGCGCGCAGCTCGATCCGCTCCGAAGGCCGAGCGATTCCGGGCCGAACCGCCCGGTGCTGATGATCTCCGGCATTACGATGCGCGGGACGGGCATTTTCTGCAACCTGCTGGCGTTTCTGCGCTGGGTGGATTTTGCGCAGCGCATGGGCTATATCCCGGTGATCGACATGCAGAACGTCGAAAACCTCTATCTGGAGGACGAGCTGCTGGGCAAGGTCAACGCCTACGAATACTTTTACAGGCAGCCCGCAGGCATCGGCGTGGAGGAAGGCTACCGCGCCAAGGAGCTGTATATCGTCAACCGGCTCGATTGCCCGTATGATTTCACGCGGGCGCAGAAAAAGGCGTACCGAGAGGCGACGAGGATCGTTGATTGGGTTTACGGCGAGAATCGAGAGAAGTATTTCGACCGGATCAAGGCGATTTACGACCGTTATTTCGTGCCCAGCGACGAGGCCGCGGCGTTTGTGGACGCGCGCTTTCGCGAGCTGATCGCGCCGGGGGAGCGGACGCTCGGCCTGCTCTGCCGCGGGACGGATTATTTCACCAAACGCCCGTATAAGCACCAGATTCAGCCGACCGTCGCACAGATCATCGAGAAGACGGACGAGACGCTGGCGGCGCACCCGGTCGATAAGATCTTCGTCGCGACGGAGGACGAGGCGATTCTCGCCGCGCTGAAGGCGAAATACGGCGGGAAGCTCGTCTATGTCGAGTGCCCGCGGCTGACGGCGGTGCAGGGGCAATCCGTCGCGGAGGGGTTCGCCGAG
>ERZ827458.1802-NODE-1802-length-12992-cov-6.136894_pt1 | contig 12992 bp, 11 predicted proteins | sample MGYA00519706_ERZ827458 | MGnify/ENA primary metagenome ERZ827458 (study PRJEB31778, sample SAMEA3449309) | human gut metagenome | biome: human gut; feature: human-associated habitat; material: faeces | place: United Kingdom | collected 2010/2012 ...
TGGTCGTGGCCGTCATCGCCGTTGTGGTGCTGCTCATCGTGGGCAAAAAGAAGAAGAAATAAGCCGATATGACGAAAGCCCTGTGCCGCACGGCACAGGGCTTTTTACGTTATTTCCCACTTCCCTATTCAAACAACCCCGCCTGTCCCGGCACCTCCGTATGCCCGATGGACTGTATCTGGCGGACATTCTCGGCGGTCAGCGCGTCGCTGATGGCCATCTTACGGATGATGTTCTGCACCGTCACGTCCAGCCCCGTGCCCTCCCGGTAGTCGGCAGGGAAGATGAAATCCACCCGTCCCTTGGCCAGCAGGTCCTCCACGCCGGCCCGGTTGCTGCTCTGGTACACGGCGATGGCCTGCCCGCCGTAGGACCGCATCATCTTCATACACGGCACGTCGGAGAGCCCGTCGCCCACATAGATCATGTTGGTAAAGGGCACCCGCTTGCTGTCGTCGGGCATGGAGTCGTTCAGCGTCTTGTCATCGGCCACGTCCAGCACACCCTTGTTGATGCGGTAGACGAACTGGGTCTTGTTGGTGAAGTTGACGTCCAGCTTGGGCCAGCAGGCGGCACCCGCCTCGTCATAGTAGAACTCGCAGGCGTAGATCTGCTTGAACTCGTGGGCAATACCGCTGCCCTCAATGATCTCCTTCAGCCCGGAGGACAGCACATAGTGCTCGATGGTCACGCCCTGCTGCTCACCGAAGGCGTTGATCCGCTGAAACCACTCCCGTACACCGGGAAACAGCTCCATGCTGCGGCCGCACGCCACCAGAAAGTCCCGCTTCAGGTCCTTTCCCTGGGCGCGGCACTCGGCGATCATGGTGTACATATACGCCAGCAGCCCGTCCATCCGGTTCTCACGGCCGAAGGTGTTGGCCTTGTGCCAGAACTCCGCCGGGGTGTATCCCAGGGCCGGGATGAAGGCATAGTCCTCCATATCCGTGGTACACAGCGTCTTGTCAAAGTCGTACAGCAGCGCGATGATGGGCTTTGTCATATCGGTCCCTCCGTGGAAAAAAGGCGGCGCAAGGCCGCCTTTTTTTGTTGTGCTTACTTGTTTCCGCTGTAATTCCGTCCGAACTTCAGTTCATCCAGACTCAGCCGGAAATCGCTGGGGATGGCGCTGCCGTCCACCGGCGGCAGCTTGATGGTGGGCTCGTCGGTAACGGCGCTCCCGGCGCCCTTCTCCTCCGGCGCGTCGATGTACTTGCTGAGGATATCCTGCTCAATGGCGGACACCACATCGGCCTGGGGCTCAGCGGCAGGGGACTCCGGCTGCTCCGGCACGAAGTCCAGCTCCGGCAGAGACTGCAAAAAGGCGCTCTGGGCCTGGCACAGCTCCTCGCTGCGGCGAATGAACGCCGCGGTCTTCTCCTGTGCGGCCTGCAGCTTCTTCTCCGCCGCCCTGCGCTCGTCGTCCAGCCGGTGGATCTCCGCCTGGGCCTCCACCTGCGCGTCGGCCAGGATCTTCTCCTTCTCGCTCTGGGCCTCCTGCACCAGCTTGGCGGCCATCTTCTGGGCCGTCAGCAGTGCCTGGCGCATGGCCTCCTCGGTGGAACGGTACTCCTCCACCTTCTCGGCCAACACCTTCAGCTTGGCCTTCAGCGTGACATTCTCCTTGAACAGGGCGGTGTAGTCCTCCGTCAGTGCGTCCAGAAACTCATCCACAGACGCCATATTGTATCCGCCGCCGCCGAATGACGCCTTCGGGAATACTTTTTCGGAAACTTCCTGGGGTGTAAACATTGCCGATCCCTCCGTTATATGATTTCTTTAGAAGTACAGTCCGTTGTTCTCCAGCTCATCGATCAGGTCGCCCATGATATCCACGGAGTAGGGGGTGATGATGTACGTGTTGGCCGCCACCTTCTTGATCTTGCCCTCGCCGGCATAGGCCACGCCGGACAGGAAATCGATCAGCCGCCGGGCCACGTCCTTGTTGGTGGACTCCAGGTTCAGCACCACCGTGCGCTTCTCCTTCAGATGGTCCGCGATCTCCGAGGCGTTCTCGAAGCGCTCCGGCTTCACCAGCACCACCTTCAGCTGGGTGGTGGCGTGGATGTTCACCACCTTGTTGTGGCGGTCCTCGCTGCGGCGGTCCTCACGGCGGTCGTCCTTGCGGTCGTCAAACAGGGAACGGGAGGACTCCTTTACCGGCTCCTCAAAATCGTCCTCATAATCATAATCCTCATCATCGTAGGGATGAATGATCTTCTTCAGCTCGTCCATCAGGCCCATGTGCAATACCTCCCGCGTATTATTTGGAATAGTCTCTTGCGCCGAAAATGGCGGTGCCCACGCGGACCATGTTGGCCCCCGCGCGAATGGCATCGGCAAAATCGCCGCTCATACCCATAGAAAGATATTCTAATTCATTATCGTACATTTTTCTGTTTATGTCAACATATAGTGCCTGTACTTTTTGGAAATATACCACATTTTCTTCCCGTGTGGCGTCCGCCGGGGGGATGGTCATCAGTCCCCGCACCCGCACATGGTCCATTTCCTTCGCCTGTGCCGCTGCGTTTTCCACCTCCTGCGGCGCAAAGCCGCTTTTGGCCGCCTCGCCGCCGATGTTCACCTCCAGCAGGATATCCTGCACGATGCCCAGCTTATCCGCCTGCTTGTCCACCTCGGCCAGCAGCTCCGGCGAGCCGATGGACTGGATCAGGGCCACCTTGCCCACCACCTGCTTCACCTTGTTGCGCTGCAAGTGGCCGATGAAGTGCAGCGGCGCGCCGCGATAGGCATCCTCCGCCAGCTTTGCGGTCATCTCCTGCACCCGGTTCTCGCCCAGGGCGTCGATGCCGGCGGCGATGGCCTCCTGGCAGGCGGCGGCATCGTTCATCTTGCTGGCGCCCACCAGCGTGATATCCGCCCCGGTGCGGCCCGTCTCCCGTGCCGCCGCGTCGATCTCGGCGCGGATCGCTTCCAAATTTTCCCGAATAGACATCGCTTGTGCCTCCTTGTCTCTTTCGTATCTAAGCCGCGTGCGCCCGCTGGAGGCGGGTGCCGCCGTGTTTATCGGATGACCTTGCCGTCATGCAGCTCGCCGGACGTGGCGATGACCTGATCGCCGGAGCGCAGGGTCTGCGTGTCCCGTACGCCCTCGGCGGGCTTCACCAGCGCGTAGCCCTCCCCCTGATATACCAGCTCGATCGGCCGGAAGGAGGCGTTCTCGCCGTCCACACAGTACACGCCGGTGGTGCCGTCCGCGCTGACCCGCAGCGCGTCGGCCGGTACCCGCAAGCCCTGATAGGTGTGCAGCACCGCGTCCGCCGCCTGATGACGCAGCAGCGTGGTCTGTGCCAGATACCGTGTGCTGGACAGCACCACCGCCGCCTGACCGTTCTCCTCCCGGGACACGGACACCACGCTCATGCGGATGCTCTGGTCAAAGCCCTTGGCCAGACGCACATCCACCCGGCCCATATCCTTCAGCGCCGCCGCCTGCTCTGCCGGCAGCACCACCGCATAGTACCAGGTGTCGCCGTAGATCAGCTTGCCCACGTTGCTCTGCTCCGCCGCCGCCTTCACGCCGTTCAGCTTGCTGGGCGTCACGTCCTCCAGAAATGCCTCCGTCAGCACGCTCTCGTACCCGTCGCACACGGCGGAATAGGTGCCGGAGGCCTTGGCGGTCACGGTCTTCGCGCCGGACAGCGCGGCTTTCTGCTGCTGTATCTCGCTCTCCACCGACTTGATCTGGGCCTGTATGTCCTCCTGTGACGTATAGCTCCCGTGGTCCCGCTTCAGCACGGCGGCCTTCAGCGCCGCCAGGTCGCTCTCCGCCGCGGCATAATCCCCGGCGCTCAGCGTCTGGCGCAGGGTCAGGATGTCGCCGGTGATGGACGTGTCCAGCTTCAGCGCCGCGTCCGGGTCCAGATAGGACGTCAGGGCGAACTGCAGCTGCTGCAGCTGCAATTCCAGCGTCTCGATCCGGCTGACGGTCTGCAAAGCGCTGTCGTCGCTGTACACCGTGGCCACCGTCTCGCCGGCGGCCACCCGCTGTCCCTCCTGCACGGCCCGGGACACGGTGCCGGTCTGGCCGGGCAGCGGCTCCTCCGTCCGCACCAGCCAGCCCTCCATGGAGATAACGTCCTCCGCCTGTGCCTCATAGACCAGCGTGATGGTCATCGGGTCGGCAAAGTAGTTGTATACCTGCGCGGCGAAGTACACCAGCACCGCCGCCAGCACCGCGATGGGCAGCACCTTCAAAAGCGGCGACGAGCGCTTGTTGTTCCCCGCCGGGATGTTCGTGTTGTTGTCTGAGGTAGTGTTCATGGCTTTCCTCTTTGTCTGTGTTCTCTTACTCCGCGTCCTCCCACAGCGTGACATTCCGCGCCGGCGCGATGGTGGAGATGGCGTGCTTGTAGATCACCTGCTGCCGCCCCTCGCTGTCCAGCACCACCACAAAGCAGTCGAACCCCGTGATGACGCCCCGCAGCTGAAAGCCGTTCACCAGGAACAGTGTCACCGGCACGTTCTCCTTCCGGGCCTTGGTAAGAAAGATATCCTGTAAGTTGTTTGTCTTCTGCATGATCGTCCACTCCTTGTATGTCTGTACGGACGATATGCACAACATCTGCCTCCGCCCGCCGCTATCAGCATACCCCGGCGGACAGGAGGAATTCTGTCGCATTTTGTAACCCCGCCGAAAAATCCGGCGTTTTTTCCCATAATATCCAGTGGATGGCCTCGTTGCGCCGCAGCCAGGTCAGCTGCCGCTTGGCGTACTGCCGTGACCGCAGCTTCACCTCCTCGATGGCCTCGGCCGTGGTGGCGCGGCCCTCGGCCACCGCCAGAAACTGCTTGTACCCGATGGCCTGCAGGGCCGTGGCGTCCCGGGGCAGGCCGCTTTGCAGCAGTGTCTCCACCTCCTGCAAAAGCCCCTGTGCCACCATCGCATCCACCCGCCGGTCGATGCGCTCCTTCATATCCTCCCGGTCCCGGAAGGCCAGGCCGATGTACGCCGCGTCGTACCGGGGCGGTGCCTCCCGGCTCCGCCGGTCGTGCGCCCCGATGGTCTCCCCCGTCTCGTAATAGACCTCCAACGCCCGGACGATCCGCTTCTCATCCCGCAGGTGCAGCCGCGCCGCGCTCTCCGGGTCCACGGCCCGCAGCGCCTCCAGCAGCGCCTCCGCGCCATCCTTCGCCAGCTTTTCCTGCAATTCCCGGCGTATCTCCCCGCCCTGGCTGCCGGCGGCAAAGTCCTGCCCCCGTACCAGCGCGTCCAGATACAGCCCCGTGCCCCCCACCAGCACCGGCCGCTTTCCCCGCCGCAGGATGTCCTGCACACACGCGTCCGCCTCCCGGACGTACCGGGCCACGGACCAGCTCTCCGCCGGGTCCGCCACGGCCACCATGTGGTGGGGCACGCCCTCCATCTCCTCCGCCGTGGGGGCGGCGGTGCCGACGGTCATGCCCCGGTATATCTGCATGGAGTCCACGGACACCACCTCACCGCCGAAGCGCTGCGCCAGCGCCACACCCATCTTCGTCTTGCCGCAGGCCGTGGGCCCCACCACGCAGACGACCTTGTTGTCCATGTCCTCACCTCGATCCGTTTTGGAAAGCGCCGCAGCGCCGTTATGGCCTGTAAAGTCGTGGATTTTTCGTTCTGCCGATGACGGGACGGTGCCGCTGTACTTTGTGTACAGAAAGCCGACCCGGCGATGGCAGAACGGAAGAGACGCGGCTTTACGCCCGTTTGAACATTTTTTCTATCTCATATTCCCTCAGCTTCACCGCCACGGGCCGCCCGTGGGGGCAATAGCGCACCGCGCCGGACTGCACCTGCGCCGCCAGCGCCCGCAGCTCCGCCGGATCGCTGGTCATGCCGGCCTTGATGGCGCTCTTGCAGGCCACGGTGTGCAGCACCTCGTCCCGCAGGGCCGCCCGGTCCGCGCTGTGCAGGCGCAGCTTTTGCGCCAGCTCCTCCAGCGTGGCGGCGGCGTTCTCGGCCCGCACATCGTCGGGCACCTCCCGCACCAGCACCGTGCCGTCGCCGAAGTCCTCGCACAGGAACCCGCAGTCCGCCAGCAGCTCCAGATTTTCCAGCACGGCGGTGTATTCCTCCGCCGCCAGCGTCACCGCCGCCGGCGTCAGCAGCAGCTGCCGCATGGGCGGCTCCGTGCGCGCCTTCAGCGCGTCGAACCGCATCCTCTCATGGGCGGCGTGCTTGTCAATGAGCCACACGTTCCGTTCCGCGTCCTCGCAGATGATATACGTCTTCAGCACCTCGCCCGCCACGCGCCAGGGCTGCTCCGCCGCGGCGGGGCCCTCCGGCATGGCGATCTCCTGCTGCTCCGGCTCCGCGGCCGGGGCAGGGGAGGGCGTCGTCTCCGGTCGTTCCGCCGTTTCCTCCGCCGGTGTGCGGACCTCCGGCGGTGTGATGTGATACACCACGCCCGGCGCGGCCGGTGCCGTGAACGGCTTGTCCGGCTGGCACACCACGTCGTGCACCGCCATCACCGGCGTGACCGGGGCGGGAGCGGGCGCGGGTCTGACCGGCTCCGTAGCCGCCGGTCTTGCGGGTGCCGAGCCGATGGTCTTCCCCATGGGCAGCGTCACCGCCTGCGAAGGCTTTGGCGCATCCGGCCGTTTCAGGAATTCCTGTGCCGTCATGGTCTGATAGAAGGGCTTTTCCGCCGCTTTTGGCCGCCCCTCGCCGTCCAGCGCGTCTTTTACGGTGTAGTGCACCGCGTCGAACACCGCTTTCTCGGCGGCGAATTTCACCACCGTCTTGGCCGGGTGGACGTTCACGTCCACCTCGTTCACCGGCAGCGCGATATGCAGCACACAGCCGGGGAACTTCCCCTTCAGCAGCCGGTTGCGGTAGGCCTCCTCCACGGCGGCGGTCAGCAGCTGGCTTTTTACCAGCCGCCCGTTGACAAAGAACAGCTGCCGCGCCCGGGTACCGTGTCCCGCGGCGGGACTGCTCACAAAGCCGCTGGCCCGCACATCGCCGCTGCCGCCGTCCACCTCCAGCAGACTTTTGGCAAAATCCCGGCCCAGGGCAGCGTAGATCGCTGACAGCAGCTGCCCGTCGCCGGGGGTGTGCAGCACCTCCTGCCCATCCCGCAGCAGCTTGAAGGACACCTCCGGATGGCTGAGCGCCAGCTGTGTCACCACAGCGGCAGCCGCCGCGCCCTCGGCACTGTCCTTTTTCATGAATTTCATTCGCGCCGGGGTGTTGTAAAACAGGTCCCGCACGCACACGGTGGTGCCCTCCGGGCACCCGGCGGCCGTGACCTCACCGGGTACGCCGCCCTCCAGATGCAGGGACGCGCCGCTGTCGGCGCCCCGCGCACGGGAGAAAATATCCAGCCGTGACACGGCGGCGATGGCCGCCAGCGCCTCGCCCCGGAAGCCCAGCGTCCCGATAGCCGCCAGGTCCTCCGCCCGGCGCAGCTTGCTGGTGGCGTGGCGCAGAAACGCGGTGGGCAGCTGCTCCGGCGCGATGCCGCAGCCGTTGTCCGTCACCCGCAGATACGTCATGCCGCCGTGCTCCAGCTCCACGGATACGGCGGACGCCCCGGCGTCCAGGGCGTTCTCCAGCAGCTCCTTGCACACGCTGGCGGGGCGCTCCACCACCTCGCCGGCAGCGATGAGATCGGCGATATGGGCAGGCAGTTGTTGTATCTGCGGCATGGTATTCACTCCTTTTCTATTGCAGCTTGCTCTTCAGTTCATACAGCAGGTTCAGCGCCTCCAGGGGGCTCAGCGCGTCTACCTGCGTCCGGCGGATGATATCCGCCACGGCGCCCTCGGCCATGCCCTCCAGGGATACCTGGTCCTCCCGCGCCGCCGGGGCATGGGGCTGCTGCGACTGGCTCTCCAGCTCCCGCAAGATCTCCCGCGCCCGCTTGAGCACCGTGTCCGGCAGGCCCGCCAGCTTGGCCACCTCGATGCCGTAGCTCCGGTCCGCACCGCCGGGGACGATCTTCCGCAGAAAGACGATATCCTCGCCCCGGGCGTGGACGGCCACGTTGTAGTTCCGCACGTTGGGCAGCTCCTGCTCCAGCGTGGTCAGCTCATGATAATGGGTGGCGAACAGCGTCTTGGCCTTCAGCTTCCCGGCGCAGTGCTCCAGCACCGCCCGGGCGATGGACATTCCGTCGAATGTAGACGTACCCCGGCCGATCTCATCCAGAATGAGCAGGCTGTTCTTCGTGGCGCAGCGAAGCAGCTCCGACACCTCGGTCATCTCCACCATGAAGGTGGACTGTCCCGCCGCCAGGTCGTCGCTGGCGCCGATGCGGGTGAAAATGCGGTCCACCACGCCGATATGCGCCCGCTGGGCGGGGACAAAGCACCCCACCTGGGCCATCAGCACGATCAGCGCCACCTGGCGCATATAGGTGGACTTACCGGCCATGTTGGGACCGGTGATGATGGCCACCCGGTCCTCCTTTGCGCCCATGTGGGTGTCGTTGGGCACAAAGAATGCGTCGCCCCGCACCTTTTCCACCACCGGATGGCGTCCCGCCGTGATCTCGATGACCCCGGACTCGTCCACCTCCGGCCGGCAGTAATGGTTCTGGGCCGCCACCTCGGCAAAGGCGCACAGCGTGTCCAGCTGCGCGATCAGCGATGCCGCCAGCTGCACCCGCGTCACCTGTCCCGCCGCCTCTGTCCGCAGCGCGGCGAACAGGTCGTATTCCAGTGCCGCGTCCCGGTCATGAGCGGTGAGCACCTCATGCTCCAGATCCTTCAGCTCCTGGGTGATATAGCGCTCGCCGTTCACCAGCGTCTGCTTGCGTATGTAGTCTGCCGGCACCTGGTCCTTAAAGGAATTGCTCACCTCGATATAGTATCCGAACACCTTGTTGTACCCCACCTTCAGGGTACGGATTCCGGTCTTCTCCTTCTCCCGGGCCTCCAGCTGCGCGATAAACCCCTTGCCGCCGGAGAGTATCCCCCGCAGCCGGTCCACCTCATCGTCATAGCCCTCGCGGATCATGCCGCCCTCCCGGACGGAGAACGGCGGCTCGTCTACCAGCACGGCGGCAATGCGCCCGCTGATGTCCTCCAGCGTCTCCATCTGCTCGTCCAGCTTTCCCAGCGCCCCTGTCCGGAACGGCACCAGGCACCGCTTGACCTCCGGCAGGTGCTCCAGCGCCGCCCGCAGGTTCACCAGGTCCCTGGCTCCGGCGGTGCCGTAGACGATCCGGCTCATCAGCCGTTCCATGTCGCCCATGCCGGTCAGGGCCAGCCGCAGCTCCTGGCGGCCCACGGTGTTGTCCGTCAGCGCCGCCACGGCATTCAGCCGCCGGTCGATGGCCGCCACGTTCACCAGCGGCTGCTGCAGCCACATCCGCAGGTTCCGCGCGCCCATGGGCGTCTTTGTCTTATCCAGCACCCACAGCAGGCTGCCCTTCTTCTCCTTGCCCCGCAGCGTCTCCGTCAGCTCCAGATTGCGCCGGGCCGTCAGGTCCAGCTCCATGAACTGTCCCGTCCGGTACCACTCCAGCTTGTCCAGCTGCTTCACGTCGGTCTTCTGCGTCTCGTAGAGATACGTCAGCAGTCCGCCCAGCGCCAGCAGCGGTGCGCTCTCATTCCGGGGCAGGTCCCGCAGCGCCGCCTCGCCGAATTGCAGCCGCACCTTCTTCTCCGCGTCCGACACGTCGAACCGCCCCTCCGCCAGCCTCTCCCGCCGGCAGGAAAAGCGCTCCTCCAGCGCGGCGGTCAGCGCCGGGTCGTCATAGGCCGCGGCGTTCATCACCGCCTCCGCCGGGGCGAAGCGCCCCAGCTCGTTGATCAGCCCCGTCAACCGCTGCGCCCCGGTGAACGCCGTCACCTGGGCCTGCCCGGTGGAGATGTCCGCCGCGCACAGTCCCGCCGCCGTGTCTGTCAGATACACGCCGCACAGATAGTTGCTGCGTCCCGCGTCCAGGCATGCCTCGTCCAGCACCGTGCCGGGGGTGACGGTGCGGATGATCTCCCGCTTCACCAGCCCCTTGGCCAGAGCCGGGTCCTCCATCTGCTCGCAGATGGACACCTTGTACCCCTTGGCGATCAGCCGCGCGATATACCCCTCGGCGGAGTGATACGGCACGCCGCACATGGGGATGCGCTCCTCGTCGGACTTGCTCTTGTCCTTGTCCCTGGTGGTCAGGGCCAGGTCCAGCTCCCTCGACGCCGTCCGGGCATCCGGCCCGAACATCTCATAAAAATCACCCAACCGGAAAAACAGCAGGGAGTCGGGGTGCTTCTCCTTCTCCTCCATATACTGCCGCATCATGGGTGTCAGCTCAGCCATAGCTCGGCTCCTTTCTCCCTCCGGAAAGTCTGCGCCTTACGGCGCGGGGCGCTCAGCCCAAAAAGCCCAGCAGGCCCAGAATGCCGAAGGTGGTGTACATCAGGCACATGACCACCAGCAGAATGGTGATGATGCTGTACATGGCGCTGGTTTTCTTCGTGTGCTTGTACTTGCGGATATAGAACAGCGTGCCGCAGGTGATGCCCAGCGTCAGGGAGGACAGGTGGGTCATCACCGCGCTGTCCTTAAAGGCTGTCAGGCGCAGGATCAGGATCACCAGCACCACGGCAAACTCCGCGATCAGCGTCACATTCAGCCAGGTGGGCAGCTTCACCTTCTCCTGCTGGTTCACCTTCTCGGCCACCTTCTGGGCCATGTACGCGCCGGTGGTATACCCGCCGTAGTTGCTGTTCTTCTTCTTGGAATGGATATTCTTATTGGGGTTGCCCTTGGCCTTGCGGATGGCCTCCTCCTGGTTGGCGTACTGGTTCACGTTGGCCTTGTAGCTGTTCTTTGCCATGGTTTTATTCTCCTTCTATCGGTAGATTGGTAAGATAACGCCGCAGCATATCAAAAGCGTGGTGGGCGGACAGCGTCCGGATGCGCTCCCGATCGCCGCCCAATGTCAGATGCCGCACGGTCACGCCCTCCGGCGTGGAAAGCCCCACGAACACGGTGCCCACCGGGTTTCCCCGGTCGTCCCCGTCGGGACCGGCCAGTCCGGTAACGGATACCGCCAGGTCCGCGCCTGTCAGCACCCGGACGCCCAGGGCCATGGCCCGGGCCACCTCCGCCGACACCGCGCCGCAGCGCGCCAGCAAATTCTCCGGCACACGCAGCACCTGCTGCTTCACATGGTTCGTATAGCTGACCACGCCGCCCAGAAAGACCTGCGACGCGCCGGGGATATCCGTCAGCCGCTTGGCGATCAGTCCGCCGGTGCAGCTCTCCGCCGCCGCCAGCGTCAGTCCCCGTTCCCGGCACAGCGTCAGCACCGTCTCCTCCAGCCCGGACACGTCCGCGCCGTAGAGATACGCGCCCAGCCGGGTCCTTACCTCCGCCAGCACCGGCGCCATCCGCGCCTCACAGGCACGCTCGTCCGCCCCGCGGGCGGACAGCTGCAGCATCACCTCGCCCGGCTTGGCATAGGGTGCCAGCGTCATGTCCGCCTCCCGCCGCAGCAGGTCGCCCAGCAGCTCCTGCACCTGCGGCTCCGTCAGGCCGAAGATATGCAGCGTGTGTGACCGCACCGTCTGTCCCCGGACCTGCTCCAGCCAGGGCAGCAGGCAGTGCTCGGCCATATAGCGGCACTCATGGGGCACGCCGGGCAGCAGCGCTGCCGTGGTCTTCCCGGCGGTGAACACGCACCCTGGGGCCGTGCCCACCGGATTGCGGAACACGGTGCACCCCGCCGGCAGATAGGCCTGCTGCATATCGCATTCCGGCATCTCCCGGCGGAACACCCGGTCGAAATACCGCCGCATATCCTCCACCACCTCCGGGTGGAACACCAGCGGCGTGTCCAGCGCAGCGCACACCGCCGTTTTCGTCATATCGTCGTAGGTGGGGCCCAGCCCGCCGGTGAATACCAGCAGCTCTGCCCGTCCCCTTGCGATGGTCACGGCCTTTTCCAGCCGCGCCGCGTCGTCGTCCACAGTGGTGTGGTACAGCACCTCCACACCGGCGGCAGTCAGCAGCCGGGAGAGAAACGCGGCATTCGTATTGGTCACGCCGCCGTCGAGCAGCTCGCTGCCCACGGCGATGATCTCCGCGGTACGGGGCATAGACGCGCCTCCTTATAGCGTAGGTTTGATCCGGATCATCTCGCGTCCGGCCATGGCCCGCTGGCACAGGCCCTCCACATCCAGCGCGCTTTCGTACTCCCGCGTCTCCTCCACGCTGGGCTTCGTCTTGGGGTGCCGGGGCGTGAACACGGTGCAGCAGTCCTCATAGGGCAGGATGGAGGTTTCAAACGTGCCGATGTGCCGGGCGATGCGGACGATCTCCTCCTTGTCCATGCCGATAACGGGCCGCAGCACCGGCAGGTCCGTCACGTCGCCGCTGACGGCCAGGGCATCCATGGTCTGGCTGGCCACCTGGCCCAGGCTCTCGCCGGTGACCAGGGCCCGGCAGTTCAGGTCCCGGGCCAGGGCGTCGGCCAGGCGCATCATAAACCGCCGCATGATCAGGGTGAAGTGATCCTCCGGGCAATTGCGGCGGATCTCCTCCTGGATCTCGGCAAAGGGGACAATGGTGACATTCAGCCGCCCGCACCAGGGCACCAGCTCCCGGGCCAGCTGAAGAACCTTTTCCCGGGCCTGCTCGCTGGTATAGGGGGGCGAGGCAAAGTGGATCATCTCCAGCTCCACGCCCCGCTTGGCGATCATGTAGCTGGCCACCGGCGAGTCGATGCCGCCGGAGAGCAGGCTCACCGCCCGGCCGCCCATGCCGATGGGCAGTCCGCCCGCACCCGCCTCGGCGGGTCCGTGGACGTAGGCCGCGTCGTCGCGGATCTCGATAAACACCGTCAGCTCGGGGTCGTGGACGTTGACCGCGCAGCGCGGGAACGCCTGATGCAGCGCGCCGCCGACCTGCTGGGAGAGCTGAATGGAGGTGAGCGGGAAGGTTTTGTCCGCGCGCTTGCTCTCGACCTTGAAATCCTTCGCGCGGGCAAATTCCGGGGCAAGGTAATCCTTGGCGGTGCGGATGATGGCCTGCACGTCCT
>ERZ827458.1809-NODE-1809-length-12920-cov-6.915974_pt1 | contig 12920 bp, 7 predicted proteins | sample MGYA00519706_ERZ827458 | MGnify/ENA primary metagenome ERZ827458 (study PRJEB31778, sample SAMEA3449309) | human gut metagenome | biome: human gut; feature: human-associated habitat; material: faeces | place: United Kingdom | collected 2010/2012 ...
ATGTTCCCAAAAGCAAAAAGGGGAACATCATCATGGCACGTACAGCTGAGATTACCTTCAAAGAGTTTCGCCGTCGCTACGCTACCGAGGACGCTTGCAGAGCAGAGTTATTCCGCCTGCGCTTTCCCAATGGGTTTGTCTGCCCTAAGGAACCTCTGAATAAATCGCCTTCGGCCGTGAGTGGATCTTTTCCGTCCACTCTTCGGTATCGAAAACGGGAAATACATACAGTATTCCTCCGTTTCCGATACCTCGATTGGACGAAAAATCTCTCACTCACAGCTCTCGTCGATTTAATCAGAGCTTCCCAAATTTTATTTGGAGGAAGACACATGAAAAAGTTACTGGCCCTGCTGCTGGCTCTGGTAATGGTACTCGGTCTGGCCGCCTGCGGCTCCGGCAATACCACGCCCACCGCCGCCCCCGACAATGCTCCCGCTGCTGACAATGCTGAGACCGCTGCTCCTACCGCGGCTGAGCTGGAGCCTGTCACGCTGAAGATCTGGTTCCATGGCAGCACCGTCACTCCCGACGCTTCCGCGAAGGTCATGGAGTCCGTCAACGCTTATCTGAAGGATAAGATCAACGCTACCATCGAACCCATCTGGGGCACCTGGGGTGACTTTGATCAGGCCACCGTTACCGCTCTGGCCGGCGGCGACAAGGTTGACATGTACTTCACCTGCAACTGGTCGGCCGACGAGTACAACAAGTACGCCAAGGACGGCTACTGGGTCAAGCTGGACGACATGCTGGACACCTACGCTCCCGAGCTGAAGGCCACCATTCCTGAGGGCATCTGGGACTGCGCCAAGACCAACGGTTTCGACGGCCTGGGCATCTATGCCGTTCCCGGCCTGAAGGACACCGCTACCCAGAACTGCTGGGATGTCAACGGCACCCTGTTGGCGGAACTGGGCTACAATGTTGACGACGTCTGCAACGCCGGTCTGGACTACTACTCCGACGAGTTCGCCGAAATGATGCAGAAGGCCAAGGACGAGAAGGGCAAGGATTTCTACCCTCTGCTGATCGAGCCTGTCGTTCTTGAGAGAATGGTCACTCATTCCTCCATCATCACCGGCGACCTGTCCTCCGGCGCTGTTCTGTCCTACTACTACGACGCCGAGCATCCCTCCAAGGACATCGGCAGCACCATCGTGAACAAGTTCTCCACCGATGCGTTTGCCAAGTTCGCCGCGAAGACCTATGAGTACGCCCAGAAGGGATTCATCTCCCCCAGCTGCCAGTCCACCGCTACCGCCAACGACTACCGCACCGCTACCCAGTCCGCCGGCGAGTACCTGTTCGGCACCCAGTCCTACGCCTTCGGCTGCGAACTGGACTTCTCCACCGCCCGTAACATCGACGTCCGCATGGTTCCCGAGACTGCTGCCTACATGGACTGCACCTCCGGCCAGGGCGCTATGATCGCCATCTCCGCTACATCCGCGAACCCCGAGCGCGCTCTGATGTTCCTGAACCTGCTGAACACCGACTCCGAGCTGATGACCATGATGAACTACGGTACCGAGGGCTTCACCTACAACAAGAACAGCGACGGCACCATCACCTTCATCCCTGAGAACCGCGCAAACTACTCCCCCTGGACCAACGGTATGGGCAACGTCCGTATCCTGCCTCCCACCGACGCGCAGGGTGCTGACTTCTGGGATCGCTTCTCCGCTTACTACGACGCGGCTGAGCCTCTGCCTCTGGGCGGCTTCGTCTTCGATTCCTCTGAGCTGAGCACCGAAATCGCCGCTCTGTCCAACGTCTTTGCCGAGTACGGCTTCAACCTGATGTCCGGTGCTGTCAACCCCGACGATGTCCTGCCCGAATTCTTGTCCAAGCTGGAAGAGGCCGGTATCAACGACTTTGTCGGCGCTGCTCAGGAGCAGCTGGCGGCTTACATGGGCTAATCCCCTATATAGGCTGACAAAACCATACCCCCCTTGCCCCGCGCCTAAAAAGGCGCGGGGCTTTTCCTCTTTGCGGCAAAATTTCCCATCCTACCTTAATGAATCTTTAATGGCAACATAGTTGATTTCCGCAGATAATTTCGCTATAATATGGATTACAAAATGAAACTTTTACGTGTGGAGGACAGAATTATGAAAGTTCGAGCATGGCTGGCTTTGGCGCTGAGCCTGTGCCTGGCCGTTTCTCTGGCGGGCTGCGGAAGCAACGATACGGCAGTGTATGTGCAGTCGGTTTCCGATCTGACGGGAATGGGCGGCATCGCGGCCGGCGACCGGTTCCCCGGCATGGTCGTTTCCGAAAACGTGACGGAGATCAAGAAGGATTCGGAAAAGACCGTCAAGGAAGTGCTGGTCAAGGAGGGCGACGACGTCAACAAGGGCGACAAGCTGTTTGAGTACGACACCGAGGAGTTACAGCTGAGTCTGGAAAAGAAGCAGCTGGAGCTGGAGCAGCTGAATGCGTCCATCGAAAGCTACCAGCAGCAGATCAAGGAACTGGAAAAGGAGCGGGGCTGGGCGTCCGGCTCGGATAAGCTCCAGTACACCATCCAGATCCAGACCACCCAGGTGGACATGAAGGAAGCGGAGCTGAACGCCAAGGCGAAGCAGACCGAGGTCACCCAGGCGGAGAATCTGCTGAAAAACGCCACCGTGGTGTCGCCCATCAAGGGTCGTATTCAGTCCATCAACGAAAGCGGCACCGACAGAAACGGCAACCCCGCACCGTACATCACCATTCAGGAGGTCGGCTCCTACCGCGTCAAGGGTACCATCGGCGAATTGCAGCGGGGCAGCATTATTGAAGGCACCCGCATCAAGATCACCTCCCGGACGGATCCGTCCGCTGCCTGGACGGGCACGGTCAAGCTGGTGGATTATGAAAACCCCTCTCAGGGGAGCGACACCGACCGGTATTACGGTATGTCGACCGATTCCATGTCCGCGTCCAGCAAGTACCCGTTCTACGTGGAGCTGGACAGCACCGACGGCCTGATTCTGGGACAGCATGTTTACCTGGAAATGCTGACGGAGGGGGACGGCACGTCCTCCGGTCTGCCCCTCAGCAGCGCCTTCATCTGCTTTGAAGACGACGGCTCTGCCTACGTGTGGGCGGAGAAGAAGGGCAAGCTGGAAAAACGCAGCATCACGCTGGGCGAGCACGATGAGGCGACGGACACCTACGACGTGCTGGACGGCCTGACGCTGGAGGACTACATTGCCTTCCCCGACGAGCAGCTGTGCCATAACGGCGCGCCGACCACCCATGAAATGACGGCGTCGGAGAATGCGGACATGCCCACGGACAACATGGGCGAGGGCGGCATGGATATGCCCAGGGAGGACATGCCCATGGAGGATATGCCCGCTGAGGGCATGGATATGATGCCCGAGGAAAGCATCTCCGGGGAAACCGGGGAGATGCCCGGTGAGGATGCGGCGGCAGCCGAGACCGCGTCCACGGAAGGCGGGGTGGGCTAAGTGGCCATCCTGAAACTGACGGACATCTGCAAGGATTATGTGCAGGGCAAGGAGCCTGTCCGGGTGCTGAAAAACGTCAACCTGACCATGGAGCGGGGCGATTACCTTGCCATCATGGGGCCTTCCGGCTCCGGTAAGACCACGCTGATGAACATCATCGGCTGTCTGGACGTTCCCACCTCCGGTACCTATGAGCTGGACGGGCAGAACCTGAAGGACATGGACGACGATGAACTGGCGGATATCCGGAACAAGCACCTTGGCTTCGTGTTCCAGAGCTTTTACCTGATGCCCAAGCTCACCGCGCTGGACAATGTGGCGCTGCCCCTGCTGTACGCCGGGGTGAGCCTGAAGGAGCGGCGGGAACGGGCGGCGGAGGCGCTGAAGGCCGTGGGACTGGAAGAGCGGATGGACTTTTTCCCCAACCAGCTGTCCGGCGGCCAGTGCCAGCGTGTCGCCATTGCCCGGGCGATGGTGGGAAAGCCGGATCTGCTGCTGGCGGACGAGCCGACCGGCGCGTTGGACACCAAGGCAGGCAACCAGATCATGGATATTTTCCGGCGGCTCAGTGACGAGGGAATGACCATCCTCATGATCACCCACGAGCTTGCCATTGCCCAGTGCGCAGACAAGATTTACCACATTCTGGACGGGCAGCTCCGTACTTACGACGAGCAGCAGGAGGGAGGTGCCGGAAATGAAGAAGCAGAATAAGAAGAAAACCATCATTACGGTGACCGCAGTGGTTCTGGTGGTGGTCATCGGCCTTGGCGTGTGGTTCGGCGTGAGCCGGGGCAGGTCGGAGCCGGTGAAGGTGTTTGCCTTTAACTACGTCGGCATGACGGAATATTGGGGCGACTCTCAGGAAAGCTACGGCCCCGTCTCCACGGATAAGATTCAGACCGTGTTTCTTTCCTCCACCCAGACGGTGACGGAAATGAAGGTCGCCCAGGGAGACATGGTGAAAAAGGGCGACGTGCTGATGACCTTTGACACCACCCTGTCCGACCTCCAGCTGGAGCGCAAGCGGCTGGAGGTGGAAAAGCTGAAGCTGGATCAGGAAACCGCCCGGAAAAGGCTGAGAGAGATCCAGAATATGACGCCCATGTCCGCCGCGGATTTTGACGGTTCCGGTGACTACGGAGACGAGGGGGATCCGAATGCCGGCGACAAGCTGACGGGCAGCTATCAGCTCTCCACCAACTCCGACTACGACGGCAGCATGGCGGAAAAGGCGCTGATCTGCTGGCTCAACACCGCAGCCGCCGTGGACAATGGCCTCTTGGAAGCGGCGCGGCAGAAGGCGGAGGAGTACCAGAATAAAAATTACGTACCCGACCCCACGGAGGAACCTACCGTGGAAACAACGGAAGAAACGACGGAGACTACGACAGAAACTACGGAAAGTCCGTCAGAGAAGCCGTCGGAAACTCCGAATCCGCCGGAGAATCCCGGGGAAGGTTCTTCCGGCGGGAATCCCGGGGGCGAGGACGGCGAAAATTCCAGCGCCTCGGCGGCGGAAAACCCCGATGAAAAGCCTACGATTACCGTGAGCGATTACTACATGGTCTTCAAGGTCACCGAGGGCAATATGTCCCTGGGCAACCGGCTGACCTGGCAGGGGCTGCATATCTACCGGCAGGGCGGCGGCTTCGTGTTCAAGTTCTTTGACGCTTCGGTGGTTCCCGACCATTCCATCATAACGGACGACCCGGACAGCACCGATCCCACCGACCCGGATATGCCTGACCCCGGCAGCGGCTATACCGCCGCGCAGCTGGCGCAGATGCGCTCCGAGCAGGAAAAGAAGATCAAGGAGCTGGGCTTCAAGATCAAGGTAGCCGAAGCGGATTACAAGATCAAGCAGGCCGAAATGAGCGACGGCAATATCTACGCCGACTTTGACGGCAAGGTGGTCTCCGTTCTGACGGAGGAGGAGGCTAAGACCAAGAACCAGCCTGTCCTCAAGGTCTCCGGTGGCGGCGGATTCTACATCCAGGGCAGCGTCGGCGAGCTGGATAAGGATAAGCTGCAAATCGGGCAGGAGGTCACGGTCAACGACTGGAACACCGGCATGACCTATCCCGGCAAGATCGTGTCCATGGGGGATTTCCCCAGCGACAACGACAGCTATTACGGCTCGGGCAACCCCAACGTGTCCTACTATCCCTTCACGGTCTTCGTGGACGAAACTGCGGATTTGCAGGCGGGAATGTACGCCAATATCCAGTATTCCTCGGCTACAGGCGAAAGTGGCATCTACCTGGAGAACCCCTTTGTTCGCAGTGAAAAAGGACAGTCCTTCGTTTACGTCCGGGGCGCCGGCGGCAAGCTGGAGAAGCGGTTCGTGACCACGGGCAAGGCGCTGTGGGGCAGCTACACCGAGATTCTCAGCGGCCTGACCGCAGACGACCTCATTGCATTCCCCTACGGCAAGAACCTGAAAGAGGGCGCGCCCACGGTGGAAAGCGACCCGAGCAGTCTGTACAGCTACTAAGAAAGGAGGGCAAATTTTATGATAGAAAATATCCGGCTTGCCTTCCAGGGAATCTGGGGACACAAGATGCGAAGCGTGCTGACCATGCTGGGCATTATCATCGGCATTGCGGCCATTATCACCATTGTTTCCACCATCCGGGGAACCAATGAGCAGATCAAGGAAAACCTCATCGGCGCGGGCAACAACGTGGTTACCGTCCGGCTGAATCAGGCGGGGTATTCCTATGACATGGGCTGGAATGCCATCCCCGAGGGCGTGCGGGTCATCACCGAGGAGACCCGGCAGGAGCTGGAAGAACTTTCCGGCGTGGAGGAAGTATCGCTGTACAACGCCCGGAACAATTCCAATTTCGTGTACTACCAGAACACGAGCTTCAACGGCGAGACCTACGGCATTGATATGCACTATCTGCCGGTGTACGGCTATCAGGTCAAGTCCGGCAGAGGCTTTACCCAGGCGGATTACGACAATTTCCGCAAGGTGGCGCTGGTGGACGCCAACACGGTTTCCACCCTGTTCGGCGGAGAAAATCCCGTTGGAAAGTCGCTGGAGGTCAAGGGTGACGTGTTCACCGTGGTGGGAGTGGTTGCCCTGTCCAAGGAGTTCACCCCGACCATTGAGACATTGCAGGACTACTTCCTCTACGCGGACACCTCCTCCGGCTGTCTGTACATCCCCAGCACGGTCTGGCCGACGGCATTTCAGTTTGACGAGCCTCAGAACGTGGCCATCAAGGTGAAAAACACCGACACCATGGCCACGGCGGGCAAGGAAGCGGCTGACCTTCTGACCCAGAAGCAGATCGTGGATTCGGAGAATACCGACTTCGATTACCGCAGTCAGGATATGCTGGAACAGGCGCAGCAGCTGCAAAAAATGTCCCAGTCCACCAACACCCAGCTGATCTGGATCGCCAGCATTTCCCTGCTGGTAGGCGGCATCGGCGTTATGAACATCATGCTGGTGTCCGTGACGGAGCGGACGGCGGAGATCGGTCTGAAAAAGGCCATCGGTGCGAGAAAGAAGCGGATTCTGCTCCAGTTTTTGACGGAATCGGCGGTGCTGACCAGTCTGGGCGGCATCATCGGCGTCATCAGCGGCGTGATTCTCGCGGAGCTGATCTCCAACATGATGCAGATTCCCGTGTCCATCAGTGCGCCGGCCATCATCGTGGCGGTGGTGTTCTCCACCTTCATCGGCGTGGTGTTCGGTATGCTCCCGGCCTACAAGGCGGCAAACCTGAACCCCATCGAGGCACTGCGCAGAGATTAAAAGCAAACGCCGCCGGTTTCCGTATCGGAAACCGGCGGCGTAATTTTTGTCTTTGTTGAGGATTACACCGCGCCCAGGTATTCCTCCAGGCACAGCCCGGAGTCCTTCATGTCCATGGAGATTTCCTTGCCCACGTACCGGAAGTGCCACGGTTCGTTGGTGATGCCAGTGATCTCCGCTTTTTCCTCGGTGTAGCGGAGGATGAAGCCGTATTCCCAGCAATGCTCCCCCAGCCAGGCGTTGGCCTCCTCGCCCACTATGTCCACGGCCAGACCCATCTGATGCTCGCTGGTGCCGGGGACGGCCACGGTTTCCAGCGCCATTTTTCGGGCTTCGTCAAAATCCAGGTCAAATTCCTCCATGTGTTCCCGGGTCCGCTTTTCCAGAATGTCCGTCTGCTCCTGAAGGGTGCGGTAGCCGCAATTGAAAATGTACTCGATTCCCGCGTCTGCGCAATCGGAGAGCATCTGCATCAGCGGCTCGTAGCACCGCCGATCCACCCGATGCCAATCCTCAACGATCACGGGGTCAGCGGTATAATAGTCCGGAATCGGATGGGCGGCGTTGACGAGGATGACCTCCATGCCCTTGGGGGTAAAATAGTGGGTCGCGCCGTCGATCTCCGTGGGGCCGACGGCGGCGGAGCCGTCGGACAGGAAGTAGTAGCTGTATTCGCCCTCCTGATACCAGCCGGTGGCGGCAACGCCGTTTTCACCGAAATAATACCGCTTTCCGCCGATCTCCTGCCAGTCCGTCGCCATGGTGCCGTCGGCCTGATAGTAGCGCATCCCGTCTTCGGAGGTGAGCCAGCCGGTGTGCATGACGCCTTCCTCGGAAAAGTGATAGCGGTTGTCGCCGATCCATGTATCCCCGGTCAGGGGCTGACCGGCTTCGTCAAAGCAGTAAATGTCGCCGTCCACGTTTGTAAAGCCGGTTCGCATTTTGCCGTCGTCGCCGAAATAGTACCGCTTCCCGTCGATCTTCTGCCAGCCCGTGGCGAGAATGCCGTCGGGGAGATAGCAGGGGATGCCGTCCAGCTGCTGCCAGCCGGTGAGCATAGCGCCGTCGTCACCGAAGCAGTAGGTTTTTCCGCCGATGGTCTGCCAGCCGGTCAGCATGACGCCGTCGCTCCCAAAGTACCGGGTAACGCCGTCCTGCTCCAGCCATCCGGTGGCGGGAATGCCGCCCTCCAGGAAAAAGTACCGCTGCCCGTCTATATCCAGCCAGCCGGTGACAGGCTTGGCGTGAAAATCCCGGTAATACCGCACGCCGCCTTTTTCTGCCCAGCCGCTGCGGTCGACCTTGGCGTCGTACACGAGCCACGCGGCGCAGGCCGAAAAGGCGAGCAGCTGAAAAATCAGCGCCACAGTCAGAATGCGGCCGGTTTTTGTTTTCATATTGCTTCCTCCGCGAAAAGTAACCCAGGGGAACGCGCGCCTTTTCGGCGTAATTCCCCTGTACATCTCAGTATATCATCGGACAGGACAAAATGCAACCCGCTTAATAGAACCTTCATAATCTTCCAGCCACATTTTGGCCTGTAAGTGTTGCTTTTTCGGGCGAAATATGGTATTATGAATTGCAATTTGAAGACAGGGGGCCGCTTTGGTCGCAGACCCCGAACAGGAGGTAAGAAGCTTGGCAAAAAAAGTACTGTGGATTCTGTTTGCCGTGGTTTTGGTTCTGGCACTGGCGGTGGCCGGTGTCACGGGGTATTTCTGGTATCAGAACAACCACATTTTCGTCGAGGACGCGGTCTACCCCATCAACGCGAAGACCCTGGATCTGCGGGGGCAGGACATTTCCTTTGAGCATTATGACGCCGTCCATTCCCAGCTGCCGAACTGCGAAATTTACTGGGACGTACCCTTCCAGGTCGGTAAATATCCCAATGATACCACGAAGCTGACGGTTGCGGATTTGACCGAGAAGGATATCCGGATTCTTGTGAACTATTTCCCCAAGCTGAAAACCCTGGACGCCACCGCTTGCAGCGATTACGCGGTTCTGGAATCCGCCAAGCAGCAGCTGCCCGGGTGCGAGATTCTTTACGAAGTCGATCTGGGAGGCAAGTCCTTCGCGCCGGACGTCACCGAGCTGACGCTGGAGGTGGGGGACTATGACTACGATACGCTGATGGAGAATCTCCAATATCTGCCCGACGTGCAGCAAATCACGCTGAAAAAGCCGGAGCTGTCCCTGGAACAGATCGACGAGCTGAAAACGACCTTTGGGAACATCACCATCGACTGCACGGTGGACATCGGCGGCACGGAGTACACCATGGACACCACCGAGCTGAACCTGTCCGGAATCAGTTCCGGGGATGTGGCGGGCGTGAGCGAAAAGCTGGGTATGCTTTCCGGGCTGACCAGTGTGGAGCTGATGAAATCCGACGGCACCAGCAGCCTGACAAAGGAGGACGTCAAGACCCTGGAAGAGGCTGCCCCGGGGGCGTCCTTCCACTACGTCTTCGACTTCTACGGCGAGACCCTTTCCACCACCGAGACCACGGAGGTTCACATCAAGAACGTGAACATCGGTGACGAGGGACTGCCGGAAGCCCGTCTGGCGCTGGATTTGCTGGAAAATTGCAGCCGCTTTGTGCTGGAAAACTGCAAAATCTCCAACGAGAGCATGGCGCAGCTCCGGGAGGACTACCGGGACAAGACCAAGGTGGTCTGGCGTGTTCCCTACGGCGGCGGAAGCTGCATGACCGATTCCGAGGTCATCCGCTGCACCTACGAGCTGACGGACAAGAACGCCCAGAATCTGGTCTACTGCGAGGATGTGCGGTTCATGGACGTGGGACACAACGACGTGACCTTCCTTAAGGACTTCTCCTTCCTGAAGGGAATGCCCAAGCTGGAAGCCATTATCATTTCCAGCGCCTATGTCTCCGACCTGACCCCCTTCGCCAACTGCAAGGAGCTGAAATTCTTCGAGGCGGCCTTCTGCGGCAATATCGAGGATCTCACTCCGCTGGCACAGTGCGAGAAGCTGGAAATGGTGAATATCAGCTTCACCAAGGTCAAGGACCTGTCTCCCCTGGACAATGTTCCCATCAAGACCCTGTTCGCCCAGAACTACAGTGCCAAGCGGATTTCGGCGGAGGAGCAGAAGCGGTTTGCCGAGGTTCATCCCGACTGTCTGACCCAGTACACCGGCGATCAGCCCTACGGCCGGGGCTGGCGGTATGACGAGCACGACAAATACCTGCCCTACTACGGGATGCTCCGGAAGGTTTTCCGTCTGGACGACAACATCATCCCCAACAGTGTCGGCTGGTATTTGAGAGAGGGCGACACCGACCTGCCCACGGCGGAGTCCTGAATTTAATCGTAAAAGCTCTCCCGGATTCCGGGAGAGCTTTTGCTGTACGGTTGGCGGAATGTGAGGCAAAAGAAACGGCAATACTTCTTTGCAAAATCCGAATCTTATGGTATAATCGATACAAAAGGAGGGATTCCCATGAATCTGGAAGAATTAAAAAGAAAGATGGACAAGGAGCACTATATCTATGACGATACGCTCTCGACGGTGCTGTACGTGGCCTTGCAGCTGGGCAGACCGCTTTTGATCGAGGGCGCCGCCGGTGTGGGCAAGACCGAGGTGGCCAAGGTCATGGCCGCCGCGCTTGACCGGGAGCTGGTGCGGCTGCAATGCTACGAGGGGCTGGACGAAAGCAAGGCGCTCTACGAGTGGAACTATCAGAAGCAGCTATTGTCCATTCAGGTGAACATGAACGCCCAGGACAGGGAAGCGCTGACCCGCTCGCTGTTCAGTGATGAATATCTGCTGGAACGGCCGCTGCTCAAGTCCATCCGTTCGGAGAAGCCCGTGGTGCTGCTGGTCGACGAGATCGACAAGGCCGACGAGGAATTTGAGGCGTTTCTCTTAGAGCTGCTGTCGGAAATGCAGGTGACGATCCCGGAGGTGGGGACGATCAAGGCCAATTCCGTCCCCTTCGTGGTGCTGACCTCCAACCGGGCAAGACCTCTGTCCGAAGCCCTGCGGCGGCGGTGCGCCTATCTGTATATCGAGTACCCGGACATGGAAAAGGAGCTGGCCATTCTCCGGGCGAAGCTGCCCCATGTGGACGACCGTCTCTGCGCCCAGGTGGCGCTGGCGGTGCAGAAGCTCCGCTCCAACGAGGCCATTCTGAAAAAGCCTTCCATCGCCGAGACGCTGGACTGGGCGGCGGCGCTGGACGCTCTGGGCATCCGGGAGCTGACCCCCGACGCCCTGCGGAAAACCGCCGGATTCGTGCTGAAAAACAACGAGGACATGGCGGCGCTGGACGGGGAAGAAACGAGCGGCTGCCGCTGCGGCGGCTGCGAGGGGCATCACCATGACTGAGCCGGACGTCTACCTGGAAAAACTGTCCGCCTTTTCCCGGATGCTCCATCTGGAAAACCTAAGCGTCAGCCCCAAGGAGACGGAGGACGCCGCCCGGCTGCTGATCGCCCTGGGCATGGACGACCGGGAGCGGGTGAAAACCGCCCTGCGCACCGTCTACGCCAAATCCCGGGAGGAGCAGATTACCTTTGACCGGGTGTTCGACGGCTTTTTTCTGTCGGAGGAGCAAATCCGCCGTCAGGCCAAGGAGCAGATGGAGCGGGAGCAGGAGCTGGAGCAGCACCGCAAAGAAGCGGAGGAGGAGCTTCAGCTGAACGGCCAGCCCATGGATTTGAGCGAAAAGCAGCGGGAGACCTACGCAACCATGCCGGAGGAGGCCAGGCAGCGTCTGCGGGGCTTCATGGAAAAGTACCGCGGCACCGCCGAGCGAAACCCCAAGCTCTACGGGGATTTCATCCACTCCGTATTCACCCGGGCGATCATGGAGCAGCAGATGCTCATGGAAAACGCCGGGGTGGGCGGGCAGGAGATGGACCCGGAGATCGGCATTCTCTACCGGGACATTTCTCAGTTCCGGGACACGGAGATTCCCAAGGCCATCGAGCTGATTCAGGCCGTGGCCAGAGAGATCAACGGGGAGCTGGCAGCCAAGGGGAAATCCGGCGGCCACATGGGGAAGCTGGATTTCCGCCGCACCATCCGCAAGGGACTGGAAACCGGGGGCAGCTTTTACCGCCTGCGCTATCGGAAGAAGCGCGCCAAGCGGAAGCGTCTGGTGCTGCTGTGCGACGTGTCCGGCTCCATGGTGCAGTTTTCGGAGTTTGCTCTGCGGTTTATTCAGAGCCTGAATCAGGTCTCGGAAAGCTCCCGGGTGTTCCTGTTCTCCGAGACGGTGGTGGAGGCGGACGCATTCCGGCTGCAAAACATGGATTTGTTCCGCAGCTATGTGAAGGATTCCGGCATCTACGGCCGGGGGACGGATCTGGGCGCGGCGCTGGAGACCCTGTGTACCATGCGCCCAAGCGTGCTGGGTGCCTCCGCGACGCTGCTGATTCTATCCGACACCAAAACCATCGACCAGCCCCGGGCGTTGGCGGCGGTGCGGGAGGCGAAGCGTCAGGCGGGGAGAGTGATTTTCCTGAATCCCATCCCGGAAGGGAAGTGGAAGTATATCAGGAGCGTTCAGACCATGGCGTCCGTCTGCCCCATGGTATCGTGCAGCACCCTGCGGGAGCTGGCATCGGCCTGCCGGAAATTGACAAAGGGAATATAGGGCAACACCGCACAATTGTGCCTGCGAGTCTCAGCCGCCTTTTTGCCCCACTTCT
>ERZ827458.1816-NODE-1816-length-12857-cov-2.275269_pt1 | contig 12857 bp, 9 predicted proteins | sample MGYA00519706_ERZ827458 | MGnify/ENA primary metagenome ERZ827458 (study PRJEB31778, sample SAMEA3449309) | human gut metagenome | biome: human gut; feature: human-associated habitat; material: faeces | place: United Kingdom | collected 2010/2012 ...
AAGCAGGCCACATCTTCAATATAAATGGAATGAGGCTTTCCATGATAAGAAAACTTAATCACATCCCGGTCCTTAAAGTATCTGATAAAGCTCTTATTTTGAGCGCCGAAATGGGCCGGCGGAAGCCCTACCGCAAGCTGAATGCGTATCACCTCCTCCGTATAGCACTTCATAGCCTCAATTTCATTGGCAGCGCCAAACAGGGTCAGGTGGAAAAACCGGTCGTCCTCCGTTTTATCCTTCCGGTAGGGAATCCGTTGATTGGAAAGAGCATAATAGGTCCCATTACATTGAATGATATTTTCCCCAAAGGGCTTTGTGATACTTTGCTGCAGCCCGGATACAAACGGCGGGCAGTGAATTGTCTTAATCTGTTTATTTCCGTGGTCGATTGCTAATAACATAAAAACATCTCCTTTTCATTTTATACTTATCCTTTACGCTTGGATTACGTCTTTTTCAACAGACCACAGAAACTTATTCGTCATTTTTATTATGTTTAAACCGATATCCGATTCCCCAGACTGTCTCGATACAATCATAGCCATAGGTCTGTTCCAGCTTTTTCCTGATTTCACTGACATGATAGCGGATTGTTTCATCAACGTTAATAGCCGTGGACTCATTCCACACCTGATAGTAAATCTGTTCTTTTGTAAAAATCCGCCCCACATTGCGGGCCAGAAGATACAGAAGCGCAAATTGGCGAGGTCCCAAGGTCAGTTCCTGGCCGTTGACCTCTACCTTACATTCATGAGGATAGAGGGACAGATTTGTGAGGGATAGAACCGGAGTGGGCGAAATATCCACGAACTGAATTTTTTCGGCCTCAATGCTGTCCAATATCTTATTTAAGACATGCTCCTCTGCTTCATCAAGCGTGATAATAACAATTTTTCCCATTCTGGCACCCCCTTTCAATTCCAATAACCATAATCTTGTAATTCCACGCCTGTCACTCTGCCTGGCCGCCTTCCCCCCGTGCAGGCTTTGGAGGGCAGAGATAATGGCGGATCAGGAAAATGATCCCCACTGCAATTACCCCCATAAGGGTTTCAGCCGATCCGGCGTGTGTAACCACCATCTCCCTGGCAATGGCGAACAGCAGCACTTCAACCACGGCTTCCGGCGCGTGCTTTACCAGCATTTTAATAAACTCAATCCCTACAACCAGAGCTAAAGCGTCCCCCAGGACCTGATTCAAGTCCACCAGCTGCGGATTATGTATCAAATCGCCTGTCAGATTAACCGCCAGAAGAATTGCCCCGGCCAGTATGACGACCAGAAGAATTGCGGCCACAAAAAATTCAAGAAATGCAGCTATCTTTGTAAAATAAGCAGCAGTTGCCCGATTCACATTTACTCCCTTCTTCACTTTATCATCAGTCTTTATCTCCATAATCGTCTAAAGCTCCTCCACCATTTTTAGAATCAAGTACATCCCTGCCATATTCACGGACGTAATAAGCCATTGCCAACAGGTAAGTCACGGAAGAAAAACATAAAAGGATTAATCCCTAAAAAAGGGCCTTTGCCGTCCTGCATAATAAAAGTATACTCAATGGCAGATAATACCGCGATTTCCACGCCCAAAAGAAAGGGAGGAAGAATCGCACGACTTATGATATCCTTCCAGCCGGCCTCCCCATATTTTTTCAATACATATAGGGTAAATCCGATACTTACTGCCAGCAGCGCCATATTCATACTCAAAAATAATTTCATAATCATTCCTATCTAGGCCGTGTCCTCCAGCCCGGAAAGCGACCGGACGGCAAAGAAGCCTGCTCCTGCCAGCACACAGCACAGAAGCATCTGATTGGCTTCGGGCACTCCCGGAAATATCTCTGCCAGGGAAGCCAGTATAAAGCCAAAAATCATAAGGTACGTGGGCCTGGGGTAATGTTTCATTGCGTGCTCCAGTGTTTTTGTGGAAAGAAAAATACCCAGAAGCAGCCCAATCCCGAACGGAGCCAATACAGGCAGATGGAACCCGTGAAGCGCCAGAATCATTCCATCATAAATCCCAAACACCAGCAGCAGATAGGAGACACTGATTCCGGGAAGAACTAAAGCCACTGCGGCGGCAATACCGGTAATTATAAGAAACACAGTTTCCTTTAACCCCATTTCCAGCCCAGCCTGAACAGGAGCTTCCGGAAGTAAAGATAAGATCCATACCAGCAGCATACCAACGGCCGGCCAGATCAGAACCGGCATGGAAAACCTCCGGACCTCCGCCTTTTTAAGCATCAGCGGGATTCCACCTCCCACGGCGCCCATAAAAAAGTAAAGCATCAGCATTGGGTAGCGCTCCAGCAGGGACAGCAGCGGCTGGGAAAACAGCAGGATACCAATGAAGCCACCGATGGAAAATGTACCTAACAGCAGCAGGCTCTTCCCGCTGCGAATGGAATTTACAGAATATATCAGCCTGTCATAAATTCCCAGAAGCATTGCCATCGAACCTCCGCTGACGCCTGGAACCATCATGGTACTGCCCACGCAGACACCCTTCAGCATGACAGATAAAACAGAACCCTTCAATCGTTTAAATCCTCCTTTGCTTAAACAAGAATATACAGTGCCATTACAATCCCCAGCCCAATCCGATACCACCCGAAAATTTTAAAGCTGTGCCCCTTAATAAAATTCATCAGACCCTGTATTACCAGCAGGGACACCAGAAATGCAGCAATCATTCCAGTCACCAGGATAACCGCCTCCACCCAGGTCCATTCCCAGCCAAACTGGACTAACTTAAAAAGACTTGCACCCAGCATGACAGGAAACGCCATGATAAAGGTGAATTCCGCAGCCACGGTCCGCGACACGCCTATCATGAGCGCTCCGATGATTGTTGCGCCGGAGCGGGAGGTCCCTGGAAATATGGCGGCAATCATCTGGAAGCAGCCAATCCACCAGGCAGCCCTCCAGGTTAGCTCCGCCACGGTATGAACAGACGGCTCCCTTTTCCGTGTCTCAACCACAAGAAACAGAACGCCCACAACGATCAGCATGATAACCACCACATGGGGGTGGTAAAACAGATCGTTTATCTCATCATTCCATAAAAGCGCCGCCACACCGGCTGGAATACAGGCCACGGTTATCTTTCCCCACAAAAGAAGAATATCCGGTTTCAGGCGAAAGCCGCCGCGGACAGCACAGGGAACCATGCGCTTCCAAAACAGAAGCGGAACCGCCAGAATGGAGCCAAACTGTATCACCACGAAAAACAGTTCCAAAAACTCCTCCGACTGATATAGCGGCAGAAACTCGTTCAGCAAAATCATATGTCCCGTGCTACTGACAGGAAGCCATTCCGTGACCCCCTGCATGAATCCGAAGATAACCGCTTTTAATAGCTCCACGACCTCTATGATTGTCAAAATTTACAACTCCTTTCTTCTCAAAAACCCTTTGATTTATCTAAGTCAGAACACAAAAAGACATAGCCCGCGCCTTTTTATGAGCGCAGGTTATGTCTTTCCTGTTCTTGAGCTTATTCCTGTTTCATTCTTAATATATCGTTTAGGGGCAGCGTCGCTATCGGCGTCGTCCATATGTTCCGTAATTTCCTTTCAAAAACAATCCATTTTAGGGTTATGATGGCATTATATTGGGAGGGGCATATTCTGTCAACAGGCAGCAAAGATTCTTAACAAAGATTTAATACTTAACCAGCCTTTTACTGCCGGCTCTGAATCATACTGATATTGGCTTTTTCCTGCTCGCTTAACAGCCCTTCCTCAAATTCGTCAGGCTCAATCCTCCCCCTGTACCAGCTGCAGCCATTAAAATAGCTTTGCAGCTCCGCATCCGCAAACAGCCGCCCATGCCGCGCGTAAATCTCATTTTTTGCAATCCGGAGTTGTTTTGCAGACAGGTTTAACAGGTCTGATTCCTGCAGGGCCGCTGCGCTGCTATTAGGAAAAATGTATTCATTGCCATCATATTCAGCAGAGTCGAAGAGGATACGAAAGCTGCTTTTAATCACGCTCAAATCCTCCTGCATATTAATATATTCATGCCGAATCTGTTCATTCTCCCAATAAAATGTTACATCGGTAGGCTTTTTCATAACGTAGACATCGGACCCGTCATAACCCAGAATTTCATAATCCGGCTCATTGACATAAGCCCCATCTTCAAAAATAGTAATAGAAAATAATGCCCCGTCTCCGTTCAGATCATAGGATTTTTTCTGGCAGATTAAAATTCCTCCGCCCTCCAACTGCTTCTCCACATATAATCCGTTCCAGGCCTCCGGGTACAGGATAGTAAATTCAGCTATGGTTTTTCCGGAATCGTCTTTTATAAACGGTGCTTCTGTATCCTCTGGCGCCGGAACGGCCGTAGGACGCGGAGCCTGCGTTGCTTCCGGCGTTCTTTCCATAGGTCCGGTTATTTCAGAAGGAGCTGTTTGGGGTACATCTGATAGTTGTTCTGCACCCGATATTTTTGCCGCTGTCATAAACAGTGAGATGGCTATAACAACAGCGTATATGACCCGGAAAGCGCTGGCGGTCCAATCCCTCACCGCCAGCTTTTCACATGAATAGGTACAAGGCCCATAAGCCATCGCATTCTGGACCTCCCTGTTTTCAGGACTGAAGGTAAGAAGTTTCTTTCGGATATCAGAAGCTTCTTCTGTTTTTCCAAGCTTTTCCTTCACCTCTGCCATCAACTCAAGCACCGGTAAGCGGTGGTAATCATCGTTACAGCTGTAAAGATAATCTTCCCCTGTTTCTTCCGCATCGGTAAGGCGCCCTTCTTTCAGCATACAGCGAAATCTGCCGGCTTGTAGGTTCCACTGAATATCACGATTCTTCAAAAGTAGCGGATTCTCCTCAAGAATAAGCTCTTTCCGCAATTCTTCCCGTTCCGCTGCCGCTTCCTCTCCAAGACGCCTGAAACAGACAGCGACTGTATTACTGTATAAATACAGAAACAGGCCGCCTATATGCTTTCCTGCCATCTTACGGGCAAGCCGGCACAATACCAGCGCCTCTTCACTGCGGCCGCTCCGATACAGGCCCACGGCTGCATTGTGCATGAACACTGTACGCTTCCGCGTAATGGAAAGACCGTAGATTCCTTCCAGCAGACAGGCCACCGATGCGCTGACGGGCCTGATATCCCGGATTAATGGGTGCAGCAATACCCGCTGCCAACAGACCCTGAAAAGGAAATTGAATACCAAAAACAGGATTAACGCGATTAAGAAACCAACCACAGCCCCGACTCCGGCGCCCCCGTCCGGACGCAGCAGGCGTTCATAAGCCCATAACACCGATGCCCATATAAACAAAAGGCCCAGGATGGTATCTATGATGCTTCTTCTTTCCATCGCAAGATAGTACGCCTTTCCCTCTTCAAAACAGCTTCTGGTCTCATCATCGGACTCTAAGCTGTGAATCAGTTTTATGGCGGGGGCAAGCAATCTGTCTCTCTTTTTTGAAAACCGGTTATCCAACAGCATAATCCCCATGGCGACGGTTAAAAGAAGGGAAACGGCCGCATACCATGTCCCCATCCACAGAGAAAATGCAATCATAAACAATCCGGTAACCGGATATAAAAACCACAGGCGGCTTCTTTTCAAACTAACACTCCTTTCTAAAGTACCAGAACACAAAAAGGTGTTCTGAAATCAGATTCCGTCAGGCTCCGCCGTCTCTGTCTGCCACGCTTCCCGCTTCTTCACCCATAAGGCCCACAGGATACTGGCAATGCACACCGAAGAGAAACAGCCGCTGATAATTCCAAACAGCATGGGAAGAGAAAATTCAAAGATGGAAGGTATCTGGTAATACCAGGACACTGCCACCAGAATCAGCACGCCGATTACGGTTGTCACGGACGTATAGACCGACCGGGACAGGCTCTGGGATACACTCATATCCACTAACCGGTATACTTCCTTTCCTTCCCCCTTCCTCATATTTTCCCGTATCCGGTCATAAATAACAATGGTGTCGTTGATGGAATATCCGATTATCGTAAGCACCACCGCCACAAATGCGTCATTCAGAGGAATCGAAAATACCAGGAACACGGCAAAAACAATCAGCACATCATGAACCAGCGCCGCCATGGCCGCCAGCCCGGCCGAAAGCCCGGACAGAATCGAGAACCGTATCCATACATACAGGGTTATCAATACCGCGGCAAGCCCCATGGCTATCATAGAGCGGTTTAACGCCTGCTGCCCGATATAGGGCTGGACAGAATACGTTTCCGACAGCGCCGCTTCCAGCTCCCCATATTCCCTGTGAATCAAATCCGTGGCCTGTCTCTGCTCCTGGGGGCTGATTCCTTCCTTTCCGGAAAAGGTCACCACCATGGACTGCCTGCCTTGGCCGTCCTCCCTTGTAAACCGGACGCTCACGTTCCGCCCCAGCTCTTCTCCCAGGGAAGCCGCCAGTCGTTCTGAGTCCGTTACCTCCCGGATTTCATAGTTCAGAGTCGTTCCCCCGGTAAACTGGGTGTCCAGGCTTACGCCATTTCTGGCAAGGCCCAGAAAGCCGACAAACAGGGCCGCGGCAGATATGGACAGCCAGACCTTCTTATATTTCATGAACTGGTAAATTCTCTGCTCCTTCTTATAACGGAACCACCCGGCAGCGGAAAAACGGCCTTCCTTCACAAAGGACAGCAGAATCACTTTTGAATAATACACACCAATTACCACATTGATGATGATTCCGGCCAGCAGTGTATAACCGAAGCTGAGCATCGGACCGGAACCAAAAAGCATCAGGATCGCCGCCACAATGGCGCTGGTGATATTTCCGTCCATTACGGAGCTGTATGCCCGCTTATATCCGGCAAGAACCGCGTCCTTTAAGGAAGCGCCGTCCCTTAGTTCCTCTCCAATCCTTTCATTGATGATCACATTTGCGTCCACCGCCATTCCCAAAGACAGGATAATGCCCGCGATACCAGGCAGCGTCAGTGTATACTGGGGAACCGATATCGCCAAAAGCTGCAGGCAGGTCTGGAACGCCAGACCAAGGCAGGCCACAAAGCCCGGCAACCGGTATTTCACCACCATAAAGACACAGATCAGAACAAATGCCCCAATCCCTGCCGCCACCATGATATCCAGAGCCGAGGCTCCCAGGGAAGGGCTGATTGTGCTGAAATTCCGCGTTGCCATGGAGTAGGGAAGAGCGCCTGCATTGATTTTATCCGACAGCTCCTTCGCCTGCTCATAGCTTTCCATTCCGTCAATAATAGCGTTTCCGCCTGTAATCCGGTCCTTTACCACCGGGTTGGAGATGATGGTGTCGTCCATAAAAATCCCCATACGCTGACCGGTCAGCTTTCCTGTGGCATCCGCAAACTTCTCTGCGCCTTCCTCCGTAAAATGCAGCTCCACCGCATACTGTCTCGGTCCGTTCCCGCCGCTTTCCACCGGGCTGCTGGTGGAAACGTCCTTTCCCTCCAGCATGATCGTTCCCGCCTCATCACGGAAGGTCAGATTAGCCATTTCTCCCAGTTCTGCGATTGCCACTTCCGGGTTAAACTGCGTTTCCCCTGACTTCCAGGGAAAACGCACAATCACATAGCCCCGGTCCGTGTCAGCCGTCACCTCCCGGTCCAGAATGTTTCTGTCGTCCAGCCTGGATTCCATGATGTTGCGGGCCGCTGTGACCTCTGCCTCCGTAGGGGCGCGGTCTAAGCCTACCGGCTCAAAAACAGCCTCCACGCCGCCGCGGATATCAATGCCAAACCTCATATCCCTGGCGCCCTTCATCTCGTCCCCCATCCCAAACCATACAACAGCAGCACTTATAACCAGCAGCAACAGCATTGCCGCCAGACTTTTTCTTCCAGGTTTCATAATTTCTCCTTTTCACTTACAGGGAGCCGGTCCGTCTCCTCCAGACCGGCCCAGGCGCGTGCAATATTTAATACGTGATCGCCAATCCTTTCAAAATCCGTCAGAATTTCCGAATACAGAATGGAAGTCTCAACATGGCAGGTTCCCACGCCCATACGCTCCATCTGGTTCAACCGGTACAAAGCCGCCTTATCATCAATCTCCTGCTCCACCAGAGCAGCCTCCTCCGCCAGATAGCCGGAAGCGATATAATCCGCGTTGCAGAGCAGCCGCAGGGCGCACCTGCAGGACTGTCTCATTTCCCACAGCTCGCCTGACGCCTGCTCCGACAGCTCCAGCTTCCGGTCCATCATATTTTTGGCATAGCCCGCCAGATTCTTTGCGTGATCCCCGATACGCTCTATGTTGCCGATAACCGTGAACATGTGGCGCAGGGCTTCCACCTCGTCCGGAGAGTGCTCTGCCTGGAGAACCTTTGAGATTTTCCGCGACAGCCGTGCGTTCAGCAGGTCAATTTCCTCCTCCCGCTCCAGAATTTTTTTCAATTCCGTCTCGTCCCTGTCCCCGAATGCCAGAAAGCCCTTATCCACGTTTTCCGCAGCCAGGGAAAGCATTCGCCCGATGTCCTCCTTCAACTGTTTTCTGGCAATTACCGATACCCCCAGCACATGCTCTGACTCCAGCAGATCCTCGAACCAGCGTTCCTCCTCCGCCTTTCCCATAGCCTTATCCGGCAGAAGCCTGCCCGCCAGACAGGCAAGCTGCGATCCAAAGGGCAGCAGAAGAAGCGTTGTCACAATATTAAACAGCGTGTGCATGTTTGCAATCTGTGCCGCCGGATTAGCCGGGGTTAAGTCTCCCACCAGACCTGTAAGCGGCCATATGATACAGACAGCCGTAAATACAGCCGTCCCGATTACATTAAACAACAGATGGATCAGCGTGGCCCTTTTTGCGTCACGGCTCGCTCCAATGGAAGCAAGCGCCGCCGTAATGCAGGTTCCGATATTCTGCCCGAACAGCACAAACACCGCGCTGTCCAGACCAATCAGGCCGCTGACAGCCAAAGCCTGCAGGATACCCACAGAAGCCGACGAGGACTGAATGATGGCTGTAAATGCAGCGCCGGCCAAAATGCCCAGAAGCGGATTCGAGAATCTTGTCATGAGATTGACAAAGACCTCCGATTCCCGCAGAGGAACCATAGCCTCCCCCATCATGCCCATGCCGATAAACAGGATTCCCAGACCGGCTATGATACCCCCGGCAAACTGGACGTGTTTTCTCTTTACAAACAGGATCAGCGCCACGCCGACAAAGGTAATAAAAGGAGCCAGTTCACCGATATCCAGGGCAATCAGCTGCCCCGTGACAGTGGTTCCGATATTTGCTCCCATGATAATCCAGACCGCCTGCTTTAAAGTCATAAGCCCGGAATTGACAAAGCCCACCACCATAACCGTTGTGGCGGAAGAGGACTGGATCACCGCCGTGATACCGGCGCCCACGCATACCCCGAGAAAACGGTTTGCGGTAAGGCGCTCCAGAATATGCTTCATACGGCTACCGGCTGCTGCTTCCAGATTGACGCTCATCATCTGCATACCGTATAAAAACAGCGCCAGACCGCCCAGTAAGCCAAAAACCATACTCACACTCATCCTTTTTCCTCCGCCATCCTAAATACTTTTATTGCCCCGCTTTCGTTTAAATGACGCAGCAGCGAAAGCCCGATTGGAAAACCGAACAGTCCCAGGACGCCAAACAACTGGGCGCCCACGAACATACCCGCCAGAGTCACAACCGGGTGGACCCCAATCTGACCGCCTACAATCTTCGGCTCTAAAATATTGCGGACCACCGTAACAAACAGATAAACCAGCAAAAGTCCCAGCGCCAACGCGTAATCTCCCTGGAGGGCTGTAAGAATGGTCCACGGTATCATGATACCTCCCGTTCCCAATACCGGAAGAATATCAAAAAGCGCAATCAGGAACGCGATCAGAACAGAGTTCTCCACCCCTATGACAGTCAGCCCTACCGCCAGCTCCACAAACGTAATCGTCATAATGAGTGCGTAGGAACGGATACACACAAGTAAGGTGCCCACCACATATTCTTTAATCTGGAGAAATATATCCTTCGCCTTTCCGTCAAGCTGCATCAGGCAGAAACCGGTCAGCCGGTGGTAATCCAAAGCGATAAAAAAGGTAGATATAATCATGAGCAGCATTTCAATAAATATGCCGGGCAAGGACGAGGCAATTCCGGAGATATATCCCATGGCGTCCATAGACAGGCTTGAAACCATCTGCCCCGCCGACTGGACAAACTGGGCCTCCAGCTCCATGAAGGCAGACAGAAGCGCGCCGTCCACCCGGAAAACCGACTGCTCAAAGCTGTCAAAAAGACTGATTAAGGCAGGCTCCACATAATATGCGTAAATATCCGGCAGGCTGCCGGTAAGCTCCTTTGCCGCAGAAAATGCCTTGACGCCCAGCAGAAAAATCAAAAACCCGATGGTGCTGTAAAATAACAGCACCACCAGAACAGCGGCTATCCTCCAGTTCAGACGTAACCTTTTTGACACAAATCCAATGGGGCCCTTCAGAACCCATGCAATCAAAAAGGCTGCCACGAACGGGGAAAGCATGGACATACCATACTTTATCACCGCAAAAGCCATTAAAAATAAGATCATAAAATACATAAAGTGGATAACAAACTCTCTTCTCTTTTCAGTTTTCATAGGTTGCTTCCTCCAAAAATCACTGTCTCTCTTTTTTTCTGGACCGTTTTACCCACTTCACAGCTTCCATCTGAACAATAGACATGATAGATAGCCCCATAACCATAAGCCACTGGCTTCCGGTCAGGTCTGTCAGCCGGAAAGCGCTCTGTAATGCCGGAATAAAGAGAATACATGCCATCAGGCCGGCCGACACCAGAAACGATACTGCCAGCCAGGGGTTAGGGCCTTCCGCCCGCACCCAGATGGGTTCTGTATTAGATCTCTGGTTAAACGCGCGGAGCATCTGGGAAATAGCCAGAACGCAAAAGGCCATAGTCTGCCCCGTGATATGGCCGTCCTGATCCGCTCCGATAAAGTAAGCAACGATTGTCATAGCAGCCACAAAAACACCCTGACGGATTACTCTGGCAATCAGGTCGCGTTCAAACAGCGTTCCCGCCTTCACCGGCTTATGCTTCATGATATTTTTGCTGGCCGGGTCAACGCCCAGCGCCAGCGCCGGCAGGGTTGCGGTCGCTAAGTTCACCCAGAGAATATGCACCGCTAAAAGCGGCGCGTCCCAGTTAAACAAGGTTGCCAGAAACAGCGTTGTAATCTCTGCTATATTTCCCGCCAGCAGGAACTGAATGACCTTCTGGATATTCCGGTATACACGGCGCCCCTCCTTAATCGCATAGGCGATTGTGGTAAAGCTGTCGTCCAGAAGAATCATATCCGATGCTTCCTTTGCCACGTCTGTTCCCGTGCGCCCCATCGCCACGCCGATATCGGCGGCCTTCAGCGCCGGGGAGTCATTTACGCCATCGCCCGTCATGGCCGCCACTTCGCCGTTCCTCTTCAGGGACTGGATAATCCGGAGCTTATCAGCCGGGGATACCCTGGCGAAAACCGTGGTCTGCTCCACCGCCTGGTCCAGCTCTTCCTCACTCATGGCCGCCAGTTCCTCACCGGATATCACGGTATCGCCCTCCTGCCAGATAGAAAGCTCCTTTGCAATGGCAAGGGCAGTCACCTTATGGTCGCCGGTAATCATAATGGTGCGGATACCGGCGTTCCGGCAGGTGCGTACCGATTCCGCCACTTCCTTTCTCGGCGGATCTATCATACCGGCAACGCCGATAAAGGTCATATCAAACTCAATATCTTCTTCCTCGTCCTCCGGCAGATGCTTTAAGTTTTTCACGGCAAACCCCAGCACACGCAAGGCTTTCTGTGACATAGAATCACACATATCCTGTATCTGGCCCATATCTGCCTGCGTTATTGGGCGCACACCCTGAGAGGTCAGGATTCCCGTACACAGGGGCAGCATTTCGTCAACCGCTCCTTTGGTATAGGAGACTAGCTGCTGATCTATCTCATGAACCGTTGACATCCGCTTTCTTTCGGAATCAAAGGGCTGCTCAAACAGCCTTGGATACGTCTCCTCCAGCTCTTCATGGTCGATTCCAAACCTTTGAGCCAGGAAAATCAACGCGCCCTCCGTGGGGTCTCCGATGATTTCCCCTTTATGGTCAGGGTCCAGGCTTGCATTGTTGCACAGCGCGCCGGCATAGACCAGCTCCCGGTAAACCTCCGGATGTTCTCTGTCCGCCGCTTCAACCGGCGTTGTCCTTTTTGCCTCAAAATCTCCATTCACCGCAATCTGGGTGACGGTCATCTGGTTTAAGGTCAGTGTTCCAGTCTTATCGCTGCAGATTACCGTTGCGCTTCCCAGCGTCTCCACCGCAGGCAGCTTCCGGATTAAGGCGTTCTGCTTTGCCATTCTCTGGACGCCCAGAGCCATAACAATGGTAGCCGTGGCAGGCAGCCCCTCCGGGATAATGGAAATTGCCAGAGAGATTGCCACTAAAAACTGCGGAATCAGCGGCCTTCCATAAAAAGCGCCGATTGCAAAGATAAGGGCGCAGACAATGATACCCACCACGGTCAGGGTTTTTCCTACCGCGTTCAGCTTCCTCTTCAGCGGGGTATCCAGCTCATCCTGGTTTTCCAAAAGTCCGGCAATATTACCCACCTCTGTATTCATGCCCGTTGCCACTACCACTCCGGTTCCGTGGCCGTAGGTGACAATCGACGAGGTATACGCCATATTTACCCGGTCTCCCAGCACACACTCCTGCGGCATGATGTCCTTGGCATCCTTTTCAGAAGGGACGGACTCGCCGGTGAGAGAAGCCTCCTGTATTTTTAAATTAGCTGATTCTATTAACCGTAAGTCCGCCGGAACCATAGCCCCATCGTCAATCAGGA
>ERZ827458.1823-NODE-1823-length-12815-cov-3.331740_pt1 | contig 12815 bp, 10 predicted proteins | sample MGYA00519706_ERZ827458 | MGnify/ENA primary metagenome ERZ827458 (study PRJEB31778, sample SAMEA3449309) | human gut metagenome | biome: human gut; feature: human-associated habitat; material: faeces | place: United Kingdom | collected 2010/2012 ...
TCCGCAAGGACGCCACCACCAACAGCGGTAATTACATCGTCAAGGAACTCCGCGCCCCTCTCGGCTATTACGTCAACGAGGAGCCGATGGAGGTTACTTTCACCTATGACGGACAAGCTGTCATGGTGTTGGATAACACTTGTTCCAATAAGCCTACGGAAATGTGGGTAAGCAAGCGCGATCTTACCAACGACGAGGAACTGCCCGGTGCGACCCTTGCTATCAAGGATATGGACGGCAATACCGTAACCACATGGGTGTCCACCGATGAGCCGCATCGCGTGACCGGGCTGCATTTCGGTGAATCTTACACACTGACGGAGATCCGCGCCGCTGATGGGTACGCACTGGCCGATAATATTACGTTCCGCCTGATTCAGAAAACTGACGAGGGCGGCAATCCGCTGGAGGAGTGTGAGGTCTACTATCTGACCACCAAGAACATTTTGTTCTGGAAGTGGGATGATTGGAAACTGCTGGACGATGCCACCGTTATTATGCAGGATGATATTACCAAGGTGCAGATTTCCAAGAAAGACCTTACCACCAACGAAGAACTTCCCGGTGCAGAACTTACGCTTACCGATGAAAAAGGCAACGAAATTGACCGCTGGGTTTCTACCGATGCACCGCACTACATGGAAAGGCTGCCTGCTGGCAAGTACACCTTGACCGAGGTGACTGCCCCGGACGGCTATGCCGTTGCCGAGCGCGTGGAGTTTGAGGTGCTGCCCACAGGTGAGGTGCAGACCTTTGAAATGTTTGATGATACCATCAAGGTGAAAATTTCCAAGGTAGACATCACCACCAACGAAGAACTTCCCGGTGCAGAACTGGTTATCAAGGACAAGGACGGCACCGAGATTGACCGTTGGATTTCCACAAACGAGCCACATTATGTGGAAAAGATGCCCGCAGGAGATTATACACTGACGGAAATCACCGCACCCAACGGCTACAAGGTTGCAGAAAGTATCGACTTTACCGTTCTGCCCACCGGCGAGATTCAGACCGTGGTAATGAAAGATGCTCGCGAGGACACCCCGACACCTACCCCCGACAACACGCCGACCCCGAACCATACCCCGCAGCCAACGCCGAACACGACCCCAGCGCCCGCTGCACCCACTGCACCCCCCACGCCGCTGCTGACGATTCCTAAGACCGGCGATAATTCTCCGCTGGGGTTGCTGCTGGCGATTGCGGGAATCTCTCTTGTAGGGTTGGCAATTTTGATCTATAAGAGTGCCCGCAGCAAGGAATTGGCTCCCCGCACCGATGAGGATAATGACACCGAGGAATAAGCAAAAATGAAGTACACTTATCAGACGGACGGTCCACGCGGACCGCCCGCTTTTTATTGGAGAAAAAACATGAAACATATTTTAAGTTGCAGTTTCGGAAAAGACAGTATCGCCACCGCGCTGCTGGCCTTGCAGCATGGTGAACCGCTGGACGAACTTGTGTATTGCGAGGTCATGTTCAGCGAGGAAATATCCGGCGAGCTGCCCGAACACAACCGATTTATCCACGAAACGGCAATCCCGTATTTTGAACAGCGCGGCATCCCAACACGGGTTTTGCGCTCCGAAAAGACCTATCTATCCTGCTTTTACCATGTTGTCACACGAGGAAAAACCAAGGGGATGCTTTCGGGATTCCCTCTGAGTGGGCGCTGTACAATTCAGCGGGATTGCAAGCTGCCGCCGATCAAGGCATATCAGAAGGCATTGCCCCCGGACACGGTGCAGTACATCGGCATCGCCGCAGATGAACCCAAGCGACTGGCACGATTAAAGCCCGGTCAGATTTCTTTGCTGGACAAGTACCATGTGGCCGAACCCGAAGCGAGGTCTATGTGCGCAGCTGAGGAGCTGCTGTCCCCACTGTATGACTTCACTAAACGCGGGGGTTGTTGGTTTTGCCCGAACGCGTCAATCAGCGAACTGCGGCATCTCTACAGATACTCTGGCAGCTTTTGCTTGAATTACAGGACGTGCCGAATAAACCCACCGAACGTTTTAGTTGGCGGCGAACTTTTCGTGAGATAGACGAACGCTTTCGGCAGGAGGGCGAACAACTAAGTTTTTATGAGGAACGGTGAACAATGGACGAACAGAAAAGACCCCGCGCGTGGGTGTACGCGAGAATTCCTGGCGACTACGATGGCACAATGAACAGCTATAAAGTTTGCTCAATGCAGGCTCTGCATGACGGCTGTGATATTGTCGGTGGGAGCATCGACGAACGCGGCGGCTGGCTGCTGCGTCCCGGCTACCGCGATATGATGCAGCAGATTAAGGGTGGAAAAGTTGACCGCGTTTACATCTGCCGTATGCGGCAGATCAGCGGCAAGGAGCGCCACTTGTACTCCTTTTTCAAGCGGCTCATGCAGCACGGTGTACAGGTCACGGCGATGGAATACAGCCTGCGTGACCGGGTTAATATGTTTCGGCTGGCTCGTCGTGTCGAACGTTATGCGACCCGAAAGAGGCGGCAACTGCCGTGGTGATTTTCAGCAGGCGGCGTACTGTGCCTATGGCACAGTACGAGCAAGCATGTCATTTTGCTGTCATGACAGCAAAACGACCACTTGTTAGGGGCCCCCCCTAAGACCCCGTGGACTTTGCCGCCGTATTTTACAAAAAAAGGAGGTGCGCGATTATCACAAAACGAAAAAAGCAGTTGACTGTCCGTTTCACGGAGGAAGAATATGCAGCCTTAAAAGGAAAGTGCGAAATTGCGGGCATGAAAATGGAGCCGTTTGTTCGTGCGCTGGTGGAGGGGTGCAGAATCAAACCCGCACCACCCAACAGCTACAACAAGCTGCGCCAGCAGTTGGCGGCCATCGGCAACAATTTGAATCAGTTGACCCACATTGCAAATGCGACAGGCCGAGTAAGTGCTTCACAGTTGGACAGAGCGCAAAGCCTACTGGAAGATATGTGGCGCTGTGTGAGGGATAGTCTTTGATATGGCATATACCAAAATTATCAAGGTGAAGTCGAACTTGAATCTGTGTTTAGACTACACAAGCAATCCAAAGAAAACAGAGCGCCGAAGTGCAGAGGACTTGAACAGGCTGCTTAGTTACACCCAAAGCAATGATAAAACCGAACACCAATTATATGTAAGCGGATTTAACTGCATACCGCAAAACGCCTATGAAATTATGATGGAAACCAAACAGCGCTGGCGCAAGCCTGTAAAAGACGGCAACATTTTGGCCTATCATATTATTCAAAGTTTTTCTCCCGGTGAAGCCACGCCCGACCAAGTGCACCAAATCGGCTGCGAGTTTGCGCAACGCTTTCTCGCAGATCGGTTTGAATGTACTGTGTCAACTCACCTTGACCGAGGGCATCTGCATAATCATATAGTTGTTAATTCTGTGTCCTATGCTGACGGCAAAATGTTCCGAAGCGATTTCAATACCTATTATAAAGGTATCCGCGAAACTTCCGATGAACTTTGCAGAGAGAATCGGCTGTCCGTAATCGAAACGGACGGCAAGGGAAAATCTTATGACGAGTGGCTAAGCGGTCAGACCGGCAAGCCTACCATTCGTGGTATGGTACGCAAAGATGTGGAACAGGCTATTGCTGCCGCCGACAGCTTTGATGGCTTTATCACGGAATTGCAGAACATGGGCTACACGGTCAAATATGGCCCGCGTGTGGAACACATGGCTGTGCGCCATAAAGACGCCCAGCGAAATATCCGCGTTGACCGGCTCGACCCGCGCTTTTCTGAAACAGCGCTGCGGGAGTACTACCATAAACTGCACCGTATGCCCACCGAAATGCAGCAAGAATACCGGCAGGAAAACGCCCCGGCAAAACCGAAATGGCAACCCACAGAATTACAGCCCACTGTGCAGCGGGCGAGGTATCGCGGCAAGCTGCCGCGCCGGTATCCGAAGGTATCCGGCTTTATGGCTTGCTACTATCACTACTGCGCCCTGCTGCGGAAAGCCTACCACGGCAAGGCAACAAAGCGCTGCTACTTTTTGCTGCGTGAGGATTTTCTGCTGTTCAGCCGATACCAGCAGCAAACGAAATTCCTATGGGAAAACCATATTGAAACTATGGATGAACTGCTGGCCTACAAGGAAAATGCAGAAGTCCAAATCCAACAGCTTGCCCGCCAGCGCAAAGTTCTGTATCGCCAAAAACGTGAGCCGGAACGTGCCGCGCGGGAAGAAAAAATCAAATCACTGACCCAGCAAATGAAAGCCCTGCGCCATGAGGTTTACATCTGTTCCGACATCGAAACAGATGCTGCCGAGGTGCAGGAAAAACTACGGCAAGCAGAACTTGCCGCACAGGAAGAACGAAATGAGGTGAAACAAGATGAACAACGGAGGCGAAGCAGCCGATCAGATGGTGCGGGAAGCCTTACAGGTTACCGAAGTAGCCATTAAGCTGTCTGCGCTGGGTATTAAAAATGCACTGGCCTTATCGCTGGCCTATGCCAAGGAAAATCCTAAAGTGAAAGGCAAAACTAGCCTTGACCGTCTGTTGCGGGAGGGAAAGGAACTAAAAATTATTGCCCTGCAAAGCAAAGACGTGGGACAGTTTAAGGAATTGGCCAAGCAGTACGGCGTTTTATTCGCGGTCATCAAGGATAAGGCACAGAACGAAAAAGTTGACGTCATGTTCAAAGCCGAAGATGTCGCCAAACTGAACCGTATCTATGAGCAGCTTGGGTATGCCATTCCCAAGGTCACTACGGCAGACCGAAAAAAAGACCCAACCCGCCGTCAATCCGGCGACAGCTTGTTGACGCGCGGGAAGAATCCTTTGGATATTGACCCACGCCCATCTGTGCGAGCCACAATTATGGCACTGAAAAATGCAGCGCAGAAGGCAGAACAGGCGCAGGAAAAAGTGCAGGATATTACTGCGAAGGAGGAGCGATAAATGTACGAACAGCAATTGCCCATCGAGGAGTGGAAAGCCAAAAAGCAAGCCGAACTTAAAGAAACCATTGCGGCGCAAAAATCCGTATTGCAGGAAGTTGTGCAGGATGGCCAGCGCCTTGCCGACTATCTGTACGGCAGGGGGCGGCTTGGTAGTCATATCACATCCGGCAATGCAGCACTTGTGCTGCAAACCCTGCCGCAAGCGCGGGCCGTATTGACCGCCAAAGACTGGGATAAATTCGGGCGGCGCGTAAACAAAGGGGCAAAAGGCATCCCGCAGCTTGTGCGCGTCAATGGTTATTATAATGTCGGCTCAATTTTCGATGTGTCCATGACCTACGGCAATAAGCCGTATCCGATTCCTGAAATTAAGCCAGAGCAGATGGACAAGGCCATCAAGGAACTGGAGCGCCTTTCCCCGGTCAACATCATATTTCAAAATGAGGGCGTTGTCGGGTACGATGCCGAGCAACACGCGATTGTGTTCCCAACGGCCATGCCGCAGCGTGAAGTGCTGGCACGACTGCCCGCCGAAATCGTCATTGCAACCGCAGAGCAGCACACGCCGGGTATCTCCCAAGCGCCTTATCTGCGAAAAACAGCAATGGCCGTTTCGGTGGAGTTTTGCGGGCGGTTTCCCCTGCCGATGCCCGATGCCGCTGCCGCTACACTGGACGGGATGGACACCCACATTCCACCCGGTGAGGAACGCAAAACACTGGAAGAAATTCGGGAACTGTCTGTGACTATTGGAGACACTGTGGAAAAGGCACTCGGTTTGCAGCGCGGCCAAAGCTCACCGCAGCGGGACGAGGCCCGCTAAACATCATGCGCCCGAATAAAGACCGCCGCACAGAAATTATTCTGTACGGGCTGTTGCTGATACCGCTGCTGTTTGCTGCCGCAGCGCTGGCACAGGCAACTGAACAGGCGCAGGGGCTGGCAGAAATCACCGTTGTACTAAGCTCTATTCTCAACAATCCTATGGCATTGAAATGGTGCGCCAGCACTCCAAAATTTCTGCTGGCGGTGCTGGTGCTTTATCCGTTGGCCGTCTACTGCTATATGCTCGACCAAGCAGACCGCCACCCCGGCGCGGAACATGGTACGGCCAAGTGGGGCAGCGCCCACAGACTAAACATCAAGTACCGCAACACCAAAGACTCCAAAGAAAATTACATCTTGACCGAGAATGTACGCTTCAGCACCGACAGCCACGCGCATAAACATAATCTCAACATTATCGTAATCGGCGGATCTGGCAGCGGCAAGACACGCTTTTATGTGAAGCCCAACGCGCTGCAATTGATTGGCTCTTATCTTTTTCTGGACCCCAAAGGGGAGTTGACACGCACCCTCGGCAGAATCATGGAAACGAAAGGTATCAGCGTGACAGTGCTTGACCTTGTGCATTTTCAAGGCCATTACAATCCGATGGCCTATCTCGAAACCGATGAGGACGCCATCAAGCTGGCGTTCGCCATTGTCAACAACACCAAACCCAAGGATGCCCCCAGCAGCGGTGATAAGTTTTGGGATGATTCTTCTGTGCTGCTGATCTCCGCACTGATTCTCTATCTCATGTACGAAGCCCCTGCCAGTGAGCAGAATTTTTCCACATTGATGTATATGATTCTGAATTGCCAAGTCAGCGAAAATGAAATGGTCGAGAACCCCTTGATGATGCTGTTTGGAGAACTGGAGCGCCGCGACCCGCAGCACCCCGCTGTCCTGCAATTCAAGTCTTTTATGTTGGGTGCGAAAAAGACGCTGCAATCCATTTTGATTTCGGCAGCGGCAAACTTGTACATGTTCAACTCCCGCAAGTTTGCAGAAATGACTTCGCGCGATGAAATGTTCCTGCCGCGTATGGGGCTGGAGCAGCGGGCATTATTTATTGTTTTGCCCGACAATGACACAACTTTTAATTTCATTGCGACGATGCTCTACACGCAGCTTTTCGACCAGCTTTTTCGTTTGGCAGATTCCACGCCGGAATACAACGGTGCGCTGCCGGTTCATGTGCGGCTGATGATGGACGAGTTTGCAAATGTTGCACTACCGAAGAATTTCAAGAATATTCTTGCTGTTTGCAGAAGTAGAAATATCAGCTGCGACATTATTTTGCAGAACATCGCCCAGCTAAAAAGCCTGTTCAAAGACGATTGGGAAGGCATAATCGGAAACTGTGACACCCTGCTTTACCTCGGCGGCAACGAGTACGGTACCTACGAATATCTTTCCAAAATTCTCGGCAAGGAAACCGAACGCACCAAAAGCCAAAGCATTGGCAAAGGCAGCCGGGGCAGCAGCAGCGACAGCCTGCAAACCGCTGGTCGTGAACTGTGTATGCCAGATGAAATTCGCCGTATGCGTGACGATGAGTGCCTGCTGCTGATGCGAAGCGAGGACCCTGTCATCGACAAAAAGTATAATCTGCTCCACCACCCGAATGTAAAATATACACCCGATGCAGGAGGTGAGCCTTATGTAATGCCGCCCGACTATATGGGTGACGCCGTCACTATCACAATGGACGCTGTTGCCGCAGCGACAGCACCCGAAATCACCGAAGAAATGTACGAACAGCTCGACTACTTAGAAAAACACCCGGAGGAAAATTATTATGAAAATGAAGAAAACTTCTCTCAATACGACCAAGGTGACTGACCGCAAAATCAAGCGCCTTTATCTTGTGGCGGCGACGGTGGTTGCCGCTGCTTTTGTTATGGCCATGCCTGCGTTTGCAGATGACCCGCTGGCGACCATCAACAATCTGAGCGACTTTGTGTTCAGCGCTATCAAAGCCATTGGTGCGATCCTGCTGGGGTTCGGCATCGTGCAAATCGGCCTTGCCCTCAAAGGCCACGATGCCAGCCAGCGGGCACAAGGCTTTATGACGTTCTTCGGCGGCGTGGTCATTTACTTTGCAAAGGACATTTTGGATATGATTCTGTAAGCGATGCCGTCTCGTTGACTTTTATGCTAAATAAGCGTATAATGTTTAGCGTAAAAGTCAATTCGAGAGAAGGTGTGTGCTATGGATTCTACAACGAAGATTATAGAGTTGGCTTCCCAAAATAATGGCATCGTAACTGCTGCTATGATTTCTTCTGCCGGAATATCACGCGGAAGTTTGAAATATTTGGCCGATACAGGCCGATTAGATCAGGTCTCCCGTGGGGTATATACCCTGCCGGAAGTTTGGGAGGATGAATTTGTATCCATTCAAGAACGATATAAGCGTGGTGTATTTGCATTGGATACCGCACTGTTTCTGCATGATTTGACTGACAGGACACCACACAAGTTTCACATGGCATTTCCCTATGGATATAATACATCCAGTCCAAAAGCAGCGGGAATTTTATGCTCTTGCAAGAAAGAGCCTTATTACAGTCTTGGAATCGCGCTGGTTGACACCCCTGCCGGAAATACAGTCCGGGCCTACAATGCAGAAAAAACCCTATGTGAAATTCTAAAGCCCATCAGCCACACGGATATTCAGATCATTACAGATGCATTCAAACGGTACGCTGGCCGTAAAGACAAGAACATTCCTTTGCTTTCGGAATATGCTCATCAACTACGCGTAGAAAAACGGCTGCGTCCTTATTTGGAGGTACTATTATGAAAAACGCTATGCAGCTGAAAGCGATTATGAAACAGCTGGCGAAAGAAAACCAGATTTCCGCACAGCTTGTTCTGCAAAATTATATGCTGGAACGATTCTTGGAGCGGGTATCATTATCCCCGTATCGGGATAATTACATCATCAAAGGTGGCTTTTTAATTTCCTCTATGGTGGGGCTGAACTCCAGAGCGACAATGGATATGGATGCAACCATAAAGGGTTATCCAGTTACGCAGGATGCCGTCCAAAAAATGATAGAGAAGATTCTCACCGTTTCGGTTGACGATGACATCACATTTACATTCAAAAGCATTGGTGAAATCCGGGAGGGTGATGAATATACTGGATACCGCGTAGCTTTGACAGCCGATTTTCCGCCTATGGCAGTCCCCTTAAAGCTGGACATCACTACTGGCGATAAAATCACACCACGCGAAATTCAATATGACTACAAGTTGATGCTGGAAGATCGTCATATTCAAGTTATGGCATACAATTTGGCCACCATTCTGGCGGAAAAGCTGGAGACTGTAATATCTCGCAGTGACCAGAATACCCGGCCAAGAGATTATTATGATGTCTATATCCTTACCAAACTGCAAGCAGAAAATATAGACTTTCCCGCTTTAGGGGCGGCACTGATGGCTACAGCCAGTAAGCGAGGCTCTGATTCGATTTTGCAAGATTATAGAGCAATTGTGGAAACGGTGCGAAACAGCGAGATTATGCGTAGGCAATGGGATAATTACCGAAAAGATTTCGACTACGCTTCCACCATCAGCTTTGATGAAGTGTGTGATGCAGTTGCTTCTACAATGGACACCCTAATAACAAACAATTTTTTTAATTAAGCTATGCAGTCGGCAGAATTTCTGTCGGCTGTTTTCTTTTATCTGAAAGTGGGTGAAAACTTGAATCAAAACTGGATCGTTGAGAATCTGAACAATGCTTTTTCCACATGGAATGGAAAGCTGGGCGAGTTATGGGGGCTGGTGACAACCGGCCCCCAAACTTTTAAGGGCGGCGCAGTGTGGAGCGTGATGCAGACCTTGCACAATGGTATGGTTGGCATTGGCTATGCACTGGTCGTGCTGTTCTTTGCTATATCGCTATGCAAAAACACAATGAATTTTCACGAGTTAAAACGCCCCGAAGCTGCAATCCACTACTTTCTCCGCTTTGTGGCGGCAAAAGCACTTGTAGGCTATGGCATGGACATTATGCTGAATGTGTTTTCCATCTGTAACGGCATCGTCACAGATATGGCCGACAGCATGGGCGGTATCTCAGAAGCTATGGTGTCGCTGCCCGCAGAAATGCAGACCGCTATCGAAAATGTGGGATTTCTCGCCAGCATACCGCTATGGCTCGTAACGATTCTCGGCAGCTTGTTCATTACGGTGCTTTCCTTTGTAATGATCCTTACCGTGTATGGCCGCTTCTTCCGTTTGTATATGTACACAGCGCTGGCTCCGCTGCCGCTGGCGGCTTTTGCCGGGGAAAGCACACAATCCGTGGGCATATCGTTTTTGAAAAGCTATGTCGGCGTGTGCCTAGAGGGTGCGGTCATTGTGCTGGCCTGCGTGATTTACTCGGCATTTGTCAGTACGCCGACAGTAGCCAGCGGTGAGGCCACTACCATCGTGTGGAGCTACCTTGCCGAAACCGTGTTCAATATGCTCGTATTGGTTGGCCTTATCAAAGGCTCTGACCGAATTATCCATGAAATGATGGGGTTGTAATATGCAAATTTCGATAAATAAAGAAATCCGCCATTACCAAGAGGAAATCTTTTTGGGGCTGAATCTGCGGCAGATGATTTGCTCTGGCGCGGCCATTGCCGTGGCAGTTGCGGTTTATTTGGGGCTGACCCCGCTGCTGGGGCATGAAACGGCGGGCTGGGTCTGCATTGTGGCCGCTGCGCCGATTGCAGCAACAGGATTTTTTACTTATGACTGTCTGACCTTTGAAAAATTCCTGCTTGTTGTAATAGACAGCACAGTTATCAGAAACGATTGGCGGTTATGGAAAACCGAAAACAAATATTGCAAAAAGAAAAAAGGTGATAAGCATTGAGACTAAGTGAGTACGCATCTACGCGAAAAACGCGCGGCAGCTATAAAATGCCCCGTTCCGTACAGCAGAGCATCCCCATCGACAGAATCTATGCAGACGGTGTTTGGCAATCGGAAAATGTGTTCAGTTTGATGTGGCAAATCAGCGACATCAACTACGCCATGCAGAGTGACGCGGCCAAGCAGAATATTCTAACGCAGCTTGGCACGGTCTACGCGGGCATCCCTGCCGACTGCTGGATGCAAGTCTGCATCGTCAGCCAGCGCATGGATGAAAAAGCCTTTGCCCGTGATGTGCTGTACCACCGCGAGAACGACGGCTTTGATGCCCTCCGCGCCGAACGCAACCGCCAAATCAAGGCCAACGCCCGCGAAAATGGAAATGTGGTGCAGCATAAGTACATCATCGTGTCCACGAACAAACCCGGCGTAAAAGAGGCCCGCGAACGCTTTGTACAGGTGCAGGGGCATCTTTTGTCCACGTTTTCCGCCTTGGAATGTGCCGTCACGCCGCTGGACAACCGCGCACGGCTGGAGGTACTGCACAAGTTTTTCCGCATTTTCGAGGAGGGTCGTTTTAACTTCGACTTTGATAATTGCGCCAAACTGGGGCAGGACTTCCGCGATTCTATCGCCCCGGACTGCATCCGCTTTTGCAAAAAGCATATTGAAATCGAGGATTTTTATGCCAAGTGCATGACGATCAGCGAGTACCCGCAGCAGCTTGATGATAAGTTTATCTCCGCACTGCTTCAGCAAGTGCCATACATTGTGTTATCAATCGACATTGAGCCGGTGGAGACGGAAGATGCCTTTAAGGAAATTGACAATGCCCAGATGAAAACCGATGCCGAGAAAGTCCGTTTCAATAAGAAATCCGTGGAAAATCTGGACTTCACTTCCTCCGTGCCGCAGCGGACGCAGGAGCAGGACCGCATCATTGCCAACATCCGCAAAGAAATGACGGAGAACGACCAGCAGATGTTTTTGAGCCTACTCACCGTCACTTACTTTGCTGACACACTGGAAGATCTCGCGTTGGAAACCGATGCACTGAAAACCACGGCGGCAAACTATAACTGCCGATTCACCGAGTTGTATTTTCAGCAGGAACGCGCCTTTGACACGGCCATGCCTTACGGCTTGCGCCGCATCGAGAGTGTGCGCACGATGCTGACGAAATCGCTGACAGCACTTGTACCGTTCAATACCCAAGAAATTCTCATACCGGGCGGCATTTGTTACGGCAGAAACGCCGTGACCGGCAACCTCATCATCGGGCTTCGCACTAGCCTTGTCAACGGCAATGCGATGGTTGTCGCCACCTCCGGCGGCGGTAAATCCATGTTTGTTAAGTTGGAAATCCTTATGCTGTACCTGCGCTTCACAAAAGCCCGTTTCTATGTCGTAGATCCCGAAAATGAGTACGCGCCCCTCGTGCAGGAATTGGGCGGCGAGGTTGTGAATATCTCGGTGGACAGCGCTACGCACTTTAATCCGCTGGACTTCAAATACGATAAGGCAACGAAAATTCCTCCCCATGTTGCCAAGGCAGAATTTGTGTTGAGCCTGTGTGAGCAGATAATGGGCAAGGAGCATATTCTGGCCGGTGATAAAAGTCTGATTGACGATGCTCTTGAAAACATCTATAAACCTTTGATGGAATCCCACTATACCGCGCCATGCCCGACCATCAAGGACTTGTGGATGGCACTGAACAATCAGCGCGATAAACGGTCAAAGGAAATCGCGCTTGCATTGCGGATTTTCGCCACCGGCAGTATGCAAGCGTTCGCCCAGCCCACCAACGTGGACATGAGCAACCGCCTTATCTGCTTCAATATCCAAAGTTTGGGAGAGCAGTTAAAACCTGTTGCCATGCTCTCTATGCTAGAGTACATCAACACCGCCGTTATGAGCAACGAACGCAACGACCCCAAGGCCGCCACATGGGTATACTTTGATGAAATCTATCTGCTGCTGCGCGATTCTTTGAGCGCCAATTTCCTGTACACAAGTTGGAAGCGATTCAGAAAGTACAACGCCTACGCCACCGGCATCACGCAAAATGTGCAGGACTGCCTTACCAATGACACCGCCTATGCCATGCTGGCAAACTCCGAATTTGTGGTCATGCTGCGACAGACCAAGGACATTGACAGCGTGGTGGAGTTGTACGGCC
>ERZ827458.1825-NODE-1825-length-12804-cov-3.192721_pt1 | contig 12804 bp, 10 predicted proteins | sample MGYA00519706_ERZ827458 | MGnify/ENA primary metagenome ERZ827458 (study PRJEB31778, sample SAMEA3449309) | human gut metagenome | biome: human gut; feature: human-associated habitat; material: faeces | place: United Kingdom | collected 2010/2012 ...
GCTCTGGGCAGGCCGCCCTTCGGGTTCGGCCACCACAAAGGGGGCAGGCACCTTTGTGGTGATCGGGTCCCAACGGCCTGTGCCTTGGTATACCATGTACGCCGTTCACGAATACACCCCACACCGCCGCACAACCCAGAAAGGCCCCCATGGACACCACCTTCAGCCACATCAAAGCCGTGTTCTGCGATATCGACGGCACGCTGCTCACGAGCCAGCACACGGTGTCCCCGCGCACCGTGGCGGCGATCCGCGCCCTGCGCGAGCGCGGCGTGCTCTTTGGCCTGTGCACCGGGCGCGACGCCCACGCGACCGAGGCCATGTACGAGCTCTGGGGCATCGAAGGCCTGGTGGACGTGCTCGTGGGCTGTGGTGGCGCCGAGGTCATCGACCGCGCGCACGACATCAACGAGCTGAGCTATCCGCTGCCGGGCGAGACCATCGCGCGCATCTGCAAGCACATGGCGGACCTTCCGGCAACACCCGTCTGCCCCCGAGACGGCGTGTTCTACGTACCCGAGAGCAACGCGTGCGTCGAGCACCTGTCGCGCGTCGACGGCGTGCCCTACCAGGTGGTCGATTTTGCCGAGTTTTTGCGCGAGCCGCAGCCCAAGGTGATGTTTACCATGGCGCCCGAGGTGATGCCGCGGGTGATTGAGCGGGCGTCGACGTTTGCCGATAGCACCGTTAAGGCAGCGGCCCTGCAGACCACGCAGCGGCTCTACGAGTTCATGGATCCGCGCGTGTCCAAGACGCGCGGCCTTGTGCGCGTGGCGGAGCTCAACGACATGAAGCTCCAGGACATCTGCGTGTTTGGCGATGCGGACAACGACACCTGCATGGTGGCTGACGCCGGCGTGGGCGTGGCCATGGCAAACGGCAGCGACGCCACCCGTGCCGCCGCCGACTTTGTAACCGCGAGCAACGACAAAGACGGCATCGCGATCTTTATCGAGGAACATCTGCTGTAGCGCCGGGGGAGAACCACCGCAAAGGGGACAGGCTCCTTTGCGGTGGTCTCAGGCGATTTGGGCGAATTGATGCCTAAAAACTGCGCGCAAATTCAAATTTGGTTGTATGAACATCACGCCTCTAACCACCGATGGGTTAAAGATATTCCCATCAATTTGGTAGTCTATTCCTCCCGGCTAATGATCTACCGTTCACAGGACGCATGCTCTTGAGCAAAATGTTGTGCAAATAAATAAAATGCTATTAAAAAACTGATAACTGGCTTAATTACCAGTAAAAATAGATATTTCAAAGCGAATAAACGAAGGTTAATCCGAGCAAATGTCAAGAGAATTGAGAATTCGCTACAAAACTATCGGTATTTTTGCTTAGATGTTCAAACAATCGTTACAATATGAACTATAAGCGTGCGCAATTACAGATTGCGCAGATACGTTTGATAGTGAAAGAGCAAGATCGCGGTCTCTTGGGGAGGAGACATCGATGAAAGCGAATTCAGAAAAAACTAAGCAGAGTAAAAAGCGACGCGTCGCGTACTGGCAGGCGTTTTTGTGCGGAGCCTCCGTGTTGAGCCTGGTACTGTCGCTCGTCATGCCTCCGATCTCGCAGGCCATTGCCAACGACACCCAGACAGTTTCTACCGAGGAAGCTGTAACGGGGAGTTCCTCAAGTGAGTCCGCTGCTGTAGATAACACCAGCGAGGATGCCGAAAACCAGAATAGCGCCGCCACCTCTGCGAACGCGGCTACTACTGTGAACAAGGGCATCTACAAGCCCACGTCTATCGGTATCGGTACGAATATCGATATCTCCACCCCCGATCCCGGCGTGGCCACCTACGTCGGCCGCGACATGTACATCGGTGGTAAGCCGAACAAAACTAGCACTCTTGATGCGAATAGCGCCCCCACCGGCTCATATGCCGCTGAGGCGGAGGGCCTTACCGTGGTCCACGGCAAACTGGCCATGAATCCTATCAAGGAGAGTTGGGGCGGCCAGGGCTTCCGTTTCGGCACCGTTGGTTTTGGATCGCAGTTTCGTCCCAGGGAGGGAAGCACGGTGCTTGCGGTCGCCGGCATAAACAGCTTGATTGAGAACATGAATACCGGTCAGGGAACGACCTCAGATACTGCGACGGTTGGTGCTTGGACCAAGGGTGCTTGGGTCGGCAAGGCGACAAAGACTGACTCCCCCCCTGGCTATGACTATACCGCGCAGATCGCCGGTCCCATTACCTATTCCTATTGGGATTCGAATGCTAACAACGGGCGCCAGTCTGTCGTGAAAAAGCAAGGTAATTGGTTCGAGGGCTCGGATGCTCTGAAGAGCGACCTGTTCAATCAAAATGTTGATTTGACTAATGTTAACGGTAACGATTATTCGAGCTACAACGGTGCAGATGGATACCTCTCGAAGCTATCGAAACAGCTCGCCTCGTTTGCAAATACCGGCACAGTTACGGATGGTTCCGCAATTAGCGATAACAGCTACGCAATCAACAAGTACGATAACAAGGGAACAAGCTATACACTCACTTTCGATGGTAGTGAGAAGTCTGTTTCCGGTGCGCTTGATACCGGAATCCCGAACAATACGATTCGCAACACCGAGCGACTCATCACCTTTACCGGCGATGGAACTTCTATGCAACAGGTCTTCACCATTGCCGGTTCCGAGCTCTCCAACTTGAAGGGTGGCGTCTACTATCGAGGCGTCGACTTTAAGTTCACCAATATCCCCGAAGGCGCATCCATTGTCGTGAACGTTACAGGTGCTGATCCTGTCGAGTTCCACAACGGCTGGCGCTTCTGGTGGGGCGATACAGAAATATCTCGCGGTTTCGAGAGTCAGTACAAAGATGAAGACCTTGGCACGAAATACTCGCTGGCCTCCCAGTCCATCATGTGGAACTTCGTCGATACCACCAGCCTTACCATTCGCGGTGGCATTGCAGGCGAGGGTCGAGAGGACTGGGGCGGCAAGGACGGCAAGTGGACCGACGATGATCCCGCCGCTGCTATGCTCGGATCGATTCTCGTTCCCAACGGAAGCTTCGACGACCATGTGACCACCAATGGTCGTGTGTACGCCGGCGCCGATTTCTCAATGAACAGCCCGAAGGTTGCCGCAGCATTTGGTGAGGGTAACTCGGCTTCCGTTATCGATATGGACCAGGAGCGTCACAACTTCCCGTGGTCTGGCTCGTATACACCGGACGGTTCCTCCATTGCATGGAGCAAGGTCGACGCTGCGGATGGTACTAAGCTGCTTCCCGGTTCCTCGTGGACGATATACGGCACTGTCAAAGATGCCAAGAACGGGACGGGTCCCATCGTTACGGTAACGGATGGCGCTGCCAACGATTACGCTTCTACTGATGGCAAGCTTCAGTTCAACTATTTGAACCAGAAGGCCGATCCGAGTAAGGAGATCTCGGATTCTAATCCGGCATTCACCTATTACATCAAAGAGGAGACGGCGCCGGAGGGTTACCAGGTTTCGGACAAGATCTACTACGCAACCATGAACAATGCTGGTGAGTCGGTGAACTATGTCCAGGGCTACGTGGATGAGAACGGGAACGAGGTTCCGTTCACACCTTCTAACACCACGGGTGCCATCGCCAACACCAAGATCACCGGTACGGTGTCTTGGGCCAAGGTGGAGAAGGACGATGCAGAACACACTCCTTTGGCTGGTTCCGAGTGGAAGCTTGCGAAACTGGGTGCCGATGGCTTGACTGAGGCGCAGTCCTGGACCGTGAGTGACCAATCGACTCCGAGCGAAACCACTTGGGCCGATACCGACGCCAAGGATGGCAAGTTCACATTGGCCGATTTGCTGCCGGGCACGTACACGCTCACGGAGACCCAGGCTCCGTTTGGCTACGAACTGAACAAGAACACCTACAAGTTCACGGTGGACAGCACAAGCGGCTCCATTACGTGGATCGAGAACGAGCAGCCGAACATCGTTGATGGCATTACGTACATCTCCGACTCGTGCTCCGTTACGTCCGTGAAAATCCCGGTGATTAAATCCGTCCGTAATACGGACTGGCCGAAGGATTCCAGCGGTAAATACGTTGCGTTCGACTTCAGCATCGAGGCTACGGGGCCAAATAAGGATAGCGCTCCTATGCCTGACTCGAAGACTATTTCCGTCGCTCCCGCAGACTCCACCAAGGTCAACGACATCGAGGCATCTTTTGGCGAAATCTCGTTCTCCAAAGAGTACCTCGCCACGAACGACGCTTCGAACCCGACGGGCGCCAAGACTTACACCTACACGGTGAAGGAGGTCGCGCCCGACGCCGATGCCATCGACAAGCTCCGCTACTCCAAGGCCGAGTACCAAGTGGCCGTCACCGTGAAAGCCGTCTTGGACGAGAAGACCGGCAAGTACACCGGCCTCACCACCTCCACCACGGTCACGCAGGTAAAGGACGACATGGGCAACGAGATCAATCCGGGCAAGGCCATCGGCGATGTCAACGCGCCCGCGAACGCCATCCCCGCCTCCACCTTCACCAACGTGAAAGTCCTCACGGACCTCCCGCTCACCGGCGCGGGTTGGACCGAGAACTCCATGCTCCTCGTGGGCGCCGGTCTCATGCTTCTGGGCGGTATCGCCGCGGGAGCGTATTGGATCGCTACAAAGCGCCGCTAGGACGATTCGTCTGATGGCGCATGTAGATAGATGTTTATGAATGTCGGGCTTATTTCTGAAAGGGGAATCATGAACCGATTAGTACAAAAGCTGATCGCCGGCGCCGCCGCCGTAGCGATCGCCGTAACCGGCCTGGTGGGTGGAGCGCCCACGGCCAAGGCTGCGCCAGTCTACAGCATTACGATCAACAAGCAGTCGACGGATGCTGCCGATCACACGTTCAACGGCTGGCAGCTTGCCGAGCTGAAGGACGTTGTTGTTGGCAATGACAAGTCGATTGCCTATACGATTGATACCACCGATGCGCTCGTGAGCACCATCGAGGGCGCGATGAACTTCAATGCTGTCATTGATGGGACGGGCGATGCCCGGAACGTGCTTACTGCCTACAAGCAGGACAAGAACTTCTTTGTGTCCGAGGACAACGCGTCGAACAACCCTATGGGCTTCCTGATCATGCGGGTGTTTAGCAATAGCGGAGCCCCTAACCTCTCCTCGCCTTGGAACAATGATGCCGCGCTGCGCACCTTTGCCCAGAACCTCGAGGACCAGACCTTCCCTGGTACTCCTGCTGCAACCGAGTTCACCACGTCTACGGCCGGCAACGCCAATGTGAAAACCTTTAACGTCCCGGGTATCTGGTTCCTGAAGGACGTTACCAATCCCGCTGCGGACAAGGAGTCCTTCTCGCTGCCCATCATTACGCCGACGAACATTGCGGGCACCGATGTCGATGGCACCGTTACCGTGAAGAACGTGATTCCGACCATCTCTAAGCATCTTGCCAATGCTGACGGCACCTACAACTATGAGCCGTCCTTCTCCGTGGGCGACACCGTGTACTACACGCTTGAGACTACCGTTCCGTACTACACCGGCTATTCGACCAAACGTGTGTTCAAGATCAACGACACTGCTAGTTCTGCCATTTCTTCGATTGTCGGTAACGTCGCCACGGGCGTAAAGGTTGAATCGGTCAAGGTTGGAGACGTTACTCTTAAGGTGAGTAACGACTACAGAGTTTCCTATGCTGCCACTTCTGATACCGATAGTAAGTACGCCGGAGGTGTAGATACCGTCATCGACCTTGGCAACTACGTGAACCAGGTTGCGGGCGCTACTGCGCTGAACGAGGGCGCAAAGGTGATCGTACTGGTGAGTGCTACCCTTGATGCAGATGCCAAGCTTTCTGACTCCACCGCCATCCAGGGCAACCCCAACAAGGACTCACTTACCTGGTCGCACAACCCCAACAACATCTCCGATGAGCAGACCATTCCTGGTAACGAGGTGAATGTCTACTCCTATAAGTTCAACATCGTGAAGACCGCCAAGGACATGACCACTAAGCTCTCGGGTGCTAAGTTCACGATCAAGGCGGGAAGCAGCTATCTCGGTTACGAGAACGGCGCATGGAAGACCCTGACCACGACTCCGACTAAGGATACTCAGGGTGGTGCCGAAGTTGGCGTGTTCGCCACCGACGATGGCGTCATCAACTTTAATGGTCTCGACGCTGGCACGTATGAGATCGAGGAGATCGTTCCTCCCAATGGTTACACCGCCGTCTCCCTGCCGAAGTTCACCTTTACGGTATCCGCTACGGTGAAGTCCGACGATCCCGAGGGCCAGAAGACCATCACTGCTGTCTCTTATGCCAAGGACGCTACCGATCCTCGCGTCTCCGTTGAGAACTCGACCATCAAGATTTGGAACGCCAAGAACCTCACCGAGCTGCCCTTGACCGGTGACCTGGGCATCAAGGTTTTCATCACCGTGGGCGTGCTGCTCATGGCTGCTGGCGCCGCCTTTGCCCTGAGTGCACGTATGCGCTCTTAATTCCCTAGCTTGATGACGCGGCGAGCGGGCGATCGTCGTCTCCTATCAGCGCCCGTGCGCCGCGTTCTCACATTCCCTTTCGCCGCACCCCGTCGCGCTTGGACCCGCGGCGGGGTGTGGTGCATTAACCGTGTCCTCGCACCCACACCCCCGGAGGTGAACCACATGAAGGCAATCAAGCCCGTATCGACGATGCGCACGCCGAGCGTCGGTTCGAACCCGGCTTCCCCCAGCCGACGTAAACCGCCCCTCGCCCTGCGCCTGCTTTCCCTTCTGTGCTTTGTCGCCGGCTTTGTTATCGTGGCCACGCCCCTCGCCCTGCGCGCCATGTCCCAGGCCGAGCAGACGGCCGCAGTTACCGCGGCCGCCAACACGGTTGATGGCTGGCCCTATCCGAAGGCGGAGGAGGCCCTCGCGGCCGCGCGCGCCTACAACGAGCAGTTGGCCGCCGGCGGTCAGGACGTTATCGGCGAGGTCGTGGATCCGTTCGGTAGTACCTCCGGCGCCTCCACCGCCTCTGGCTCTGAGGATTCCATCGCCTCGCAAGATACAACCTACCAGGGGCTTCTTAACGCGGGATCGGGCCTTATGTGCTCGGTGCGCATTCCCAAGATCGACGTGAACCTGCCCGTGTACCACGGCACCTCTACCGAGGTGCTCGCTGCGGGCGCCGGCCACCTATATGGAACATCGCTGCCCGTGGGCGGCGCGAGCACGCACGCCGTGCTTACCGGCCACCGCGGCGTGCCAGGCTCGCTCCTGTTCACGCGCTTGGATGAGCTGCAGGTTGGCGACTCGTTTTACATCGAGGTGATGGGCGAGGAACTGGGTTACAAGATCGACCGCATAGACGTGATTACGCCCGACGACGATTCCAAGTTGCGCGTGACCGCCGGCGAGGACCGCGTGACGCTCATGACCTGCACGCCCTACGGCGTGAACTCGCACCGCCTGCTCGTATCGGGCGTGCGTGCGGAGATTCCGAATGAGGTGCCCGTGCCCGAGGACGCGCAGGGCATCAACACCACCGCGGTGGCGCTGGGCGTTTTGGGCGCGCTGCTGGCGATTGTTGTGGGTCTCGTTGCGGCCGGGCACGTGCGCAAGAAGCGGCGCGCGGCGCAGCGTGCTGCCGTTGCCGCCGCGGTGACGCTGGACGCCGGCGCGGCTGCTGGCGAAGGCGGAAACGGGTGGACCGCGGGAGCCTCCAGGCCTGCGGTCCCCTTCTCCTCCTCTGCTTCAGCCTCCTCGGCTTCCCCCGATTCCGATGCTGATTCTCCCGAGTATCGCGGGCGACACCTGCGCTAGCGCCCGCGTTGGTGCTCAATATCGCTCGAAGTGCAGCGCCTTCGCTCGCTTCCTGGTCATTTGCCAGAACCGCGGCGCTATCCCGAACATGCCGTACGACGCGATGGTCGAGCTTCCCGCCTACATCGGCAAGAACGGCCCCGAGGTCATCTCGCGCGACAACATCCCGCTGTTCCAGCAGGGCCTCATGATGCAGCAGCTCAACTCCGAGAAGCTCGTGGTCGAGGCGTGCATCGAGGGTTCGTATGAGAAGGCACTCAAGGCGTTCACGCTCAACAAGACCGTGCCGTCCATGACGGTCGCCAAGGAGATTCTCGACGACATGATCGAGGCCAACAAGGATTTCTGGCCTGAGCTTAAGTAACGAGGCCTTCGACGGCCCGACTGCGAACGGTTCGCAGCGGCCTTTGAGGTCCATAGGCTCCCCCTGGGGTCCATCCTAGGGGGGAGCCTCTCAGAAGCGCCCCGAGGGGCGCTTCTTGTGTATATGGAGGCAAAAGGGATATACAGTCTTCATATACGGCCTCCTTTTAGTAGGGTCGATTTCTCCGGTTGATTTCTGATCTCAGCTGAACATACTGAGCGGATAGGCCGTTCCCGCAGTTAGCCGAAAGCCCCCGGGGTCCCTCCCGGGCTCCGGGGCGGCATTTTCCCAGTTGAAGGAACGGTGGAGATGTGTTTCGATGGGTCCGGTGGCCATGCTCCGCTCTCCGCCCGGCACCTCTTCCAAGGGAACCGACGAGGGCGCCGGCGCCCAGTATGTCTAAGTGAACGGTTCTTTGGGCAATACTGCTTATGATTTTACGACTGATGATAAGGGCGAAATCAGCGTCAAGGGCCTCGATGCTGGCACTTACACGGTCGAGGAGACCCATACGCTCCCCGGCTATAACACCGTGCCCAAATTCACGTTCACCATTACTGCCACGGGTCTTAATCAGAATGAGGGCGAGAATACGTTGACGGTGACCACATCCAAGAATGGTTCTGGTCTCGTCACCAATTCCTCTTCTGGTGGCGGCACCGTTACCCTTACCGTCAAGAACAAGAAAGGCTCCGGCCTCCCGCTGACCGGTCTTAACGGCGTGACCTTCACTTGGATCGCTGGCAGCGCAGTGCTGTGCATCGGCGTGGCACACCTCATCCGCAGCCGTAAGCAGGCTGAGGAGTCCGAGCACGAGTAACGCTCGCTCACCCATCACTTTGGCAGGTGGGATGTGATGGCCATGAGACTTGCGGACACTTTTCTCGTCCATCTACGCTCTTGCTTTGCCATTCTCTTTTCGGGGCAAACTCCGCACTGGAGTTTGCCCCGTTTTTTTTGGGACAACGCAGCCAGGCTCCATTGCTCGATGGATCAAGCGTATGAATATCGAACAGATGTTTGCAATTATTGCGTTTACCAGCTGCGGGTGCATACGCTCGCAGTAAAATGGCCTTGCGACACATCCCGTGCGCGGGCGGCCGACGACTCGATCGGAGGTCCCCAAATGCTGAAATTCCTTAACGCGCTCGCCGCCCTCGCGGCGGTGGGCACGTTCGTCATCGCGTTTCTTGACTCGTATGAGGTTCGGTTTAAGGTCCGTAGGCGCACGCGCGGTGCGGACGGTAGAAGGCATTTGCGCCGCAACAAGCGCAAATAAGAATGCCCGGGGGTCGGATCCCGGGCATTTAACAAAAGCTGAAAACTAGGCCGCCCGCGCTCTCGTACACTTACGCGGGATGCGTCGTTTTCTATTGACATTGTATCCCGAATCGCCCCGCCGATCCGGGACATTCTGAAAACTCAAATGCGGGCTTATGCACGAAAGGAATCTCGTCAATTCCGAAAATTATGTATAATTCCAATATAAACTGGAATCAAACGAAAATGATGGAAATGAACGAAGCGCTAATCTACTTACAAGAAGCACTAGGCCTCTCCGCCAAGGCCAAAACTTGGCCTGGATCCACACGCTTGCCGCTGCATCTGCGGGCGGTTGAGGTCCGCGCTGTTGACGCAAACGGTTTTTCGTTTTTGCTTGCAAGTTTGCCTACTGGCGTCGGGCTTCCCGAGGCTAAGAGGGTCTATAGTCAGCTAGCCTTGCGCGCGGAGACTCCTGTTGTCGTTTCATTTCCTGATGCCGATGCACGTCAGCGCAAAGCATTGGTCGCACAAGGGATTCCCTTTGTCTGCCCGGGTAGACAGGCTTTTCTTCCATTTATGGGTACAGCCTGCACGGAAGGGGGCGGTGCCCGGTTTCGCAATCACGCGACCAAGATGTCGCCCAACGCGCAGGCTGCCGCAATCTGGGGAGCAACCCAGGAGCCATATCGTCCCTATGACCTTTGTCGTGCGCTTGGGATCTCGGCAAGCCGTGCGAGTGAGGCCATAACCGAGCTTGTCGACAGGGGGCTCGCGAGGCGCGAACGTTGCGAGCGACGTGTCGTCGTGTTCCCTGTTGCCGTTGATCTTCTGCTTAGTGAGCACATGTCAGAGCTCTCCTCGCCTGTCTCGAAGGTCTTTTTTGCAAGGAAGACGCCGAAGATCGACTATCTTGTTGACGCCGGGGAGACGGCGCTCGCCGCGCGTTCGATGCTCGCTGCACCGGGCATGGAACAAAAGGCCGTCTTAAGAAGTACATGGCGTCAACTGAGCGACCTCGAAGTCGCAGACGGGGAGTTGCCGGATAACGAGACGACGATGATCCAAGTGTGCGCTATGCGCCCGTGTTTGCCGGCTCCTCCCGTGTCGACGACATTTCGCTTGCGCTATCTTTGGCGGCAATCGACGATGAGCGAATTCAGCTCGAAGTCGATCGCATGTTTGGAAAGGAATATCCATGGCAAGAAGCGCTGTAGAAGGTCTTCAAGAATTCGAACCGTAGGCGGTGCTTCGGTCCTAGCTGCGTTGTCCGGCGCGGAAGCTCGTAATTCGGCTATTATTTGTTTAGACAACTTGAGTTGTAGAGGAGTGACCGGTGATGGTGCAGGGCGCCAAACACATGAAGAGCAATAACGCCGCGGCCAACGGCGGCTCAAGCCCTCAGCCCAAACCTCAACCAAAGCCCAAGCGCCGTCGCAAGCGGCTGCCGCGCTGGGCCGACCGGCTCATCACCATCGTCATCATCCTTATTGGCGTGGGCCTTATGACCTGGCCGTGGATCTTGGACCGGCTCGAGGCCTCGGGCGTGTTCAACCAGATCAGCACCGTGTCCAGCACCGTGGACGCACTGTCTGCCGAGGAGCGCGAGCGCATCCTGCTGCAGGCGCGCTCCTATAACGAGCAACTGGCGGGCGAGGCCACCGAGCTTCCCGCCGACCAGATTGAGCCCTACGCCCAGCAGCTCATCTTTGACCGCGACCCCATGATGAGCTGGGTCGAGATCCCCTCCATCGACGTGAGCATGCCCATCTACCACGGCACGAGCGAAGAAGTCCTTATGGCGGGCGTCGGCCATCTGGAGGGCACGAGCCTGCCGGTGGGCGGCACCTCGACGCATTGCGTGCTCACCGCGCACTCGGGCATGCGCAACCTGAGCATGTTCGACGACATCCATTCGCTGGAGCCCGGCGACCTGGTGCTGCTGCACACCATGAACAAGACGCTCGCCTATAAGATGGTGGACTCCGAGGTCGTGCTGCCCGAGGAGATGGAGTCGCTGACCATCGAGCCCGGCGCCGACAAGGTGACGCTTGTCACCTGCACGCCCTACGGCGTGAACGACCATCGCCTGCTGGTGCATTGCGTGCGCACCAAGTACAACAAGAAGGACGTCGACAAGCAAAAGTCGCTGGCCGGCCGCCACTGGGGCAAGCGCGAGTTTGCCGTGCTCATCGTGGTCGTGGCCATTGTGCTGTTGCTGCTGGACATCGTGATCCATGCGGTCCGTAAGCGCCGCAAGGGCAAGGCCTCGGCATAGGACATTCTCCAGAACCACCACAATGGGGACAGGCACCTTTGCGGTGGTCAGGGCTTCCAAACCATCACAACATTCGATGAAAATCTCGATTTTGGCGAAAAGCGTCGAATGTTGTGATGCTTTTCGTTTCGGGCGGGACGGTTTTCGTTGTGGGCGACGCGGTTTTCGCTATGGACGGTGCGGTTTCGCTGCAGAACCGACAGCCTGCAGCCTGCCAACCGCCGTCCTCGTTACGTTTTCGCTGCATTTGGGTAAAGCGCCTGCTTCAAGCCGGCGTTGCCCTGTATACTAGAGCGGTTTAACTGTTATGCGGAAGGGAGCGCCTATGGCACTCAGCGAGAAAGACGTGCGCGGCATCGCCGAGTACGCAAAGATCGCACTGACCGATGACGAGCTCACCCAGATGACGTCCTACATGAACGACGCCGTCCAGATGCTCGAGCCCGTCTTGCAATATGACTTGCCCGACGTGGAGCCCACGTTCCATCCCATCGGAAGCCTGTCCAACGTGATGGGCGATGACCTGCGCGAGCCCGAGCGCGACCTGCCGCTCGACGTCGCGCTCGAAAACGCCGGCAGCGCGCGCGACCGCTACTTCCGCGTGCCGTCCATTTTGGGAGAGGGGGAGAGCGAGTAATGGCGCTAAGCTTCGATTCCCTTACCGCCGCCCAGATCGCCGCGGGCGTTGCCGCCGGCGACTTTACCGCTACCGAGGTGGCCCAGGCCTCCCTTGCCGCCATCGAGGCGCGCGAGGGCGGGGTCCAGGCATTCCTGCAGGTGGCGCCCGAGCTCGCGCTCGAGGCCGCCGCGCGCGTGGATGCCGACCGCGCCGCCGGCAAGCCGCTGCCCCCGCTCGCGGGCGTGCCGCTGGCCATCAAGGACAACATGAACCTCGTGGGCACGCGCACCACCTGTGCTTCCCGCATGCTCGGGGACTACCAGAGCGTCTACACCGCCACCTGCGTCCAGCGGATGCTCGATGCCGGCTGCCTGCCTATGGGCAAGGCCAACATGGACGAGTTTGCCTTTGGCAGCTCCACCGAGAGTTCGGCGTTCCACCGCACCAACAACCCCTGGGATACCGAGCGCGTGCCCGGCGGCTCCTCGGGCGGCTCCG
>ERZ827458.1830-NODE-1830-length-12784-cov-4.407416_pt1 | contig 12784 bp, 10 predicted proteins | sample MGYA00519706_ERZ827458 | MGnify/ENA primary metagenome ERZ827458 (study PRJEB31778, sample SAMEA3449309) | human gut metagenome | biome: human gut; feature: human-associated habitat; material: faeces | place: United Kingdom | collected 2010/2012 ...
GGTAAAGGTTCAAGTCCACTGATTTTGCCAAAACCCTTTTTGATATCTTTTTTTCCGACTTCAAAAATCGGGCGCAAAAAAGCCCGGAAGTCGTTGAAACTTCTGGGTTTTTCGCGTAGATATCTTTTTTGGTTCTACTAGATGGTGGACAGTACAGGACTCGAACCTGTGACCCCATGCACGTCAAGCATGTGCTCATACCAGCTGAGCTAACTGTCCATCAGCGGGGTTATTATACTCGATCCCGCTGCGTTTGTCAAGCATTATTTTTCAGGTACCACGCGATCAGCAGATCGGCGGCTTCGCCGTAGCTCTGGACGCCGGATTCCTCAGAGAAGGCCTTCAGATAGGTGTCGTTGACCTTCTGGGCTGCGTCCTGCACCTTGCCCTCATACTGCTCGTAGTGTGCGTTTGCCGCGCGGATGTCGGCGAGGACACCGTCTGACAGGGTGCTCCAGATCTGGCTGGCGGCGGTCTTGTCAATCTTCGACAGGGCGTTGTGGCAGTAGATATACGCGCCGAACGCGCCGGAGTAGCGAAAATCGTCGTCTTCCGAGGCCATGCAGGCCAGATAGGCGCAGAAGTTCGCGTCGTCCTCGGCTGTGACGGCCTGCCGGTGGGCAAGCTCGTGGCACATGGTAAAGGGGATCCACGCGGTATACGTATCCGGGTTGACGCAGGCCTCCGCCGTGAAGCAGATAAAGATGCCCGTCGTGCCGGTCTGGCTGAACAGCCGCCACGAAGCCAACGGCTTTACTGGCCCGAGTCCGTCCGTGAACGGATCATACTGCTGCGCAAGCGCCGCGTAGCCGCCGGGGGCCTGCTTTGCAAGCTCGGAAAACGCCGGATAGACGGTCAGATTTTCTGCGTCACGCTCGACCTTTTCGGCGTATTCGTTTGCCTGCGCGGCATAATAGGCCGTTGCGGCGATCAGCTCCTGCTTGGAATATTCGCGCACGTCAAGGCCAAGCGTCTGATCGACCGACGGGCCGAAGTGCCCGAGGCCCCAGATGGCAACGAACAGGAACACGCCCGTGCTGAGCCCCAGCAGAACGCCGGACAGCCAGCAAAGCAGGCTCCGGCGGCCCGTGAACACGCGGATGAGCGTATAGAAAAACCACAGCGCCAGCAGGACTGCCAGCACCTCCCACAGCGCGATGGGCATCAGCCCGGACACGGAGGAAATGGCCGACAGGATGCTTCTGGAGAGGGCGGGGTAGAACGAAAAGACCACACTGGGCGCGGCCTTTGCAAACGCGATCATCAGGCCCGTCAGGACCAGAAGGATCGCCGATAGGATCACTCTTCCGATTGCTTTCAAGATGGATATGTCCTTTCCGAATTGCTTCCTGCATTATACCACATTTTCGGGAAAAACAAAACTGGTCTTTCAAATTTTTGCCGCGCGGTTGACTTTGCGGGCTTTTTCATTATAATAATAGGATAAACTTGATCATATACGTCAGGAGGACGAGAAGTATGATGAAAAACAGCGAAAAGTCCATGGACAAGATCATTGCCCTTTGCAAAAACCGCGGCTTTGTCTTTGCAGGCTCCGAAATTTACGGCGGCCTGGCCAACAGCTGGGACTACGGCCCTCTCGGCGTTGAGTTCAAGAACAACGTCAAAAAGGCGTGGCTCAAGAAATTCGTGCAGGAAAGCCCGTACAACGTCGGTCTCGATGCGGCCATTATCATGAATCCGCAGACGTGGATCACGACCGGCCATGTGTCCAGCTTCTCCGACCCGCTGCTCGACTGCAAGGCGTGCAAGGCCCGCCACCGCGCTGACAAGCTCATCGGCGAAGAGCATCACGAGGTCAACGTCGACGCGATGAGCTTCGACGAGATGGACAAGTTCATTGCCGAGCATGAGGATATTGTCTGCCCCGTCTGCGGCAAGCACGACTTTACCCCCATCCGCAAGTTTAACCTGATGTTCAAGACCGCCATCGGCGTCACCGAGGATTCCTCCTCGACCTGCTATCTGCGGCCGGAGACGGCGCAGGGCATCTTCGTGAACTTCGCGAACATCCAGCGCACCACCCGCCGCAAGCTGCCCTTCGGCGTGTGCCAGGTCGGCAAGGCGTTCCGCAACGAGATCACCCCGGGCAACTTTACCTTCCGTACCCGCGAGTTTGAGCAGATGGAATGCGAATTCTTCTGCAAGCCCGGCACGGACCTCGAATGGTTCGCATACTGGAAGGACTACTGCGTGAACTGGCTCAAGAGCCTCGGCATCCGCGAGGAGAACCTGCGCCTGCGCGACCATGAGCCGGCGGAGCTGGCCTTCTATTCCAGAGCCACGACCGATATTGAGTATGCGTTCCCGTTCACCGACTGGGGCGAGCTGTGGGGCATTGCCGACCGCACCGATTATGACCTCAAGCGCCATCAGGAGGCTTCCGGCAAGGATCTGACCTATTTCGATCAGGAAGCGAACGAGCACTATATCCCCTACGTCATCGAGCCGTCGCTCGGCTGCGACCGCGTGGCGCTGGCGTTCCTGTGCGAAGCGTATGACGAGGAGGTCATCGACGAGGCGAAGAACGACGTGCGCGTGGTTCTGCACCTGCATCCGGCGTTGGCTCCGTACAAGGCTGCGATCCTGCCGCTGAGCAAGAAGCTGGCCGAGCCCGCAAGAAGGATCTATCAGGACCTGTGCGGCGACTTCATGCTCGACTATGACGACACCGGCTCCATCGGCAAGCGCTATCGCCGCGAGGACGAGATCGGCACGCCGTACTGCATCACGGTTGACTTTGCGACCGTCGGCGACGACAAGACCCCGGCGGACAACGCGGTTACCATTCGCGAACGCGACTCTATGGAGCAGGTTCGCGTCCCCATCAGCGAACTGAAGAACTGGCTGGCCGAGCATACGAAATTCTAAAAATAAAAAGGGGGCCGCACGGCCCCTTTTCCATATCCGCGCACAGGAGGAACGACACATGAAAGCCATTATCACCGTCGTCGGCCCCGACCGGGTCGGCATCATCGCCGAGGTCTGCACGCTGCTGGCAGAACTCCACATCAGCGTTGTGGAGATCAGCCAGACCATCATGCAGCGCACGTTTACCATGATCATGCTCGTCGAATGGACGGCAGGCGCGCCGGAGTTTGACACGGTACAGGCCCGCGTCACAGAAAAGGGCGAACAGATGAGCCTGTCCATCCGCATCCAGCGGCAGGATATTTTCACTGCCATGCACACCATCTGACGGAGGGGACAGACCATGCTGAACCATTCCGATATCATGTCCACGGTCGATATGATCGACCATCAGCATCTGGACATCCGCACCATCACCATGGGTATTTCGCTTCTGGACTGCGCCGACCCGAATCCGGAGGCCTGCGCCCGGAAAGTTCACGACAAGATCTGCCGGCAGGCCGAGCATCTGGTTGCGACAGGCTGCCAGATCGAACGGGAGCTTGGCATTCCCATCGTCAACAAGCGCATTTCCGTCACGCCCATCGCGCTGGTCGCAAGCGCGTGCGAGACGGAGGATTTTGTTCCGTTTGCCAAGGCGATGGACAGCGCCGCAAAGACCTGCGGCGTGGATTTCATCGGCGGCTTTTCCGCGCTCGTGCAGAAGGGCATGGCCTCCGGCGACCGGCGGCTGATCGCCGCCATCCCGCAGGCGCTGGCCGAGACGGAGCTGGTCTGCTCCAGCGTCAACGTCGCCTCGACAAAGGCGGGCATCAACATGGACGCCGTGCGCCTTATGGGGCAGGCGATCAAAAAGACGGCCGAGCTGACAAAGGAACGCGATGGACTTGGCTGCGCGAAGCTCGTCGTGTTCTGCAACGCGGTCGAGGATAACCCGTTCATGGCGGGTGCGTTCCACGGCGTGGGCGAGGCCGACGCGGTCGTGAGCGTCGGCGTATCCGGGCCGGGCGTGGTGTACCACGCGCTGCAGAGTGTCAAGGGCCGGCCCTTTGACGAGGTGGCCGAGTGCGTCAAGAAAACGGCCTTCCGCATCACGCGTATGGGCCAGCTGGTGGCGCGGGAAGCGTCCCGGCGGCTGGGCGTGCCGTTCGGCGTGGTCGACCTGTCCCTCGCCCCGACACCCGCCGTGGGCGACAGCGTGGCGCGCATTCTGGAGGAAATGGGCCTTGAAACCTGCGGGACGCATGGAACGACGGCGGCACTGGCGCTTCTCAATGACGCGGTCAAGAAGGGCGGGCTGATGGCGTCCAGCTCTGTCGGCGGACTGTCCGGCGCGTTTATCCCGGTGTCCGAGGACGAGGGCATGATCGCCGCCGCGCGAAGCGGCGTTCTGACGCTGGATAAGCTCGAAGCCATGACGTGCGTGTGCTCGGTGGGCCTTGATATGATCGCCGTCCCCGGCGACACGAGCGCGGAGACGATCTCCGCCATCATCGCGGACGAAGCCGCCGTTGGCATGGTCAATTCCAAGACGACCGCCGTGCGCCTCATCCCGGCTCCGGGCAAGACGGTCGGCGATGAAGTCTCCTTCGGCGGCCTGCTCGGCGCAGCGCCTATCATGCCGGTGCATCCGGAGTCCTCTGCGGACTTTATCGCCCGCGGCGGGAGGATTCCGGCCCCGATGCAGAGCCTGAAGAACTGAGCGGAGGCGGCTGTTTTGCGGAAGGCGCCCTGTTTTGTGAGTAGGGGCCGATGCCCACTTCGGCGCTAAGAGCTGCGCTATGCGCGGTTGCGCCTCGAAACTAGCCTGCAGGCATCGCATCCGCCCGGCAGAATGTGCTGTTTTTACGGGAGTCTTTGGCGAATTCGTAACTTCCCAATGGGTCGATGTGGGCATCGACCCATACAGGGGCAGCACTTAATAAATCCCCGCTTGCTTCACTGGGGTTTTCAGCGAAGCAAGCGGGGATTCGTGTCGTTTTCAGCCCTTCAGCGTCTGCTTTGCGTGCAGGAGCGCCTGACAGAGCGCGTCAACGTCGGCTTCCGTGTTGTCACGGGAGAACGAGACGCGGATGGAGCCGTCAATGACGGCGGGGGACAGGTGCATGGCCTCAAGCACATGGCTGCGGTGGCCCTTGGAGCAGGCGGAGCCTGCCGAGACATAGATGCCGTCTGACTGCAGACAGTTGATAATGCCCTGTGAACGGAGGCCCGGCAGGGACAGATTGACGATGTGCGGCGCGGCCTGACTGCCGATGAGGACAAGTCCGTCGATTGCCGACAGCCTTTCCCGGGCCAGATCGCGCAGCTGCGCCATGCGCGCGATGTCTGCTTTCGCATCCGTATCGGCGCAGGCTGCGCCGAAGCCGCAGATGCCGGGCATATTTTCCGTGCCGGAGCGGTAATTGCTCTCCTGTCCGCCGCCGTTTATAAACGCGGGGAGGGGCAGGCCGGGACGGATATAAAGCGCGCCCGTGCCTTTGGCGGCATGGATCTTGTGCGCGGAGACGGAGATCATGTCCGCGCCGAGCGCTTTGGCGCGGAATGGAACCTTCAAAAAGCCCTGCACGGCGTCGGTATGGAACAGCGCCAGCGGGGAAGCGCGGCGCACGGCCTTGACCATGTCGGCAATCGGCATGACCGCGCCCGTCTCGTTGTTGACCATCATGACGGAGACGAGAATGGTATCGGGCCGGAGGGCCTTTTTCAGTTCCTCGACTGTAATATTGCCGTCGTGGTCGGGCTGCAAATATGTGACCTCGAAGCCCTTCGCTTCCAGCTTCTGCATGGGGTGCAGGATAGCGTGGTGCTCCACGGCGGTCGTGATGATGTGGCGGCCGCGCTTGCCGAGACGCTCGGCGGCGGAAAGAATGGCCCAGTTGTCGGCCTCCGTGCCGCCGGAGGTGAAAAACACCCGGTCGGGCTCTGCGCCGAGGGCGGCGGCGACCGCCTGCCGCGCCTGCCGCAGACGGTGGGCGGCGTCAATGCCGAGCGCGTAGACGGACGACGGATTGCCCCAGCAGTCTGTGAGCGCCTCTGTCATAGCCCGCACACAGGCAGGACAGGGCTGCGTCGTGGCGGAATTATCGAGATAGATCATAGTAAAACCTGATTTCTGTGGTTTATTTTCCAACGCAGAACCGCTCAAAAATGCGGTTCGTGATATCCTCGCGCATCGTCCGGCCCGTGACCTCGCCGAGCGCATCCATGGCCGATTCCAGATCGACCAGCACCGCGTCGGGCGTCATACCCGCACGCAGGCTCTGCACGGCGGAGTCGACGGCCTTTTTTGCGCGCAGAATGGCGCCGGCCTGCCGTGCGTTCGTCAGAAGCGAGCCGTCGCACGGCGCATCGTCCGGGAAGAGCATATCAAACGCCTGCTCCAGCAGGTCAAAGCCTGTGCCGTCCTTGCAGGAGACGGGGACAATGTATGAAAACGGCAGATCGGACGGCTCGATCGCGCCGGGCAGATCCTGCTTGTTCAGAATCGCGATCGCCTCCGGCGCTTCGAGCGTCGCGCCCATCGCGCGGCGATCCTCTTCCGTCATAGGCTTGGAATCATCAAGGACATACAGCGCTACATCGCAGTCCTTCGCGGCCTCCATCGAGCGGTCAACGCCGATTTTTTCGATCACATCCTGCGTGTCGCGGATGCCTGCCGTGTCGACAAGCCGGACAAGATGCCGCCCGAGTGTGACGGTCTGCTCGACCGTGTCGCGCGTCGTGCCGGGAATGTCGGTGACGATGACGCGGTCAAAGCCGGACAGGCGGTTGAGAAGACTGGATTTTCCGGCGTTCGGGCTGCCCAGAATGACGGCCCTGATGCCGGACTGCACCATCCGGCCCCGATGGCAGGAGGCAAGCAGCGCGGTAAGCTGACGGCTGCTTTCTGTCAGAGACGCTTCATAGCCGGAGAGCGTGAAGGGGTCGATATCCTCGTCGGGGTAATCGAGCACGGCATGGAAATGCGCGCACAGATCGACCCAGCCGTCGTAGATCGGGTCGATCCTTTTTCGGATCGCGCCCGCGACCTGCCCGGCGGCGTTTGCCGCCGCGTCGGCAGTTTCGGCGTCGATGAGATCGATCACGGCCTCGGCCTGCGTCAGGTCCATCTGGCCGTTTAGAAATGCGCGGCGTGTGAATTCGCCGGGCCGCGCCTGCCGGAAGCCTGCGGCGAACAGCGCCTCAAGTCCAGCGGTCAGTGCGGCGGGGGAGCCGTGGCATTGAATTTCGGCGGTATCCTCGCCGGTGTACGAATGCGGCGCACGGGAGATGAACGCCATGCAGTGGTCGATGGCCCGTCCCTGTGCGTCGAAAAGCGTGCCGAGCGCAAGCTTCCGGTCGGGGAGGGAGGTCAGCGGCCTGCCGGAGTTCAGCCTGAAGACCTGCCCTGCGGCCTCAATGCACCCGTCGCCGGACAGGCGCAGAATGCCGATGCCCGTGCGGGCGTGGCCCGTGGCAATGGCGGCAATTTTATCAGACATGGCCCCTCCTCACCGGTAGACGACCTCGATGCCCTTGAGCAGCAGCGGCTTGAGATCAAATACAGCCGTGTCGCCGATGGCGCATGGAAGCTTCGTCACGTCCACGCACGTGTGCAGCATCCCGATATGGCCCAGCACGCGGCACTTTTTCCCGTTTACCGTTACATAGATATGCTTTTTGAAGACCATCTGCTTCAGATTCCGCAGAACGCCGCGCAGGCAGTCGCGGAAACGGAACAGATCGTTTCCCATCTCCACGCCGAACCCGTGGTACCAGCCCACGGAAAAAACGGCCACGCGGGTGGGCTTTTTCGCCGTCCAGCCCGCGCCGTAGCCGCAGCTGTGGCCCTTCGGGAGCCAACGGAGTTCTTCCACCGTTGCCTGACACTCGCCGATGCGGGCAAGACCCCAGTTTCCGCGCACGGACACGCGGCCCAGAATGGCCGAGCCCACACGCACGCCGTCCATCGCGTATTCGGGGTATTTCAGAAGCCCGGCGGAGTTCAGCATATGCGCCATGCCGGTGCCGCAGCCCTCGGCGTGCAGCTTGTCCAGAACGCCCTGAAACGCCTCGGCCTGCGCAATCGTCGCTTTCTGATTGCAGAACGCGGAATGCAGATGCGTATAAATGCCGGTCACGTGCAGGCCGGGCATATACTTGAAAATGGGCAGCAGCTGATCCAGCTCGTCCGGCAAAAAGCCGTACCGGCCCATGCCGGTATCGATCTTGACGTGTACCTGTGCCTGGACACCGAGCGTTTCCGCCACGCCGTTCAGGACGGCTGCGTCGTTCTGGCTCGAAACGGTCAGAATCGCGCCGAGGTTCAGAAGCTGCGTCAGCTCCTGCGCGTCGGCGGTCGGGCGGAGCATCAGAATGTCACAATCCTGAAACCCGCCTGCGCGCAGGCGGCTGACCTCGGAAACCTCCGTCACGGCAAAGTGCGTGACGCCGGCTTCCCGGCAGAGCGCTGCCATCTGGACAAGGCCGAGGCCGTAGCCGTCACCCTTTAAAACGGCCCAGAGAACTGCGCTGCCTGCACGCTCCTTTAAAATTTGCAGATTGCTCCGCACGGCGGCGGAGTCGACGACATACGCTTTCATGCTGCGCCTCCTGCGTTATTTTTTGTCTCGGTTCTTGATGAGATAGACGGTCTTGCGAAGATCCTTGAAGACCGACGTGCCGTGCTCCACGGCCCAGTAAATGACCGGCGAGAGAACCAGATCCTCTTCGCCGACAAACTCGGTGAAGTCTCCGCCGAAGCCCTGCTTGAAGCGGAACAGGCCGTAGAGCGGGTTATCCTCGGAGACGTTTCCGGACACGCCGCGGAAATCGTAGATGCGGCAGCCGGTCTCAACGGCCCACTGGATCATGCGCCACTGCAATAAATAGTTGGGCATCAGATTGCGGTGCTCGTTGCTGGACGCGCCGTAGAGATACCAGACCTTGTCGCCGTAGTGGATGGCAAGCGTGCCCGCGATGGGCGCGCCCTCGGGGTCGAAGGCCATGTAGAGCCGCGCGTGCTCGCCGAGATTGTCGAGCATATTCGCGAAATACTCCGGCTTGCGCGTGACAAAGCCGTCGCGCACGCCGGTCGTCAGCATGAGATCGGCGAACGCCGGGACCATTTCCTTGCCGCAGATCTTCACGCTTACGCCCTTGCGCTCAGCCAGGCGAATATTATAGCGCCATTTCTGGTGGAAGGACGCCATAAGCTCATCTTCCGTTTTGCCCTCGACGTTCAGACGGAAGACATAGCGCGGCTGGATGGCCTCAAAATTCTTCCCGCCCTCCTTGCACCGGAAGCCGAACGACTGCATGAGCGCGGCGAATGCCGTGTTGCTCGACGGCACGTCCGGGTCGAGCTTGATAACATATGATTTATATTTTTTCGCCAGCGCCTTCGCGCCCTCCAGCAGCTGGGCAAACGTCTCGCGGTCGTCCAGATCGCAGACCGGGCCGCGGCAGCCGTACATCAGCGTCCGGCCGATGCCGGGAACCTTGCGGGTCATGAGGGCCAGAGAGCCTTTGATTTTCCCGTCCTCGCCGCGCACGGCGACGGCGTCCCATGTCCACATGGGCTTCTGTTTGGCCCAGAGACTGCTCTGGGCAAAATGGCCCTTCGGGTGGCTCTGCACAAACGCTTCGTATTCCGCAAGCGTCTTGTCGGTAATCAATTCATACATGGCGGTACATCTCCAGATACATATTAAATATGTGTGATTTCAAATCGCTTTCGCTATAGTCTACCACAAACAGCCGGGATATGCAAACCTGTGACGCGGAAAACAGGTATACTTTTCTGCGTTTGCGGAAAAATGACAGAAGAATCATCCAAACAGGAGGCAAAACCATGGCGCATTGGGGCATGGAGGACGTGCAGGCGTGCTTTGGGGATACGGCGGATCTCAATACCCGGCAGATCACGGTCGGCGGGCAGAGGCTGGGACTGCTGTTTCTGGACGGGCTGACCTCCGGCGGGGATATCGCCGAGCAGGTGCTGAAGCCGCTGATGGAGACGGTCACGCCGGGGAGCATACAGGAGGTTCTGACGCAGGCGGAGCGGGCGAGAGTCTACTGCGCCGTCGCCGAGCGCATGCAAGACCCCGCGCAGACGGCGGACAAGCTGCTGCACGGCTATTGCGCTGTCATTTTTCCGGGCACGGACACGGCGCTCTGCTTCGAAACGAAAACGAGCGCCCGGCGCGGCCCCTCCGCGCCGGAGTCGGAAAACACTGTCAAGGGCGCGAAGGACGCGTTTACAGAGACGATGCGCATCAACACCAGCCTCCTGCGCCGCCATCTGCGCACGGCGCAGCTGCGCTTTTCGCAGAAGACCGTCGGCCTGCGCACGAAAACCGCCGTCACGGTCTGCTATCTCGCCGACCTGACCGCGCCGGAGCTTGTCCGGCGCATGGAAAAGCGGCTGGAGAATATCGACATTGACGGGATGCTCACGCCCGCAAGCGTCGAGGAATACGTGACCGGTTCCCGCCGGACAGCCTTTCCGTTATTACAATACACCGAGCGCCCGGATACCTTCTGCCAGGGCCTTCTGAACGGACAGGTCGGATTGCTGGTCGACGGGCTGCCGCTGGGGTATCTGGCCCCGGTCGATCTCGGCATTCTCATGAAATCGACGGAGGACCGCGCGGTCGACTATCTCTCGGCGTCCTGCCTGCGCGTGCTGCGGTATCTGGCGCTGCTGGCCGCGCTGCTGCTGCCGGGGCTGTATGTCGCCATGGCGACGTACCATCAGGAGATGATCCCGACAAAGCTGCTGCTGGCGACCATCGAATCCAAGCGCGAGGTGCCGTTCGATACGGTTTTCGAGGTGGTGGGCCTGCTTGCCGCGTTTGAGCTTTTGCAGGAGGCGGGGCTTCATCTGCCGCAGGCCATCGGCACGGCGGTTTCCATCATCGGCGGCCTCGTCGTGGGCACAACGGCGGTCGATGCGCGGCTCGTCTCGCCCGCCGCGCTGATCGTCACGGCCTCCGCCGGGATCTGCGGCTTTACGCTTCCGAGCCGGGATCTGTCCGACGCCGTTCGCATCTGGCGCTTCGCACTGGCGATTCTGGCGGGAGCGGGCGGGCTGTTCGCCCTGACGGCAGGCGGCATTGCGCTGCTGATCCACCTGTCGGGGCTGACGAGTCTGGATGTGTCCTATCTCGCGCCGTTTTCCGACGCGCGGGCAAGACGCGCCGTGCTGCGCCCGCTTCTGGTGCGGCAGAAATGGCGCGACACGGCGCTGCACCCGCAGGATCTGAAAAATCAGGGGGACGGTCATGCTCAATAAAATCAGTATCGCGCTGCTGGCGGCCGCGTCGGTGGTCAGCCTTTGTATGCTGCCGCGCACGGGGACGGACGCGGCGAAGCTCCTGCCTGCGCAGGTGCTCGTGATCGCGCAGGAGGACGGGCGGATCACCGTGGAAAGCGACAACGGCGCATCCGGCTCCGGCACGACGCTCCCGGACGCGCTTGCCGCCATGCGGGAAGGGGCGGAGGGCACGCTCTTTTTGGACACGGCGGAGCATATTATTCTCCTGCAAAGCACACAATCGCTTCTGCCCGCAGCGGTGCGGCAGCGGCAGTTCCGCCCGGCGGCAAAGCTGTATCTGGCGCGGATGGATGCATTGGATGCAGACGGCTGCGTGGAATTTTTGCAGGCGCACCCCGGTGCGGTGACGCTTGCGGACGCGCACGCCGCGCTTCTGCGCGGCGAAGCACTCGACCCGGCGATTCTGCTGCCGGGGGAAAACGGAGGGATCATTCTTGCAGGATAAGCTGACGCCGAGACAGGTGCGCGCGTGGAGCCTGTGTGCGCTGAGCGTTCCGGCGGCGATGGCGCTGCCGGGCTGCGGCTGGCTGTGGGTGCTGGGCGGGAGTATCCTCGCCTGCGCGCTTGCCGCCTGCCAGCAGGCGATGCAGCGGCACTCCGGCCTGTGTATGCGGCAGGCGTTTGCCCGCGCGTTCGGAGCTGGTGGCGGACGGATCATGGCAGCGGCGGAGCTTTTGTGGCTGCTGTTTGCGGCCTCGGGCGCTGCTGCGGCCAGTCAGATCGCGTTTGAAGACGACCTTGGCCCGTTCCTGCCCGCGATCCCGCTTTTGCTGGCGGCGCTGGCCGGACAAAAGGGACGGCTGGCAGCCGGACGTGTCTGTGCAGTGCTTGCGTTGTGCCTCGCGGGACTGTATGCGGTCATTGCCGCAGCATCCCTGCGGCACGTGCAGGCAGATTGGAGCCGCCCGCAGGGCGTTCCGGCGGATGCCGCGCTGGCGTTCTGCCTGTGTCTGGGGCAGGCCTGCATGGCGTTTGTCACGGCGGAGGACGAAGTACCGCGCATTTCATTCGGCGCGGCAGCGGCGTCTGCGCTTCTCCCGGCAGTCCCGACGTTTCTGACGGCGGCCTGCCTGTCGCCGGAGCTGGCGCGGCAGGAGCCGCTGCCGTTTCTCACGCTGACGAAAAGCCTGTCTGTGCTGTCGGTCATGCAGCGGTTCGAGCTGCTGCTGTCAGTCGCGCAGCTTTTGGGGCTGTTTGCGCTTTTGACGATGCTGGTGTGTGCGGCAGAACGTATGCTGGGAGCTGTCAGACGGAAAAATGGCACGGGAAGCACCGGAGGTGTGTTCTGCCTGCTGGCATTTGGCGGAAGCTTTCTGGCGTACCGGCTGCCGATCTGGAGCTGGGCTGTGGGAGCGGCTATATTTTGGGGTGTCGTGCCGATATTAACACAAGTAATAGTAAATATAAAAAAGAGTGAAAAATAATGAAAAAAAGGGTTGACAAACTGGTTTTTCGATGGTATCATAGCCGAGCGTTCTGAAGGAGCGCAGCAAATCGGACGGGGTTCAAGAAAAAGCTCGAAGAGATTCGAAAAAAGTTCTTGACAAACGGATGAAGATGTGCTAAACTGAA
>ERZ827458.1837-NODE-1837-length-12739-cov-21.960580_pt1 | contig 12739 bp, 17 predicted proteins | sample MGYA00519706_ERZ827458 | MGnify/ENA primary metagenome ERZ827458 (study PRJEB31778, sample SAMEA3449309) | human gut metagenome | biome: human gut; feature: human-associated habitat; material: faeces | place: United Kingdom | collected 2010/2012 ...
TTATAAATAATAGGCAGATGCTGTTGGATAGATTACTAACAGATTAGATAATAAAGAAATCGATAAATTCCAGTAATACGCTCTGTTGATGTGCTGATTTTTCTACGATATACTCCTTCAAAAAGGAGTGTGCTCTTATGGGTAGAGAAATTTATGACATCATCAATGACATGGCAGAAGTATTAAATGCATCGCAGATGCAGAAACTACAAGAGGTGTTGGTAAAACGGTTATCTGAAAATACTGTATCTGATTATTTGCAGACAACGAATATGGACTTTCTAGATATGTTTTTAACTGCAAAGCATTTAGAAGGGTGTTCTGACAAAACAATACGCTATTATAGGTGTAATATTGAAAAGATGTTGGATACAATAAATATTCCGGTCATAAAGATAACGACCGAGATGCTACGAAAATATCTTGTAGAGTATCAAACGATAAATAATTGTGGAAAGGTAACTATTGATAATATTCGTAGAAGTCTTTCCACATTTTTTTCGTGGCTAGAGGAAGAGGATTATATTATAAAAAGCCCAATGAAAAGAGTTCATAAGGTAAAGACTGCCGTTATTGTAAAAGATACCATTCCGGATGAGAAAATAGAAATTCTTAGAGATAATTGTAATAATCTGCGTGATAGGGCAATGATTGATTTTCTGCTTTCAACAGGAATTAGAGTAGGCGAATTGGTAAGGCTGAACATTGATGATATAGATTTCTCTGAGCGGGAATGCGTGGTTTATGGCAAAGGAGACAAAGAGAGGAAAGCATATTTTGATGCTAAGACCAAAATTCATTTGTTGAATTATATTGAATCAAGGACAGATAATAATATAGCGTTATTTGTGTCGTTAAACAAACCACACAGTAGACTTACTGAAAGCGGTGTGGAGTTACGATTACGAGAAATGGGGAAGAAGTTAGGTGTAGAAAAGGTACACCCACATAAGTTCAGAAGGACTATGGCCACCAGAGCAATTGAGAAAGGTATGCCGATTGAACAGGTACAGAAAATTCTGGGACATGAGCAAATAGATACAACGCTCAGATATGCAATGGTTAATCAAAACAATGTGAAGCTATCGCATCGAAAATATATTTCATAGATTGACTTGTAACGCAAAAGACGTTACAATAAAAGAAAGATGGAGGTGTATTCTATGGGAAAAACAGCAACATTAAATATAAGAGTAAATCCAGATGTAAAAGAAAATGCAGAAAGTGTATTGGCACAATTAGGGATACCAATGGCTACTGCTATAGATATGTATTTAAAACAAATATCATTAGTAGGAGGAATTCCCTTTTCTATTGTATTACCAAAAGCAGCTAATTCAGTGAATGCAGATATGATGTCTGCTACACAGATTCATCAAAAGTTAGAAAAAGGATATGCCGATATAGAGAAAGGAAATGTTGAGGATGCAGCTAGTGCGTTTGTGGCATTTAGAGAGAGGCATTAATGAAGCAATATAAGGTAGAGATTACAAAAGAAGCTTTGCAGGATATGGAAGATATATACAATTATATTGCTATAGATTTGCTTGCTCCGGATAATGCAATGGGGCAATATAATCGCATTGCTGATGAAATACTTACATTAGACACTTTCCCGGAACGATTTAGGATTATGGATTCTGAGCCGGAAAAGAGAATGGAGTTGCGTAGAATGCTCGTCGATAATTATTCAGTGTTTTACACAATCCGTGACGAAAGGGTAATTGTAACGGATGTGTTATACACGGCATCTGATATAGAAGCACGTTTGAGAGGCGAGCTATAAAAGTACGCGTTTATTTGAATTTTCTGAAGGATATTTGAGATGAATAAAATAGATACAAAAGGACTTTTGATAAGGATTTTTATACCCACAATAGTATTATGTTTGAGTTATTTGATATTGGGACATTTCTGTAACATGCCATATATACTGCTATTTTGCATTTTGGGAACATTCACATTATTCCCTATAGAATTAGGAATGATTCTATGTGCAAGCAAAAAAGAGTATGGCACATATTCTTTAAAAAGTGCTTTTGTGAGACAGGAGAAACTCGCATTATGGAAAATAGTGCTGATTGGGTTTGTTTTCTTTGGCATAGCAGGATTACTTTCGGCATTTGTTGTACCTATAGAAAATCAGTTTTTGCGGAAATGAGAGCGGCTGTACTTAATAATTTACCGATAGGTTTTGATTGGACAAATTTGGAATATATAAAATCATTTTCAAAACCAATACTAGTTTTTACTTGCATATATTATGGTGTTTTTAATGTGTTAGTTGGACCGATAACAGAAGAATTATTTTTCAGAGGATATTTAACTTCGCATTATAAAAAGCAAAGTTCGTTTACGCCAATACTTATAGCTGTTTTATTTTCACTTTATCATTTTTGGTTACCTTTCAATAATGTATTTCGTATATTGGCATTTGCACCAGTTGCATATGTGGCATATAAGAAAAAGAATATCTACATAAGTATATGTTTTCATTGCATATGTAACCTATTTTCGGTAGTAAGTTTTATATTAGAAATAATGGGGTAAAACTTATTTAGCAGACACTTGAAAATTCCAGTTTATAGGGATGATTCAATAATTATTTTTGCATGAAAAAAGGTGCGAAGCACCCTAGTCCGTCCAGGGCGACAGCCTTGGCCCATAGATATGTTGTGACACATCGTATTGGGTTATTATCTGTCACGCTTCGCTCAGATATCGTAGCTTTGCTACGAAAAGAAAAATTGAATTTGTAAAGAAATCAGCAAGGGCTGAAAAAAGGAATCGAGAAATCGGTTCCTTTTTTTGTTATGGTGACGAGGAAAATGCAACATGCTTGTCATCATGGAACGGACAACAAGCCATTCCATTTCGACCGATTTTCATATACAAAGCCCAATCAAGAATCTGCATATGTGATCCATATTTCTCCTGTATCACCTTTTTCAGTGTGTTAGGAAAAGGAATGGGAAGCTTGTTTCGGGAGTTTGTCATAGGTGCAGATTCTTTCGGACAGTTAAGCAGCGGAATACCTAACCGTATCCTTTCTGGGCTTATGTACTGGCTGATCGTAGCTATTGTTATGGGAATTTTATTCATAATAACCGGATTACTGATAGTTGGGATTGGCTATCAGGTTGAAAAAATCTACCGGAAATATTGCTGGGATATCCTCAGTATCATAGTGGCGATAACGAGTACAGCTATTGTAATTTACTTTGGAGAATGGATTAAAAACGCTATTCCGATAAATCTCATGGTATTTCTATTACTATCACATGTTATTTATATTTACTTTCATGCTAATATATATTATCATATTAGCATGAAAGGAGAATCTATATGACTCAATTTGAAAAATTAGATTTGTTATTGCGTGAATGTGGAGGGACAATTCAGACATTTCAAGTCCTAAATAATGGAATTAGTAAGTCTGTGTTTTATGCCTATGTGAAGGAACGAGGATTAGAGCAAGCTTCTCATGGTGTGTATGTATCACCTGATACGTGGACAGATGCGATGTTCCTTTTGCATTTGCGTTGTGGTCAAGCTGTATTTTCTCACGAAACTGCATTGTTTTTTCATGATTTAACGGACAGAGAGCCTTTGAAATACACCATAACAGTAAGAACTGGATATAATCCAAGCCGTTTGCAGGAAGACGGTTTTCAAGTGTATACAGTAAAAAAGGATTTACATGAAATAGGGATCACAACTATGCTGACATCATTTGGACATTCAGTTCCGGTTTATGATATGGAGAGAACGATTTGCGATCTGCTTCGCAGCAGGAAAAATATTGAAATGCAGGTATTCCAAGATGCATTAAAGCAATATGCGAAACGTAAGGATAAAAACTTACGGATGCTTATGAAATACGCAGCTATGTTTCATGTTGAAAAGATACTAAGACCATATTTAGAGGTGTTACTTTAGATGATAACAACGGCAAGACAATTAAAGGATTTGGTTCGTAATCTGTCAAAGAAAAAATCCGCAGATGCACAGATTTTGATGCGGAATTATATGATGGAACGTTTTTTAGAACGAATTTCTTTATCAGAGTATAAAAATCAGTTTATATTAAAAGGTGGGATGCCAGAGCTACTATGGATCTGGATGCTACCATAAAAGGCACTAATGTCAGTGTGGAGGATGTAGAGATGATTATATCCAAAATTATATCAATCCCCCTAAACGATGGTGTCTTGTTTCGGATCAAACGGATATCAGAAATCATGGAAGAAGCAGATTATCCGGGTGTTCGTATAAGCATGGAAACAAAATTTGATGGAGTAATCACACCATTAAAGATTGATATTTCTACAGGAGATATCATTACACCAAGAGAAATCAAGTACAACTTTAATCTTATGCTTGAAAATCGCACAATCGAGGTATGGGCATATAATCTGGAAACGGTATTGGCTGAAAACTGGAAACTGTTATTAGTCGAAACGTTACAAATACACGAATGAGAGATTTTTATGATATTTATATTTTACAAAAGTTGCATGGAGAACAACTTAAAAAGCAAGTTTTATGGAATGCACTTGTGGCAACTGCAAGAAAACGTGGAACACTGGAGCAGGTAAACTCTGGGGATATAAGAGAAATATTTGATGAAATAGAAATAAGTTCTGTTATGGAAAATCTATGGAAAGCATACCAAAAGAATTATTATTACGCTGCTAATATTTCATGGCAGATGGTTATGCAATCTATTCGATTTTTATATGAAATATCTTATAACGATAACGAAAGGACTATAATTCATGAGTAAAATACTTTTGTTGGAAGATGATACAATGATTGCTTCGGGGATTCTGTATGCACTTGAGACAGAAGGTTATGAAACAAATCATGCTACAGGTATAAAAGATGCCAGAAGTTTAATTGAACATTATAATTTTGACCTGGCAATTATAGATATGCAGCTCCCGGATGGAACAGGATTTGATGTAAGTGAGATATTCAAAAATACTGCTACATCTGTGATTTTCCTGACAGTTGTGGATGATGAAAATACAATTGTGAGGGCATTTGATGAAGGAGCAGAGGATTATATTGTAAAGCCTTTCAGAATAAGAGAACTTTTGGTGAGAGTCCGGCGCATTTTATCTGCTGATATCAAAAATGGAGAGAAGGATAACATAATCTATATTGGTCATGCAGCCATTCATACAGATGAGGCAAAGGTTTATGTGAATGATAAAATCATAGAACTTACAGCGTTGGAATATCGGTTGCTGCTTATTTTTGCGAGTAATAAAGGCTTACTTTTGACAAGGCAGCAGATTCTTGACAAAATATGGGATGCAGACGGCAACTTTGTTGAGGATAATACACTTACCGTTTATGTGAAACGGCTGCGGGAGAAACTTGGAGAGGCAATACACATTGAGACTGTGAGAGGAATGGGATATCGTGTGGATTAAGAAAAAAGAGATAGAACAGTTGTCGGAATTTGTGAAAGGCTATAGTTCCGGTGAGGAACTGGATATTCGGGAGAATAAGGAAGGCTCTTTTAACATATTAAAAAATGATATTTATGCTCTTGTGAACACGAAAAATGAACAGATAAAGGCAGTTGAGGCAGAAAGAGACAGTCTCTCTGACTATATGGCAGATATTTCCCATCAGTTAAAAACACCGATTACTTCCATGATGATTATGGTGGATTTATTGGAGTGGGCAGAGCCGGAAAAACAGGCAGAGTTCATTCATAACATACAGGTTTCGCTAAACAAAATGGAGTGGCTTGTAGGGGCACTTCTTAAGATGGCAAAGCTTGATGCCCATGCAATTGATTTTATCAAAAATGACATCCGCACGTCAGAACTTTTAGAGGCGGTAAAACCATCGGTGGAAATCCTATTGGATATCCACAATCTGACCATAGAGCTGAAACAGGATTGCATCATACATTGTGATAAACGCTGGACCACAGAAGCGCTCACAAACATTGTCAAAAATGCAATCGAATATTCACCGGATGGAAGTGTGATTGAAATTGACAGCGGAGAAAATCCCATGTATAGCTGGGTTTCGGTCAAGGACAGCGGTATGGGAATGGACAAAACAGAGTATGCTGCGCTTTTTAAACGGTTTGAAAATTCTACCAATGAAAATGGATTTGGAATCGGGATGCCGCTTGCACTATCTATTCTGAAAGGACAGGATGGAGATATTGATGTTGATTTTGGTGGCAGGGGAGAGGGAACGACTTTTATTTTAAAATTTTTTAAGTGAATTGTTTCTAAGTGACAAAATTGTCACAATAATAATTTCTTTTGTCACGGTACAGTCATTTTGCATTGCTAGGATGTTATTTGAAAAAAAAGTAAATTTCTCTCATCACAAAAGGTTGGATTTGCTCTGCACAACAAGGAGGATTATAATGGCTGTTTTAGAAGTGAAGAAATTAACAAAGAAATATGGTGAAGGTGAATCGGAGGTGATTGCGCTGGATCATGTGTCTTTTTCAGTAGAAAGAGGAGAATTTGTCGCAATTATCGGAGCATCCGGCTCCGGGAAATCGACACTTATGAATATGATTGGTGGAATTGATCATCCAACAAGCGGTTCGGTTATCATTGATGGAAATGAGATACAATCCATGAGCGAGGATGAACTTGCAATTTTTCGCAGAAGAAATCTGGGAATTGTGTATCAGTTTTATAATCTGATTCCAACTCTTACTGCGGAGGAAAATATTGCACTGCCATGGAAATTAGATGGAAGAAAAGAGAATAAGGAACGTCTTTTGGAGATTTTAAATATGCTGGGGCTTGAGAAAAGAGCAAAACATCTGCCGGGACAAATGTCAGGAGGTCAGCAGCAAAGAGTATCCATAGGAAGGGCACTTATAAACGAGCCGGCATTTATTCTTGCAGATGAGCCGACCGGAAATCTTGATAGTAAAACAAGCAGAGAGATTCTGGATATTTTGAAGTTTACCAATCAGAAGTATACGCAGACGATTCTTCTTGTCACACATGACGAAAAGATAGCGCTGCAGGCGAACCGAATCATCACGATCGGAGATGGAAAAATCATAAAAGACGAGGTGATGAAATAATGAAAATAACAGCACAACTCGCCTTAAGCCAGATGAAAGTAAATAAAAAAAGAACGATTGCGGGAATTTTTGCAATCGCACTTGCAACATCACTTATTACAACTGTAATGTGCTTTGTGACAAGCGCAAATAAGATGCTTACTGATTTCCTTGGTTCGGATTATGGAGAATATGGAGGAGCATATTCTCTCATGCTTGCGATACCGGCACTGCTTTTAGGTATTCTTATTGCGGCAATGTCGATTACTGTAATATCCAATATATTTTCTGCTAGTGCCAATAAGCGGATTCAGGAGTTTGGTATTTTAAAATGCGTTGGTGCAACAGGCAGACAGATAAGGGCAAGTGTTATCTATGAGAGTTTATGGCTTAGTCTGACAGCCATCCCGCTTGGACTCATTGCAGGAACTATACTTGGTTATATTAGTGTGAAATTTACAGGACATTTTATTTCCGATATCAATGATGCTGCAAAAGAAATTATTATGAGACCTTTTACTTTTTCCCTGCCCTTTCATATATCTGTGTGGACATATTTGTTTGCAGGTGTATTTTCGTTTTGCATTGTATTATTCTCTGCATACAGACCAGCTAAAAAGGTTGGTAAATTTACTGCTATCCAGTGTGTAAAAGGGATTGGAGCAGGTACAGTTTTGAAAGAGATCCAAGTAAAAGACAGCTTTATCCAAAAAATATTTGGATGTGAGTCTGCAATTGCCTATAAAAACATGAAAAGAAACAAATACGGCTATAAGGCAACGATACGTGCATTGTCACTTGGGATTTTACTTTTTCTGTTAACCGGAGGATTATCCGGTCAGGCAAAGGAATTCCAAGAATGGATGACACCAAAATCAAAAGAAATGATGGTGGATTATTCTTCCAATTACGATATCGAGGTAAATGCGAAAACAGGGAAAGAAGAGAGAAAAATCAGCCGACCTGTTACATCAGACCAATATAATGAAATCACACAAAAGCTGGAAAAGTATGGGATAGACGTATATGGTGTTGGAGCAGATACTTTTACATACAATGCGCTATTAGATAAAAATACATTAACAGAGGATATGCTACAGGTTCCGAAATTTTCTGATGATAATGGGGAAACAAGGACAGAAATCGTGTCCGTTGATGATGAACTCTATAAAAAACTGTGTGACAGGGCAGGCGCAGAATATGGAAGTATCCTTTTGCTGAACACTTACCAATATAATGACAATGGAGAGTATGTGTCGATAAAACCTTTTAAAGATGATGTGACACAGATTTCCCTGATAAACGCAGCCAATGAGAAGAACACACTTACAATTGGAGGTATTTTAGAACAGTCAGATTTAAAGGAATATGGTTTTGGGGAAAAGACACCATATCCGGTCAGAATTGTCGTACCTGATGCGGATGCGAGGTATTTTGACTGGTTTAGTATGCCATCAGATGAAGATGATTATACAGAATATGCCAGAAGTGTCATGGATGAATATTTTCCGATTATGGCAGAGGATTCTTATGTAGAGCAGGGATATACCGTGAGAATTGCCCGCACAGATGCTATGATTAAAATGCTCAATATAGCTATAGTTCTTGCTGAAATTGTGATGTATGGCTTTGTTATCCTGCTCATTCTCATGGGTTTTACAAGCGTAATTAGTACGCTGACGACAAATATCAGAATCAGAAGCCGTGAGTTTGCAGTGTTAAAGAGTGTTGGAATGACAAATAAATCACTTTGCAGAATGTTATATAGTGAAAGTATTTTTTGTGTTTTAAATGCACTTGTTCCGGGAGTGATACTTGGAATTGCAATTCCATTTTTTATTAATTTATCCATTCGGAAGGCTTTCCCGGTATTGTATCATATTCCGTGGGCGGCATTATTTTGTGGTATATTTGTTTTGATAGGAATTGTGTTTTTTATCACACGAACTGAAATTCACAAGTTAAGAGATAAAAGTATTATTGATGAAATAAGAATGGATATTGTATAAATTTTCTGTGGGCTGTGCATGGGGGAGAGAGATAGTTTCTCTTCTCTCTTTGCACAACTCATTTTTGATGTTAGATTATCAAATTTTCAAGGAGTCTTCCGCATCTACCCACATCTGCAAATTTCCATCAAGATATAATCTTGCATATTCAAGAGGGTCATCAATAGCGAGTGCGTTTAATGCACAGTCTGATCCAGGTGTAGTCTTTAAATTCTTTTCAGTTTCCCAGCAGTCAATGCGAAGCATATAGCCGGCACTGGTATAAACATCAATACTGTTGCACTGTGGATTGTATTCTGCAAATATTGTTCTCATCGTATCCCATCTCCTTATGATTCAATCGATCATTAATTGTAAAAATTAAGAAGCATTCCAATCAGTTCACCATGTCAGTTTTATTTTGTGTTATACTATTTCATATAATTTTTTTGCCCTTGTATTTTCCCTTATCAGAGTTCGTAAACTTATATGGGAAGATATAACACAAGGGAAACAATAAGGGAAAGATCACCTGCGACAAATCCGGCATTTAAATGGTTTACAGTGAATTTAATAACAAAATATAACAGTTATTAAATTTCTTAAAACAGGTGAAATCTCAATCGGTAGTTGTGGAGGTAGAAAAACATGTATAGAATATATAGTGCACTTATCGAAATTGTTGCGGCAGCTGTTTTTATAATTCCTATTTGGTGCATATATAACAAGTTATGTTTTCATAGCTGGAAACGAACTATTATTTATATGGTATTTGGGTTTTATTTTACTGCAGTCTTAGCACTTGTAGGCTTTCCTAATATAGCATCTCTGAAAATTGATTTTGCAGCGAACGTTATACCGTTTTTGAATATGGTTTCGGATTTCATTAATGCTTGTTTGAATATACTTTTATTTGTTCCATTTGGTTTCTTTTTGCCGATATTGTGGGATAAATTTAGAAACATTAAAAATATTGCCTTAATGGGATTTATAGCTACAAGTTTAATTGAAATATCACAGATTTTTACTTTTAGAACGAGTGATATAAACGATATTATTACAAATACTGTTGGTACTATAATTGGATATTTTATTGTACATAGGATAACTGATAATTTTACGAAGCGAATCTTTTCAAATTCAAAAATGGGTGACTTTTACATAATATGTGTATCTGTAGCACTTATTATGTTCTTCCTTCAACCATTTATTTCATCATTGTTATGGGAAATGGTGCTGTAACTTCCCGTTTATTGGGAAGTCGCAGAGAACGAAAAATCGGTATTTTTAAAGGAGACTTGCTATGGATATGAATCTTTCATTTTCTGTACTTACAGCAGATATTATTAGTATACTGCTAATTGGAACGTTGTATCTCGCTAACAGACAAAAAGCGGAGTATGACAGAGATATGCGACTTCTACATCAAATGATGGTAACTATAGGGATTGCCAATATTTCTGACAGTTGCATTTATTATCTTGTTGGCAGTTCTAATATAGTTATCAAAGTTTTGGTCTTTCTGAGCGGATCAGGGCTCTTTTTAGGAAATGTAGTGATTGGATATTTGTGGGCTAAATTCATAATGGTACATATGAATATCCCATTTTCTGATATACACAGAAATATTTACCGAACAATTGGACTTATTTCTATTGTACTGTTAGTAATCAATATTTTTTATCCATTGGTATTTTCGGTGAGTGATGGTAGGTATCAGAGAGGATTCGCATATATTATTTTTCTGATTTTTGCTGCTTTTTACATTTTGGACAGCTTGTATTTGTATGTTAAGCGTGTTAAAAAAAATGGCAGTTTAAAATTATTTCCAGTACATATATTTCTAATTCCTGTTATATTAGGGGTAGTTATTCAGGCATTTTACGTTGAAATTGCAATCACCTGGACATCTATTGCAATATCAGTCGCGGGAATAATGACAGCACTAAAAAACGAGATTATTTTTACAGATTGCCTTACAGGATTATATAATCGCGTGTATCTGGAATTTTTACATAAGCGAGCCTGTAATAAAAAGGACTGCTGGGTATCCGGTATTATGATTGATCTGAACGGATTTAAACAGATTAACGATAACTACGGACACGCAGAAGGAGATCTGGCATTGTGTATTGTTGCTGATTTACTTCGGAAATCGTTCTCTGAATATGGTGTAGTAACAAGATATGCTGGTGATGAATTTGTTATAATGCTAAATACAACAGATGATCAGCTCATACAAAAAATAATCAAATCTGCTAAAAAGAATTTTGTGACAGAGAATGAAAAGAACGATAAACCGTATCAGTTATCTGCATCTATGGGATACGCAATAACTAATCTAAGTAACGAAACAATAGATGATTTTATGAATAGAATCGATGAACAGATGTATCAAGATAAAATGAAATACTATGAGCATAATGATCGTAGAAATAGCAAATAAATAATTTCGGTCATTTTACTTGTAAAATTCAAGTTTGTAGAATTAAGAAAATCGGAATTCAACAGGAGAAATGAAAGGAATAATGCTATGGATGATAATCAAATGATGAAAATCCGAAATTTCGGGTATTTAAACCAAGGAGCATTAAAAGGGCAAATTCTTTTTACAGGATCATCTTTGATGGAAATGTTTCCTGTCTGTGAAATTGCACGAAGCCAGGGTATCGAACAAGTGATATATAATCGTGGCGTTGGTGGATTGAATACAGATGAGTTTCTGGAAAATATCGATACATTGCTTTTAGATCTTGAGCCATCAAAGATATTTATCAATATCGGCACTAATGATATTACAAAAGAACGATTTGGAAATCAGTGGATGTCACATTTAATGGATAATATCTGTAGAATCATGGAAATTATCAAATCCCGTATTCCAGATACGGAAATTTTTATCATGGCGTTTTATCCTGCAAATCTTCACCTGCCATGGCAGACAGAACAATCAATTCAATGGATGAAACTCCGGACTCCTGAGAATCTTACATTATGTAATCATCGATTAAAAGAAATAGCAGAAAAATACGGTTGTCGTTATCTTGATTGTAATGAAGCCCTTGTTGATGCACATGGTGAACAGAAATCGGAGTATGCCATTGATGGTGTACATATGTATGCAAATGGATATTTGAATGTTTTTAAGTCTTTAAAGCCTTATTTGTAATGCATGAAAGAGTTTTATTAGTGGAACAAAAAGTAAACAAATCGGGAGTTTTGGAGAGAAAATTAATGGAAGAAAAAACATATCAGACTCCTTGCGGAACAATCCACTATTGGACAAACGTTTCACACCCGGATGAAATTACCCTTGTTTTTCTGCCCGGATTGACTGCTGATCATAGATTGTTTGATAAGCAGATTCAACATTTCAAGGAGAAGTATAATGTTGTGGTATGGGATGCACCGGCACACGCCGCTTCATGGCCGTTTCGGTTTGATTTCGATTTGTTCGATAAGGCAAAATGGCTGAACGATATTTTAAATCAAGATAAAATTGCCAAACCGGTCATTGTCGGGCAGTCTATGGGCGGATATGTTGGGCAGGCTTATGCACAGCTCTATCCAAACCGATTAACAGGTTTTGTCTCCATTGACTCTGCACCGTTGCAACGAAACTATGTGACTGCGGTTGAACTCTGGCTTCTGAAGCGAATGGAACCAGTATATGCTCATTATCCGTGGA
>ERZ827458.1839-NODE-1839-length-12719-cov-3.193620_pt1 | contig 12719 bp, 14 predicted proteins | sample MGYA00519706_ERZ827458 | MGnify/ENA primary metagenome ERZ827458 (study PRJEB31778, sample SAMEA3449309) | human gut metagenome | biome: human gut; feature: human-associated habitat; material: faeces | place: United Kingdom | collected 2010/2012 ...
GCTGATCGCCGGAATCCTCCCGCGCGGGGACGGTATAGCGGTAGCCGCCATCCGGGGAAAGCTCCTTTACCAGACGAAGCTCGCGGATATCGCGCGAGAGCGTCGCCTGTGTGCTTTTCACGCCGCGCTTGCGCAGCGCTTCGATCAGCTGGTTCTGGGTCTCAATGTTCTGCTCCTGAATCAACGCAAGGATCTCTTCCTGTCGCTTTGATTTCACGGGGCGTTCACCTCTTTCATTTATCGACTAATTTTTCAAAAACAATGTCAAAGAAGCTGCGATCTTTAACGCGCGCCATAAGAAGCGTTTTATCGGAGCGCGCCACGACGAGCTCGTCCCCGTCAAGGAACGGAACGGCCACGCCGTCCACGGAAAGAAAGACCTCTTTGTCTCCCTGCTCCACGGTGCGGATGGATACTTCGCGGTCCGCTTTCAGTACATACGAGCGCGCCGCAAGGCGGAACGTGCAGATCGGTGTGAGAATGATGCAGTCGGCGCACGGCTCGACGATCGGCCCGCCCGCCGCCATGGAGTAAGCGGTAGACCCGGTCGGCGTGGAGGCGATCATTCCGTCGCCGGAAAACGCCGTAACTTCTCTTCCGTCGCTGAATGCTTCGAGCTTCACAACGCTCACCGAGGCACGGACGACCGCTTCGTTGAGAGCGCTTCCCTCATAGACCAGCTCGCCCTTACGGAAGAGCTTGAGATCGAGCATCATGCGCGTCTGTACCGTGTAATGGCCGTCGGCCACTTCCAGTATGCAGTCCGTCTCTGTCTGCTCCAGTTCGGCGAGAAAGCCCTTGTTGCCGAGATTGACGCCGAGGATCGGAACGCCGGAACCGGCGAGATACCGGGAAAGCTGCAAAATCGTACCGTCGCCGCCGAGGGAGACGACGAGCCTCGCGCCGGGCAGCGCCATCGGAAGAGCAGCCGTCGGGATATCGCGCGGCCAGGTGTTTTCCAGCCCGTCGCTGAGGAAGGGCGAGATGCGCACTTCATGTCCGTGCTCGCGCAGCGCCTCGGCAATGGCGAGCGTGGAAGCAAGGCCGTGGTCGCGGTGGGCGTTCGGACAGAGCAGAACATATCCGTCTTTCATTATTCGGCGTCCTTTCCATGTGCCGCGTGAGACGCGGCGACGAGCGCGTCGATGTCCGGCTCCGGAATGCTCTCCGCACCCTTTTTGAGCCAGGCAAGATACTCTATATTTCCCTCCGGGCCACGGATGGGCGAGAATTCCAGCCCCCGCACGCCGAAGCCGCATTCCGGCGCATAGCGCAGAAATTCGCGCAGCACCTCTGCGTGAACGGCAGGGTTACGCACCACGCCCTTTTTCCCTACCTTGTCCTTGCCCGCTTCAAACTGCGGCTTGACAAGGCATACCATCTCGCCCTCCGGCTTCAAAAGCGCGCCGACCGCGCCCAGAATGAGACGGAGCGAAATGAAGCTCAGATCGGCAACGGCAACGTCCATCTCCTCCGGGATCTGTTCATGCGTAACATAGCGGATGTTCGTCCGCTCCATGCAGACGACACGCGGATCGGTGCGGAGGCTCCAGGCAAGCTGACCGTAGCCGACATCGACGGCATAGACCTTGGCCGCGCCGCTTTGCAGCAGAACGTCCGTGAATCCGCCGGTGGAAGCGCCGCAGTCGATGCACACGGCGTCTTTCACATCGATTGGAAACACACGCAGCGCCTTTTCGAGCTTCCATCCGCCGCGGCTGACATACGGCAGCGTTTCACCCCGCATCTCCACGGCGGCGTCCTCCGCTACGGAGGTGCCGGGCTTTGTCTCTTTCTGGCCGTTCACATAGACGCTGCCCGCCATGATATACGCCTTGGCGCGCTCACGGCTCTCGGCGAGGCCTTTATCAAAAACAAGCTGATCAAGCCGGATCTTTTTCATGCAGTATCTCCTTTGCTGCGGCGGCAATGCCATCCGCATCCAGATGCAGGCAGTGCTGCAGCTCACGGACCGAAGCGTGCTTAATAACGCCGCTGCCGAGATCCAGCAGCCGGGCGCCGCGCAGCGAAATGCCGTTTGCCGCGGCGTCTGCAAGAAGAAGCGTACCAAGACTTCCGGAGCGGCAGGCTTCCTCCGCCATAATAAACCGTCCGGTTTTCCGCAGCGACTCACGGACGGTCTCCGGGGCGAGCGGCAGCAGCCGGTTGAGCTTGATGACCTCGGCGCGGATGCCGTCGGCGGAAAGCGTCTCCGCCGCGGCGAGCGCTGCATTGACGCTGATGCCGTAGGTGACGATCGTTACATCGCCGCCGCTGCGCAGAACGGTCGAATCCTCGCGGGAGTGGTCGTCGGTATATGCGCCCTCTCCCCCACGGGGATACCGGAGCGCTACGGGACCGGATTTTTCACGCACGGCGATGGATAGCATGGAGTCCAGTTCGCAGAAGTTCGCCGGAGCATATACGGTCATATTCGGCACGGAGCCGAGATACGCGATATCAAAAGAGCCCTGATGCGTGACGCCGTCGCGCCCGACAAGCCCCGCGCGGTCCACGGCAAGCACAACATGCAGCCCCATGAGCCCGATGTTCTCGATGAGCATATCGTAAGAGCGCTGAAGAAAGGTGGAGTAAACGGCAAAAATGGGCGTCAGCCCCTGCTTTGCCATGCCGGCGCACATCGCGGCGGCATGCTCCTCGGCAATGCCGAGTTCAAAATACCGGTTCGGAAAACGGCGGGCAAATTCGGACAGCCCCGTGCCGTGTTCCATCGCCGCGGTAACGGCGCAGACCGTCGGATCCTTTTCCGCAAGCGCAATCGCCGATGCGCCGAATGCCGCAGAAAAGTCGTTGGCCGGAACGGTCGTGACGCCGGTCTTCCGATCGAACGGGTTGACGCCGTGGTACGTCTGCGGGTCTGCCTCCGCGGGAGTATAGCCCTTTCCCTTCACCGTCACCACATGCACAACGACCGGGCGATGAAGATCCTTCGCCCAGCGCAGCGTAGTTTCGAGCGCCTTTTCATCGTGGCCGTCCACCGGCCCGATATAGTAAAACCCGAGATCGTCAAATATACCGGACGGCAGAAGGCGCGCTTTGATGCGCTCCTTGAGCCGGTGCAGCTCTTCATAGGCGTGCGGGTGCTTTTTCATCACACGGCGGTATGTCCGCTTGAAGCGGAGATATCCGGGGCGCGTGCGTGCGCGGCGGAGCAATCTCGCCACGCCGCCGACATTTTCGTTGATGGACATGCCGTTGTCGTTGAGAACGACCACGGCAGCCTCGCGGCTCGCACCGAGATCGCTCAATCCCTCAAAGCACAGGCCGCCGGTCATCGCGCCGTCGCCCACAACAGCGACAACGTCGTAATTTCCGTGCATGAGCGTCCGGGCTCGTGCCATTCCCGCGGCCAGCGACACGGAATCGGAGGCGTGTCCGGCAAGAAACGGATCGGCGTTGCTCTCGCACGGCTTGGGAAAGCCGGAAACACCGTCGAGCTGGCGCAGCGTATCGAAGGAATCTCTCCGACCGGTCAAAATCTTGTGGACATAGGACTGATGCCCGACATCGAACAGGATGCGGTCCTTCATCGGGTCATAGACGCGGTGCAGCGCCACCGTCAGCTCCACACTGCCGAGATTCGATGCAAGATGCCCACCGGTGTGCGACACGTTTTCCACAAGAAACTCGCGGATGTCCCGGCAAAGCTCCGGAATGTCCCGTTCCGGTACGGCACGGAGATCGGCATTGCTGTTTATTCTATATAAAAGTTCTTTTTCGTTCTGGTTCAACACAACTGCATCCCCTCATACTCTTAACTTAAGTATAATAACAAAAACAAACACCCTTTACAAGAGCAAAGGGTGTTTTGACAAAAAATATTCACATTTTATCCGGAAAATATTCACTTCCTGCGGTCCGCCAGAAGGTCGGCGAGCCAGCAGAGAAATTCCGTATCCGCAAAATGTCCGGCAGCGGCGGCTTTTGCCTTCTCCGTATGGAGATGTACGAGCCGGCCGCATTCCTTGACGCCGAGAAGCGAAACGAACGTTGTCTTTTTCTCTGCAGCGTCCGAACCGATGGTCTTGCCCAGCTCGTCCTCCGTGGAGATCGTGTCGAGCACATCGTCGCGGATCTGGAAAGCCAGACCGAGATTCATCGCGTACTCTTCCGCAGCCGCCACCTGCTCCGGTGTACCTCCGGCGCACTGCACGCCCATGACGCACGCGGCGCGGAGCAGCGCTCCGGTTTTCAGGCGGTGGATCTCGTAGAGCTCCGCCTCCGTGACCGGAAGTCCCTCTTTGCTCGTGTCCAGATATTGTCCGCCGCACATGCCCTGCTCGGCTGCGGCAAAGGCCAGCGTTTTTGCCATCGCCGCGGTACGCTCCGGCGCAGCCGGCGCGGACAACACGGCGCAGTATGCCGCCGACTGCAGCGCGTCTCCGGCGAGAACGGCATTGGTCTCGCCGAACATCTTGTGGCAGGTGGGCTTTCCGCGGCGCAGATCGTCGTTATCCATGCACGGAAGATCGTCGTGGATCAGCGAATAGGTATGCAGCATTTCGATGCCGCAGGCCGCAGGCAGTGCCGCGGCGCGGTCTCCGCCGGAGATCTCGCAGAACTTCACGAGCAGCAGCGGGCGGATGCGCTTTCCTCCGGCAAGGAGAGAATAGCGCATGGCGTCCAGAAGCTCCTTTTGGGGGCAGTCTGCCGTGAAATACGTCTCCAGCGCGGCGTTGATCTCATTTTGGATGGCTTTATATTCGCTGAAATGATCCATGGTCATTCGTTCTCCGATGCAAAGGATGTTTCGACCGGCGCGCCGTCCGCGCCCTTTTGCAGCTTCACAACGGTCTGCTCGGCCTCGTCGAGCTGCTTTGTACAGGTGCGGATCAGCTCCGCGCCCTCGGTATACAGCGAAAGAGACTCCTCGAGCGGAGCGTCACCCTTTTCGAGCGAGCGGACGATCTTGTCGAGACGGGCAAGCATCTGCTCAAAGGTCTTCGGTTTTGCGGTTTTCCGTTCAGCCATGGTGATCCTCCTGTCCGTTTCGATCAGCTCTTTTTATCGGTAACGCGGACGATGGTCTCGCATTTCACGTCGCCGACGGTGCAGATGACCTTGGTCGTTCCCGCCTTCACGCCGGTGACGACGCCATTTTCGTTGACAGTGGCGATGGCGGTATCCTCGATCGTCCATGTCTCCTTGTTCGTGCTTGGATCGATGTTGTACATCGTGCAGTTGAGATCGACCGATTGTCCGACAGTAATGGTAAAGTCGGAATTCGGCAGGCCGAAGCAGGTGATGACGACGCGCGGCGTTTTATCGTTCGGGTCAGGCGTCGCCTGCGGCGCGGCAGCGGCTGCCGCGGGCGGATTATCGGCCACGCGGATGATGCAGACCGCTTTGGCCGTGCCGGACTTGCAGACGATGTTCGTATAGCCCATCTTCTTACCGGTGACGAGACCGGTCTCGGATACCGTCGCAATGGCGGGGTCTTCCGAGGACCATGTGACCTCGCTTCCCTCCGGCGTAACGGCGGCGGTGAGCTGGATCTCATATCCCCACTGACCGCTGAGGCTGATGTCGGTCTTTTCCACACCGCCGTAGCAGATCTTGATCGTCGGCTCCGTAACGGTCAGTGAGAGCGACGCGGACGCATCGCCGATGGTATAGGTGATCTTGGGATTGCCGACCTTCCAGCAGGTGACGATGCCGTTTTCGTCCACACTGGCAGAGGACGCGTCGCTGGAGGTCCAGATGCCGCCGGTGGAGCCGTCGCTCGCAACAGCCTGCAGACGGATGACCGTGGAGGTCTGGAAGCTCAGCTCCGTCACGGCCTTGTTTTCATAGAATATCTCGACCTTGACCGGCTCCTTCGTTGCCTCCGGTGTTGCGGAGACTTCCGGAACATGCGTCGCCGCTTCGGGCGTCGTTGTCGAAGCCGCCGAGGGAGACGCGTTCGGGTCATCCTGCGTTTTGTTGTCCTTGTTTTTGAAAAAGTCGGAGATGCCGCAGCCCGTCAGAGAAACGCAAAGAGCCGCTGCTGCCAGAGCAAGCGCAACCATGCGATATAGCTTTTTCATCATTGTACCTCCGATTGATGCTCCACACGGCAGTCAAGCGCGCCGTGTTCAAGCCGTATATGGACGCTGTCGCCGGGTGCGACAGCCTTGGCGTCTCTGAGGATCGCGCCGGACGCGTCGGTCGCCACGGAAAAGCCGCGCGCGAGCACCCTGAGCGGACTCATCGCCTCGAGCGACGATACGAGCCGGACATATTCCTGCCGTTTGGCGAGCAGGAGATGCTTTTCCGCCGCGTTCAGACGGTCGGAAAGGCGATCCACATCCAGCCGCCGGTTCTGAAGAAAGCCCGTCGGGCTCTGCAGCACCGGACGTGCCGAAAGCTCGTTCAGCCGCGAGGCGAGAGCATCCAGCCGCTTCCGCTCCGCCTGACCGAGCCGGTTTTCCAGCGAGAGGAGAAGCGCACGGACTTCGGCCTGCTCCGGTACGGCGATCTCCGCACCGTTTGACGGCGTTGCCGCGCGGACATCGGCGACAAAGTCGGCGATAGTCACATCGGGTTCATGCCCGACGGCGGAGATGACCGGTATTTCGGACGCAAAAATCGCGCGGGCAACGCGCTCGTCGTTGAACGCCCAGAGATCCTCGATGGAGCCGCCGCCGCGGCCGGTGATGATAAGATCGGCCACATTCCACCGGTTCGCGTACCGGATCGCACCGGCGATCTCCGCGGGGGCTTCCGTTCCCTGCACGCGCACCGGCATCACAAGGATCTTTGTGAGCGGCCAGCGTCTGCCGAGAATACGGATCATATCCTGTACAGCGGCGCCGGCCCCGGAGGTGATGAGCGCGATCTTCTCCGGCATGGCGGGAAGCGGTTTTTTGCGCTCCTGCGCAAAGAGCCCCTCCGCGAGCAGCTTTGCCTTGAGCTGCTCATACGCCGCGTGAAGATCGCCCAGGCCTTCCGGCTGAACGGCGGTGACATAGAGCTGATAGGCTCCGTCCCGCGGATAGACGGCGACGCGCCCGGAGCAGATCACCGCCATGCCATTTTCCGGGCGGAAACGCAGCCGTGAAGCGTCGGCGCGGAACATGACGCACCGGATCGACGCGCCCGCATCCTTGAGCGTGAAATAATGATGGCCCGAGGGATAGATTTTATAATTGGAAAGCTCGCCGCGGACATAAACGCGGCGCAGCGCGCCGTCGCTTTCTACGATGGCGCGTATGTGCTCCGTGATCTCCGATACGGAGAGCGGCGAAATCTCCGTCATTCTTCCGTCGTGGGTCCGTTCTCCGCCGCTGCCGCGTCTTCCGCGGGCTCCGTCTCCGCCGGCTGTTCCTCTACGGTCTCGCCGCGCGAGCGCATGAAGCTGCCGAGGATGCCGTTGATAAAGCGGACGGTCTCCGGCTCATCGTACCCCTTGGCCAGCTCAACGGCCTCGTTGATGGACGCCGCCGCCGGGATATCCGGCATATAAAGGATCTCATAAAGCGCAACGCGCAGCACGGCGAGAGCCGTACGCGAAATGCGAGAGAGCTTCCAGCCGTGGGAGAACTGCTCGATGAGATCGTCCAGCTCCTCGCGGTGGTCGCGCACACCGGTCACAAGGGCGTTGATGTAAGCGCGCTCCTTTTCGCCGGGGATCTCCGTGAAAAGGGAATCCTCCGCCGGAAGGGCGCGGAAATAGTCCTCGTCAAAAAAGGCGTCCGGTCCGACGTCGCTGCCGGCACTAACGGCAAAGCTGAGCTGAAGCGCCAGCTGCCGTGCATTCGTTCTCGTCATAGAGGACTTACCCCTTCATATCGGTCTTATCAAAGGCAATGCCCGTGATATGCACGTTGACGACGGTCTTGAGTCCGGTCATGTCCTCCACGCTCACGGCGACCTGGTCCTGCACCTTCTTGGCAACGACCGTGACGCCGTAGCCGTAGCGGACCATGATGAGGATGTCAATGACGGCCTGTCCGTTCTCCGCGGCGATCTTCACACTCGGCGGCGTGGTCGCGCTCTTGATGCCGAGGAACTCGGCGATGTCCGCGCCGGGCACGGACGAAAGCCCTGCAACGCCTTCGATCTCCGAAACAGCGGCGTTGACCATCACCTGGATAACGTCCTCCGAAATGCTGATATTTCCTTTTTCCGTCTGGCTGGTGATATAGTTTTCAGGCATAGCTGCTAACCTCCCAATGTATTCACGTCATTGTAACACAACGATTACAAAAAATAAAGAGGCGTTCCAAAAAACTTTTGGAACGCCTCGCTGCCGATATAGTTGAAGCGGCTCGAAATCAGGCACGCGGATGCGATTTCTGGTACACGTCCTTGAGCTGCTTTTTGACGAGCTGCGAATAGACCTGCGTGGAGCTGATATCCGCGTGGCCGAGCATTTCCTGAATTGCACGGATATCTGCACCGTTTTCCAGCAGATGCGCAGCAAAGGAATGGCGCAGTGTGTGCGGCGTGATGTCCTTCTCGATGTGCGCCTTGGCCTGATAGGACTTGATGATCTTCCAGAAGCCCTGCCGGGACATGCGCTCGCCGCTGACATTCACAAAGAGAGAGGTCTCATCCTTTCGCGCCAGCATCTGCGGGCGGACGAATTCCATATACTCGCTCAATGCCCGGATCGCCGCCGGGTAGAGCGGGATAAACCGTTCCTTGTCGTGACTGATGCAGCGGATCGCGCCGGCTGTCAGATTCACGTCCGTCACATTGAGCGAAATGAGCTCGCTCACACGGATGCCGGTGGCATACAGCAATTCCAGCATTGCCTTGTCGCGGTAGCCCTTGAAGTCGGTACACTCCGGCTGCTCAAGCAGCAGCTCGACCTCGCTGCTCGTGAGGATCTGCGGGAGCTTCTGCTCGCATTTATCCGGAACCAGCTTGCCGGTCGGGTTTTCGCTCACGATGCGCTGGAGAATGAGGAAGGTATAAAAGCATTTCAGTGACGCGATGGAGCGGGAAACGGTCGCTACCGATTTTCCCATCCCGCGCAGCCAGGAAATATATCCGTTCAGGACCTCCTCGTCTGCCTCGGTGTATCCGACAGTTTCGTGTGAGTCAAGGTATTCTCCGAACTGACGGATATCGCGGAGATACGAACTCAGGGTGTTGCTGGAAGCCTTTTTCACATTCGTAAGGTAGTCTTTGAATTTTTCAAAGCATACAGAATTATCCATAGCAACGCCCTCCTTCCTCTTTTCTTTCTCTACTCTCTATGCTGTGCTTTATAGTAGTAACGGGATCAAAAGCTGCCGGACGAATGCCGCGGCAGACACGAGCAGCGCGGCGATCAGAAGCCGGTCTGCGGAAACGAACGAAAACCGGACGGTCGGATAGCCGCGGCAGGTTCGGTATATATCCAGAGAGGAGCAGAACGCCTCCTCGCCAAGCAAAAACAAAGCCGTAAGAGAAAAGAGAGCCGGGAGCCCTACGATGAGACAGGCCCTTCCCGCGGGGACGCCGCCTGCAAGCAGCACCGACACGCTATAGGAAAGAAGGAACCCCCGAAAAAGAAAAAGGATCGGGAGAAGCAGAAAGCCGAATAAAACGGCGGAAAGAAACACCGCGATGAAACACGGCGCGGAATATGTCCATAGGAGCCGGAGGTATCCGGCCGAGCCCGAAAGAGAGGCGTCGGCAAGCGACGCGATGGACTCCGGAACCGGCGGGAAAATGCGTGATCCGGCAAGCGTCCCGAGCGACGCGCCGAAAAGCATCGCCAGCGGCAAAACACGGCGAGCCGGCCGCGCAAGGCGTAAAATGCGCGGCGCTGAGATCGCCGCGTCATCCGGTGAAACGTTCATGTCGTCACCTCGCCTCGCGGCAAAAGAAACAACATAAAACAATAATTTACATAATCTGTTGTACGCACACTATACCGCAGATTCATAAAGTTATCAATCCCTTTTTCCGCGTTTTTAGAATTTTGTGAATTATGTCCAGTTTTTATGTCAACTGTATTATGTTATCCCATGCAACCAGATACCGAAAAACCATTGAAAATCAAGGATTTTTCACCGTATTTTGCGATTACGCTTTGTAATACCCCCAAGATATCGGTGAAACAGCTCAGCTTATGTCAACTCTGTTATTTGATTCCTATTTGTAATAGCCCGCGCGGCTTTTTCGTGATTTTTTGTTATTTTTGTTCATTTTTATGAAATACACGCCCGTCATCATTGCCGTCATAACGCACAGCGTTTTCAAAACGCAACCGATATCCCAACCGTTCATCGGAAGGCAGGCTCCGACAAGCAGCAAAATGAGCGTCGCGGCCAGCGCGGAAAGCGGGATATACGCATACCCTCCCCTTCGCTTCCCGAAACAAAGACACTCGGACAATAGCGCCGCAAGACCGGCGCATACAAGCGCAGTAAGCTGCACCGACGTTTCCGGCAGCACTCCCTCGCGGATCAGCAGCGCCGCCGGAAGCGCAAGCAGAAGCGACTCTCCTGCCATAACGCTTCCCGACCGCACGGCGTCCGCAGCCTGCCCTTTCCGGTTCGGCTGTTGTTTGACCATAAAAACACCCCCGCAGATAAGTACATTCATACTTATTCCTGCGGGGGTGTTTTTATACGCCTGTGTCCGGTGCGATCAGTTGCCCAGAGACTCCTCGGAATCGGAGGTCTCCTTATTGGCGCCCTTGCCCTCATTGCTGGAGACCGCCCACTTGGTGATCTCGATGCGGACGCGGTCTTCGCCGGTCTCGAAGGTGAGCTTGTCGCCAGTGACGTGGACGACCTTGCCGACCATGCCGCCGATGGTGACGATCTTGTCGCCGACTTCGATGCTGTCACGCATCTCCTGCGCTTTCTTCTTGCGCTTCTTTTCGGGGACGATCATCAGGAAGTAGAACACAGCGATGATGACGACCATCATAACGATGCTCGTAATGCCGCTGGCGCCGGTAGCGGTTCCGTCCGCCGCAGCCATATTGCAGCCGGCAAACGCGAACATGGCAAAAACTACGCCAAGAACAGTTGCAAGGATTTTTTTCATGGGTTAACCCTCCAATGTGAATTACAAGTATTGATTATACCGGTGTTTTCCGATAAAAGCAAGAAAATTATATCCGCTTATCCAACTTTTCGACATACCGGTCGTGGAACGCCTGATACTGCCCCTCGTCGAGCGCTGCGCGGATCTTTTCCATCAGGGAATTATAGAAATAGAGATTGTGCATCACGCAGAAGCGAAGCGCCAGGATCTCCTCCGCCTTCATCAGATGGCGGAGATACGCGCGGCTGTACTTGCGGCAGACGGGGCATTGGCACTCGGGATCAATGGGGCGCTCGTCGCGCGCATACTTCTCGTTTTTGATATTGATGACGCCTTCCCAGGTATAGAGATGCCCGTGGCGGCCGTTGCGGGCGGGCATCACGCAGTCAAAGAAGTCCACGCCGCGGTAGACTGCCTCGATGATATTTCCCGGCGTTCCGACGCCCATGAGATAGCGCGGCTTATCCTGCGGCATATATTCCTCGACCGCAGAAATGGTATCGTACATTTCCGCGGCGGTCTCCCCTACCGCGAGTCCGCCGATGGCATAACCGGGGAGATCGAGCTCCGCGATCTGCTGCATATGGCGAACGCGGAGATCGTGGTACACTGCCCCCTGATTGATGCCCCAGAGCACCTGTCCGTGATTGACAGCGTTGTCCTCCGAGGTATAGCGCGCGAGAGCCTCCTTGCAGCGGGCGAGCCAGCGCACCGTGCGGTCGCACGACGCTTCGCAGTACTCCCGCGGTGCGGGAATGCCGACGCACTCGTCAAACGCCATGGCGATATCCGAGCCGAGATTGGCCTGAATGCGCATGCTCTCCTCGGGTCCCATGAAGATATGCCGACCGTCCACATGGGAATTGAAGTATACGCCCTCTTCCTTGATCCTGCGCAGCTGCGCAAGGGAAAAGATCTGAAATCCGCCGGAGTCGGTCAGGATCGGTCCGTCCCAGCGCATGAACTTATGCAGCCCGCCCATATCGCGGATCAGCTCGTCGCCCGGGCGGACGTGGAGATGATAGGTGTTGGAAAGCTCGACCTGGCAGCCGATCTCGCGCAGATCATCCGCGGAGAGGCCGCCCTTGATCGCCGCCTGCGTGCCGACGTTCATGAATACCGGCGTCTGCACCGTGCCGTGCGGCGTGGTGTATTTGCCCCGTCGGGCATGTCCTTCGAGCTTGATTCTTTTATACATTTGTACTCCCCTTATCGTTAATGGATAAACATCGCGTCGCCGAAGGAGAAGAAGCGGTAGCGTTCCTTTACCGCCTCCTCATAAGCGCGCAGGACGTTTTCGCGCCCGGCCAGCGCGGAGACGAGCATGATGAGCGTACTCTCCGGCAGGTGGAAATTGGTCACAAGCGCGTCAATGGCCTTGAAGCGGTAGCCCGGATAGATGAAAATGTCCGTCCAGCCGCTTTTCGGCTGCAATATGCCGTCTTCGCCGGTAAAGCTCTCGAGCGTCCGGCAGGAGGTTGTTCCGACAGAGATCACTCGCCCGCCGTTTGCGTGCGTGCGGTTTACGATGTCCGCCGTCTCCTGGCTCACTATACAGAACTCCGCGTGCATCGGGTGATCCTCGATATTGTCCTCCTTGACCGGACGGAATGTGCCGAGTCCAACGTGCAGCGTAACATAGGCGAGCGAAACGCCTTTATCGGCGATGCGCTGCAGAAGCTCCGGCGTGAAGTGCGGCCCCGCCGTCGGCGCTGCCGCGGAACCGG
>ERZ827458.1842-NODE-1842-length-12686-cov-2.282638_pt1 | contig 12686 bp, 9 predicted proteins | sample MGYA00519706_ERZ827458 | MGnify/ENA primary metagenome ERZ827458 (study PRJEB31778, sample SAMEA3449309) | human gut metagenome | biome: human gut; feature: human-associated habitat; material: faeces | place: United Kingdom | collected 2010/2012 ...
TAATAACTCTTCGACATTTTTACGCTGCTGATCGCCTTTTTGCTCTCTGAACTGTCAGAAGACGGTGTTGTTGTAATCGTTACCGTCTGATCTTCCATTCCTTCTGCTTTCACTTTCACAGTGATTGTTCCGGCAGATTTTGTAGACTGAACGATTCCTACAAGCTGACCGCTGAGTGCTTTTCTGTTATCGTCTCTGTAAGACTGATGATCTACAGGTCTTCCGTTATCCACGCCTGCAAGCACACCATCACCGCTGACTTCAAACGTCACCTTATTATCCGCATTCGGTACAAGATTTCCTTTATCATCAGTAACACTTACTGTCAAATAAGAAAGATCTTCTCCATTTGCTGTAATTTTTGTTCGATCAACATCAACTTTTAATTTTTTAGCTTCACCTGCTGTAGTTACTGATGTTCGTCCCTGAAGATTCTCTGTAATTTCTTTACCGTCTTTATCCCACGCTTTTGCGGTAATTGTTCCGGCTTCATATGGAACCATCCATGTCATGTACAGATTCTCATGTTCTGTATTGCTCTTTCCAGTTCCTTCATACATCTGATATGTGTATCCTGCCGTCGTCTTCTTTTCTGTAAATTCTTTTGCACCGAGCGATCTCTGTTCACCGCCGCTTGCCGGAGTAAAGAACAGTTCTACTTTTTTTGCATCGCTGTATACAACTACCGGAACATCATTTCCACTCTTCTTATATACAACTTCTTCATTCCAAGCCGGAAGAATATGAAGTGTATTCACGCTGTCATTCCACTGACTCTGATAGAAGTAATAGCTGTCTTTCGGAAGTCCGGCAGTATCAACGATTCCAAAATAGGAGCTCTTCGGTGCAGGCCATCTCGACGCATTACCCGGTTTGCCTTGTCCTGTTCCATTCCACGGCGTCGGTTCTCCGATATAGTCAAATCCTGTCCATACATATTCTCCCGCAATAAAATCACGCTTGATTACTTCATACCATGCGCTGCTTGCCGTAGCGCCCCAACCAACTGCCGATGTATCATAGGATGTCAGATCATAATCGCCATAATCTGTTTGACTACCCATTCCTTTATAAATGCCTCGGCTATTAACTGCCGATGCAGTCTCAGAGCCATACATACACCATTCAGGATAAGCTTCATGAATCATATCGTAATGAGTCTTTCCTGCATGATTTTTCCACTCCTGAGAGTAGTTCATACCATGTATTCCACCGGCTTTCTGTAATTCCTGACCAAGGGTAATAGCACCTGTCTCATTACTTTTCAGCTTATTATCTCCGGTTGTAACAGGGCGTGTAGTGTCTGCCGCCTTTGCCCATTTCACAAGGTTGTCCTGAGCAGTCTTAAAATCATCACTGTATCCGCCTGTTCCTTCCCACATCTCGTTGCCAAGCGACCACATAATAATCGCCGGATCGTTCTGACCACGCTCGATCATTGCTGTAAGATCAAACTGCGCCCATGTCATGTTCTCTGCAGCGCCCATGATCTCGTTGCCGTCTTCAATCTTTTTATTAAACCACTTAGAATAATCGTTCGAGTTACTGTTTTTCGGAGCTACCCATCCGTCAAACGCCTCGTCGATCACTAAGATTCCGTGTTTATTACATGCATCGATCAATTCGTCTGACGCCGGATTATGTGTCACACGGATAGAGTTACATCCCATCATTTTCAATATCTCTACCTGACGCTCTGTAGAGCGGTCATTTGCAACCGAACCAAGCGCGCCCTGATCATGATGCATACATACTCCCTGAAGTTTCATCTTCTGACCATTCAAAGAGAATCCTGTATTATTATTGAAATCAAAATAACGGAATCCATAATCTGTCTCGTATGTATCAACTGTAGTACCGTCCATAAGGACTTCTGTTTTCACAGTATAGAGATTTGGAGTTGTCGTACTCCAAAGCTTTACGCCTGATACAGTAAAATCTGCCTGTACATCTTTTGATTTACCTTTGTCCACAGTCGCAACTTCCGTCTCAAATGTCCCAACCGCCTGCTCTGCCGTTCCGTTTTTCGGATAGATCGTATGTTTTACTTTTACAGATGCATTGTTCTCGGATTCATTTACAACAGTTGTTTTTACTTTTACCGCAACATTGTTTCCATCTGCATGATCTTTCAGATCCGGTGTCTCAATCTTTGTTCCGTTCTTATCTACATGAACTGTATCGGTTACAACAAAGTCTACGTCTCTGTAAATACCGCTTCCTGAGTAAAAACGGCTTGACGGTGTCTGGTGATCTACTTTAACGGCAATCACGTTTTCTTTTCCGAACTTCACATTATCTGTAATATCGAAAGAGAATGGTGTGTATCCGTTCGGATGTGTACCAAGCTTTTTACCGTTTACATAAATAGTTGCATTCATGTAAACGCCGCCGAAGTCGATACTGATTCTCTTACCTTTCAGGCTCTCGTCTACAGTAAAGTTTTTTCTGTACCATCCTGTACCGCCCGGAAGATATCCGCTTTCCGCCTCCATCTTCTGTGAATATTTCTGGTCGATACTGTAATCATGCGGCAGGTTCACCTGATCCCATGAGGAGTCGTCAAATGCCGGAGTCTGCGCTCCGCTTGCGTCTCCTAAATAGAACTTCCAGTTATCGTTGAAGTTCTGCGTTCTGACCGTTCCGCTGTATTTGTTAAGGAACACCTGCTCCGGCGCTGTGTTTGTCTGCGTCGAAGTTCCCCCTTCCAGTTGAACGATCTCACCCTGTGCGTAGGCTGTTGCCGGCAACACCATGCTTCCTGCCAAAGCTGTAGCAAGAACTGCCGAACCTGCTTTCTTCCACTTGAGATTTTTCATAAACTTTTTCGCCCCTATAGTTCCGGAGCACTCCTTCGTTCTGAATTTTCACGCATATTCCATGAAACGAAATAAAGAAAAACGACCTTTTTCTCCATGTTACTATGCGTAATATATAAATTATACAAAACTTTGTTTATTTTGTATAGATTACCGTAACATTTTTGTAAGGTCGTTTTTGCTTTTTGGCATTTTTACTATTTTTATCTTGCCGCTTCACATATTAAAGGATATTTTTTGTGCAGATTTTCATAGTTCTTCCAATAACATCATCAGTTCATCTAATGTCTCTGTCTCATTTACTCTGCGCCGGAGATCTGCCGCTCCTGTCAGTCCTTTCGTGTACCAGGCTACATGTTTGCGCATCTCCCGCATTCCCGCAAATTCTCCGCGATACTGAATCTGAAGCTTTGAATGCCTGAGGATCATATTCCGTATTGCCTCTTTATCAGGTCTGGGCGGAGTTACTCCGTTTTTTTCCTTGCCGATCATTTCCGAAAAGATCCACGGGTTTCCCTGTGCGCCTCTTGCGATCATAATTCCGTCGCATCCTGTCGTTTGAACAAGTTCTTCTGCTTTTTCCGGTGTAGTGACATCGCCGTTTCCGATTACAGGAATGGAAACCGCCTCTTTCACCTGCCTGATAATGTCCCAGTCCGCCTCTCCGCTATAATACTGCTCTCTCGTCCTTCCGTGAACCGCAACCGCCGACGCTCCCGCTTCTTCCGCCGCTCTTGCGACTTCGACTGCATTTACATGCGCATCGTCGAACCCTTTTCGGATTTTTACCGTAACGGGCTTCTCTATTGCTTTAACGATCGCGTTTACAATCTCATAAACAAGAGAGGGGTTTTTCATCAAAGCAGACCCCTCCCCGTTTTTTACAACTTTCGGTACCGGACACCCCATATTGATATCGAGAATCGCAAAAGGACGTTCTTCAATTCTTTTCGCCATCTCGCTCATAATCTTCGGATCAGAACCAAACAACTGCAAAGATACCGGCTGCTCTTCTGGATGTATTTCCATGAGTTTCTCTGTATTTTTATTTTGATACAAAATTGCTTTTGCACTAACCATTTCCATCCCTAAAAGACCCGCTCCCTGTTCCTTGCACAGCAAACGAAAAGGCAGGTCTGTCACCCCTGCCATAGGTCCTAATAGGTATCGGTTTTCCAATTCTACATTTCCTATTTTCAGCTTCTTCATCTTTTTTTCTGCACTTTCTCATGAATCATTCGCAAGCCGTTCAGTGTAAGCTGTGGATCATACAGATCTATGCATTCTGTTTCATCGGCGATAATTTTACCCAGCCCGCCTGTGGCAATCACATAGGCATTTTTATATCCCGACTCTTCTTTCATTTTTTTTACTATATATTCCGTCTGTCCGATCGCTCCGTATACAAGTCCTGCCTGCATTCCGCTAATCGTCTCCGATGCAAGCACGGATTCCGGTCTTCGGATCTGAATCGCCGGAAGCATCGCCGCTCCGTCCCACAGAGAACGTCCTGCCGTTTCAATGCCCGGGGCGATCACACATGCTTCAAGCGTACATTCAGGACCTATCAAATCATACGTCGTAGCCGTTCCGAAATCAACCACGATCGCAGGTCCTCCTGCAATAGCATACCCCGCTGCCGCATTGACGATTCTGTCCGGTCCTGTCCGCGTCGGATTTTCAGTCACAACACGAACTCCTGTATCTGTCTGAGAAGATACGATCATCGGTTCCGTTCCTAAATATTTGATAATACCGCTTGTAAAAGAGTGCATAATGTCGGGGACAACCGACGCAACGATCACCGAATCGATCTGCTTTGAGTCGATTCCTCTGTGCTCCAGTATTCCGCATATGGTGAATCCGTATTCGTCTGATGTCCTCGCCCGTTTTGTCGTCATACGGAACATACCGAGCAGGAACTCTTCCTCGAACACACCCATTGTAATATTTGTATTTCCTATATCAATCGTAAGAAGCATTGTCTTCTTCCTCCCGCTGTACCGAATCTTTTCATCGGTATTTTCCAAAAATATATTCAATATATATTTTCGATTTTATCTGATCGGCCGATCAACATTCTGCCGTCAATATTTCATAACTTTGTTCAAAGCTCTCTCCCGGCTTCACTTTATTGATATATGGTTTTTCCGAAAGTTCTTTGTCAAAGCCGACATCGTCGCACCGTCCCATCCACGGTTCAAGACAGACGAAAGGAGCGTCTTTCACAGACCAAATGCCGAAATTCGGAAATCCTTTACATTTCATGCCTACATATGGTTCTCCACCTTTGTGACAGAGCCATACTTCGTCAAACTGACCGCCGTCAAAAATCAGTGCGTCGTGTTCAAACATTTCCTCATTCAAAGCGCAGAATCCATCTTCCAGCTCCAGCTTGTACACTGTGCCGGGATCGGCTACACATTCGGAGAGATCTACCAGAATATATTCAAGTGCCTTTTTATCCGGAAATCTCAACTTATAATCCGTCTTTTTCTCATCCGCTTTTTGAAAACGGAAAGCCGGATGCCCACCGATCGTAAAATACATATCGTCGTCTCCGGTATTGTGCACTTCCCATTTCACGATCAGGCTGTTTTCTTTGAGAATATATGTAACGATCAGTTCAAAATCAAAGGGATATACTTCTTTTGTTTCTTCCCCTGATGAGAACAAAAACGCTGCCTTATCGGGCTTTGTACAGATGCATTTAAAATCGTTATCCCTTGCGAATCCGTGTCCTGACGTCGGATAAGATATTCCGTTAATCTTTACTTTATTTTTATAGGTTTTTCCTACGTTCGGGAAAAGGATCGGGGAATGTCTTTTCCAATACGTGGGATTTCCCTCCCACAGAAGTTCCGTCTCTTTCTTTTTATCATATATACGGGTAACCTCAGCCCCATGCTCTGAAATCTCAATACAGAGCCGTTCGTTTTCCATTTTCATTGCCTCTGTCTCCTTTTCCCTGAATACTTTCTTTTGCTTTTACACTGCCCGATCCACATCCGGTTCAGGCAGCGCATGTCCTGCCTTCACATATCTCATTTACCGGCATCCGGCACAGATCTTATTTACTGCTGTCTTCCTTGTTATTTGAATTACTGTCGGCATCACTGTCTGAATTTTCTACCTGAACACAATTATCCACAAGGTAATCAAGCACAGCGTCTCTTAAAATCGCAGCTTTCAGCACATCTTCTCCAACCTGTTCTACATAAGCATCCACATCGGCTCCCGCCTGCTCTGCATATTCTTTGAATTTTTCTTTGTATTCTTTTTCTGACGGCTCAAGTTTCTGCTTTTCCGCGATCAGTTTAATTGCCTCGTCAAACGCCGCTGTCTGCTGTGCGCTTTCTTTTACTTTTGAATTAAACTCATCTTCTGTCATCTGCAGATATGTCGTGATGAACTCAGACAATTCAATTCCGTATAATCCTGCCATCTGTGTATAGTAATCTGTCATCTGCTTTTTCTGTTCTTCCACAGCGTCTTTCGGATATTTTTTCACATCGATCTCTTCGAGAAGCGCTTCCTGGATCTCTGATTTTAATGTTGTCTCATTTGCTGTCTCCGCGCTGCTTTCAATCTGTTTACGGACTTCTTTGCGGTATTCGTCCGCTGTTTTTGCCGTCTTGCTGTTGCTTGCCACCCACTCGTCTGTCAATTCCGGAATGTTTTGTTTGTAAATTTCATTCAATACGATGTGGAAACGTGCAACTTTTCCTGCCACATCTGTTCCCGGATAAGAATCCGAAAACTTCACTTCTATATCGAATTCTTCTCCTGTACTGTGTCCGATGATCTGATCTTCAAATCCGGCATAACCGCCCTCTGCTCCGATAAAGCTTCCGCTTCCGAGCTCCAGATCGGATCCCGTCGCTGTTCCCCCTTCAAATGCCACATCATCGATATATCCTGTATAGTCAATGTTTACCCAATCGCCTTTTTCCGCCGCACGATCTTTGATCGGCTCTTTTTCTGCCGCCGCATTTAAGTTTGCCTGAACAGACTGCTCAACCTGCTCATCTGTCACTTCAACCTTTTCTACCTGTGCAACTTCAAGACCTTTATACTGCTTTACCGTTACATAGTCGTTTGACAATGTTTTACTTCCGCATCCTACAACGGAAAGAGCCACCATTGCCGCAAGCATCATTGATACAATTCTTTTTTTCATAATAATCTCCTTTTTTGTCCGCGTTTTATACGCGTCTTTTATTTATATTTATTTTTACTGCATGCATATTTGCCGTACGTTTTTTTGATTTTCACGTACGAGTTCCATCTATATACGCCTGATCTTTCCTTTATCATCCTTTTACAAAAGCGGGGAAAGCAAGCGCGAAAACTGTTCTTTCGCTTTTATGACAAGTCCTCTTTCATCATATACTTTCCTTGTCACCTGCGTACACAGCGTCATATCGTTTTCAAACGCACGTTCCAATCTTTGTACTGTACGCTCGCTGTAAATCACTGCGTTCACCTCAAAATTCAACCCAAAACTCCGAAAGTCCATATTTGCCGTTCCGACACATGCGACCATGCCGTCGATACTCAATGTCTTAGCGTGAAGAAATCCGTTGTTGTACACATAGCATTTTGCTCCGGCGGCAACCATCTCTCCGATATAAGAGTAAGTTGCCCAGTAAACAAACGGATGATCCGGCTTGCACGGTATCATGATCCGCACATCAACGCCTGATTTTGCGGCGATTTTCAAAGCGTCCAAGATCGAATCGTCCGGTATAAAGTACGGCGTCTGGATATAGACATGATCCTGTGCCCTATGAATAAGTCGTAAGTAATTGTCGTGGATCATCTTCGTTTTCGAGTCCGGTCCGCTTGATATGATCTGCACCGGATCTCTTCCGTTTCTCGTATATTGCGGAATTTCAAACAATGAATCTTCTAAAAACAAGTTTTCTTTCGCCGCATAATTCCAATCGAGAACAAACCGGACTGCCAGCGACGTTACCGCCGCGCCTTCGATACACAGATGGGTATCCCGCCAATAACCGAATTTCTTATCCCGTCCGAGATACTCTCTTCCGACGTTAAATCCTCCTACAAAACCGACTCTTCCGTCAATAACAACGATTTTTCTGTGATTCCGGTAATTCACACGAAGCTGCAGCTGCCCAAGCAGCGCCGGGAAGAATTCCGCAACTTGAATTCCTTCTTTTTCGAGGCGCTCCCAGTCACGGTTTTTCATCGTTCTGCATCCCATACTGTCAAAAAGGACACGAACTTCCACGCCTTCTCTCGCTTTTTGAATAAGTACCTTCTCTACTTCCTGCCACAATTCATCGTTGCGGATAATGTAATACTGCATGTGGATATATCTCTTCGCCTGCTTCATCTCTTCTATAAGCGCACGGAACTTCTCTTTTCCGTCCGTATAAACGCGAATATCGTTATTATCTGTCAGAACCGCTTCCCCGGCTTCCAGATTATAAAGAATCAGATCTTTAAACCTTGACATCTCCGGATTCGCCATGCGAAGCCGTTTATAATAAATCGTCTCCTCCTGCCGCCGGACTGCATATTTTAGTTCACCTTCGATCTCTTTTGCTTTAAACATCCTGCTCTTGTGGAAATCCTGTCCGATGATCAAATACATAACAAATCCGAGGATCGGTATAAAATAAAGCAAAAGCAGCCATGTCCAAACAGTCTGCGGGGATCTGCGCTGAAAAAAGACGATGACCAGCGCAAGGAAAATATTGATCAGAACAATATTATCCATAATAAAATTATAGACACTCACCGCTGCGTTCCAAATCATTTCTGCCATAAATAATATAACTCCTTTTTATGTACTTTCATGTACTATAACAGTATACTCGTTCACCTACTCAAAAGTAAACCCCTTTTTACTTGCACTACACAAAAAACAATGTTACAATGATATTTGCGTAAATGCGGAAAATAACATTATACAGTAGGATTTAGGAGGAGTTGTCATGAGTACATTCACCATTGTGATGATCGTCATTCTCGTGATATTGATCGGGGTGCTCGTCGGTCTTTACATTTTCGGAAAGAAGGCCGAGAAAAAACAGGCGGAACAGCAGGAGCAGATGGCAGCGGCGGCACAAGTTGTCAGCATGCTCATCATCGATAAAAAGAAACTAAGATTAAAAGAAGCGGGACTTCCGCAGATGGTCGTAGACAATACGCCGAAGTATCTTCGCCGTACAAAAGTTCCGGTCGTAAAAGCAAAGATCGGCGCAAAGATCATGACTCTTATGTGCGAGAACAAAGTGTTTGAAGTTCTTCCGGTGAAAAAAGAAGTCAAAGCGGTTGTAAGCGGACTCTACATAACAGAGATCAAAAGCGTACGCGGCGGTTCTATCGAACAGCCTGAAAAGAAAAAAGGATTTTTCAAAAAATAATTAAAAAGCAAAAAAACAGACGTCACGAAGGAATATTCCTTTTCTGCTGCGTCTGTTTTTTGTTATTTTTCTTTCCTACCGGATATCCAGCTGCATGGAGACCCCTTTACTGTTTCGCGGCACAATGCTCATATTAATGCGACAGTCTGCCATAGGTTCGTGATTTACATCTAATTCATAAGCGACTTTAACGCCGATCTGATCTTCGTCTACGCTGATCTCCATATTTTTTGTATTTACGCCTACCAGCATCTGACCATAAGGTGTCTTATAATATGTCAGATTTTTTTTATTTTTTTCAAATACCATATGAGAGGAAGTAACTCCGCTTTTCATAATTTCAAGACAGTCCGTTCCCGTGATCTTGATCTTATTTTTAATCGTGCCTGCCATTCCTTCAAGAACTTCATCATAGAGAATATAATGTTTTCCATTCCGGCAGTAATAATTTGCCGGAGTCACAACTTCAATCCCATCTTCTCCGACTTCATATCCCCTTGCAGGATCGTCCATAATATCGATATGTTTCCCCGAAATGCTGACTAATACATCTTTTGTCATCAATCTAATACTCCTCAATATTCACTACATTCGTTGTCGGCACGTCAAACGGCATTACTGTATTTGCGAATCTGCGGAATTTTTCCGCCGCATCACTTACATAAAAGGAGTATACACTGTGCTGTGCATCTGTCCCGTCATTTGCCATTTCTTTTTCATACAAAAGCTTTTTCAGATCCATAGCCGTTTCATATGCCGGATTCACAATCTTGATCTCCTCTCCGAGATAATCGCGGATCTTAGATCTAAGAAGAGGGTAGTGGGTGCACCCCAAAATCATAGCGTCAATCTGTGTGTGCCGCATTGACTCCAAATAATATTCGATCACTTCTTCTGTAACAACATGTTCCTTAAACCCTTCTTCCACCAGCGGAACAAACAGCGGACATGCCTTTTCGATCACTTCAATATCCGGAGCCATGCTTTGGATGACTTTCGTGTACATTCCGCTCTGTACAGTCGCATCCGTTCCTATAACTCCGACTTTCTGATTCCGGGTTGTCTCTACAGCCGCTCTTGCGCCCGGGATCACAACACCCATGATAGGGATATCAAATTCATCTCTCACGGCATCCAGCGCCAAAGCGCTCGCCGTATTACAGGCAATAACGATCGCTTTTACCTGCTTTGTTTTCAAAAAGCGTATAATCTGCTCTGAAAAACGGATGATTGTATTCTGCGACTTACTTCCGTACGGAACTCTTGCCGTGTCTCCAAAGTATACGATATTTTCATTCGGAAGCTGCCGGGAAATCTCCCTCGCAACCGTAAGTCCGCCCACTCCGGAATCAAAAACTCCGACAGGCGCGGTCTTTTTGCAGTCCATTTGCATGATTCCCTCCATCGTGCAAACAGCCGGTATAAATTTATACCGGCATGTTTTTAGAAATATATGTCTGTTTTTTCTTACAGTGCAAGTGTTTTTGCCACTTCGTACTGATACTCGGATACTGTTTTTTTCATAGCCAGAGCTTCTTCGATATCATAGTCTACATACTCGCCGTTCTTATATCCTACTACACGGTTTGTTTTTCCCTGACAAAGAAGATCAACTGCCATAGATCCCATGATCGAAGCATATACTCTGTCTTTACATGTCGGGCTTCCTCCACGCTGCATATGTCCGAGAATAGTCGCTCTCGTCTCAATACCCGTCGCCGCCTCGATTCTCTTTGCCATGTTGATCGAATCGCCGATACCTTCCGCATTGATGATAATGTAATTTTTCTTACCGCGTTTTTTATTTTTCAAAATATCATCAATGATCTCCTGCTCGTCAAAGTCATGCTCTTCCGGCATAAGGATACGTTCTGCTCCATTGGCAATACCGCACCACATAGCAAGGTATCCTGCGTTACGTCCCATAACTTCAATAATAGAACATCTGCTGTGTGAAGTAGATGTATCACGGACCTTATCGATCGCTTCCATAGCTGTATTGACAGCTGTATCAAATCCAATCGTATAATCTGTACATGCAATGTCAAGATCGATCGTTCCCGGAAGAGCAATCGTATTTACTCCGAGGTTCGCCAGCTTCTGTGCTCCGGCAAAAGATCCGTCTCCTCCGATTACTACAAGACCGTCAATTCCGTATTTTTTACAAATTGCTGCTGCTTTCTGCTGTCCTTCTTCTGTACGCATTGTCTGGCAGCGTGCTGTCTGAAGAATTGTACCACCTCTCTGGATGATATCAGACACATCGCGTGCCGTCAAATCAATGATCTCTTCTTTTAAAAGTCCGTGATATCCTCTTCTGATTCCGCGTACCTTCAGTCCTTTTGCAAGAGCTCTTCTTACAACTGCACGGATCGCAGCGTTCATTCCCGGTGCATCTCCACCACTTGTAAGTACTCCAATGGTACGAACTCTATCTTCAATCTCTTCTAACATTTTTTCTTTGTCTGCTTTGTTTGCCATAACTTTTCCACCTTTCTGAATTCTTCTACTCTTCAAAAGTAAAGTTTGCCTATTTTTTAACACTCCGGGTATATTCTACCTTATTTATATTCCTTTATCAATAGATTTTTCTACGACTTTTACTCGCTTTTCCCCGTAATGATTCATCAATCTGCTCAATACTTCCTGGCCGATCCGAATGTTTCTGTTTCTCGGAAGCCGCTTGATCGCCCGCTCTTTCTGACAATAGATCACAACCTCGTCATCTCCTTCCGAGTCTGCCAGGTATCCATATAAAATATGCTCATTTCGCAGAAAATCTTCTTTATCTGAAAACTGCACCCACAGCTCTTTTTTGGTCTGCTCAAACGGAATGATCGTCTCACAGATCAGCTTGCTCGGCCGCTCCTCTTCCTCGGATACTCTTCCCTTTACAAAGATTTTTTTATCAATCTCCAGATACTCTCTGTTTTTTTCATAGTCCCGCGGGAAGACGATCACCTCTACCGTTCCCACCAGGTCTTCCAGAGACAAAAATGCCATCATCTGATTTGTCTTTGTATGCTTGATCGTTTTTGCGGTAATCATGCCGCCTACGATCTCCCTCGTTCCGTCATGCACCTTTGCCCGGCCTGTCTCTTCATCCGGCTGGAAATCCAGTGTGGTGGCTGAAATGGATTTTCTCCATTTGTCCTCATACTCCTGCAATGGATGTCCGCTTAAGTAAACTCCCAGCACTTCCTTTTCAAACGCCAGCAGATTCTCTTTCGAATACTCCCCGACATCCGGCAGTTTGATTTCAAACTGCTCTTTTTCTTCCTCACCCACCATATCAAACAGTGTCATCTGACCGGTCATGGCATATTTCTTTTCCTGATTGACGTGATCGACGATCTGAACATAAATGCTCATAAACTGCTTTCTCGTGCCTCCCAGACAGTCCAGCGCACCTGATTTGATCAAATGCTCAATTGCCCGTTTATTCAGTCCATCCTTGACTGACATCCGA
>ERZ827458.1849-NODE-1849-length-12641-cov-2.752185_pt1 | contig 12641 bp, 7 predicted proteins | sample MGYA00519706_ERZ827458 | MGnify/ENA primary metagenome ERZ827458 (study PRJEB31778, sample SAMEA3449309) | human gut metagenome | biome: human gut; feature: human-associated habitat; material: faeces | place: United Kingdom | collected 2010/2012 ...
TTCCAGCGCGTGCTCGCGCATCTGGCCGTGCGCAATCGCGATGCGCGCCTCCGGCACGAGCTTGGAAAGCTGCTTGTAGCACTGGTCAATCGAGCCGACGCGGTTATAGAGGAAGAAGACCTGCCCGCCGCGCCCGATTTCGCGCAGAATCGCGTCGCGAATCACGCTGTCCTGATATTCCATCACGTAGGTCTGCACGGGGTAGCGCGCCTGCGGCGGCGTTTCCAGCAGGCTCATGTCGCGGATGCCGACCATGGACATGTGCAGCGTGCGCGGGATCGGCGTGGCCGACATCGTGAGCACGTCCACCGTCTTTTTCATGTTCTTGATGCTTTCCTTGTGCCCGACGCCGAAGCGCTGCTCCTCATCGACGATAAGCAGGCCGAGGTTTTTGAATTGCACATCCTTGGCCAGCAGCCTGTGCGTGCCGACGATGATGTCGATTTCGCCGTCCTTGAGGCGGCGCAGGCTCTCCTTCTGCTCCTTGGCCGAGCGGAAGCGGCTGAGCACGTCCGCGTGCACGGGGAAGCCCTCCATCCGGCGCATCAGCGTGTTGTAGTGCTGCTGGGCGAGGATGGTCGTCGGCGCGAGGATGGCGACCTGCTTGCCGTCCATCACGGCCTTGAACGCCGCGCGCAGCGCAACCTCCGTTTTGCCGTAGCCCACATCGCCGCAGAGCAGGCGGTCCATCGGCAGGTCGCGCTCCATGTCGCGCTTGATCTCCTCCGTGGCCTGAAGCTGGTCGGGCGTTTCGTCGTAGGGGAAGTTCTCCTCAAATTCCTGCTGCCACGGCGTGTCCGGCCCAAAGGCGTAGCCCCTGTTCTTCTGCCGCTCGGCGTAGAGCTTCACGAGGTCGAAGGCCAGCTCCTTGAGGCTTTCGCGCACCTTCGATTTCTGCTTGTCCCAGTCCTTGCCGCCCAGCCGCGAGAGCTTGGGCGCGGCCCCCTCTCCGCCGCCGATGTATTTCTGAATCCGGTCGAGGTGATCCACCGGGATATACAGCTTGTCGCTGCCGAGGTACTGCACCAGCAGGTAATCGCGGCTCGCGCCCTCGCTGGTCAGGCGCTTCGTGCCCTGATAGATGCCGATGCCGTGCGTCTCGTGCACCACGTAATCGCCGACGTTCAGATCGGTGAACGAGGCGATTTTGCTGCCCTGCTGCTTTTTCGGCTTGCCCTTGGCGCTCTTCGCGCCGTAAACGTCGCCGCTGGCGATCACCGCAACCTTGATCTGTGGATACTGGAAACCGCCGGAGAGCGTCAGCGGATAGATGCGGCATTCGCCGCTTTTCGGCGCGGCCGTGCCCAGCTCGTCAAACGCCGCCTTCACGCCCTCGTCCTCAAAGGATTGGCGCATGCGTTCGCCGCGCGCCGCGCCGCCGGAGAGCACCAGAATCCGCCAGCCGTCCTGCTGCCAGCGCGCGAAATCGGCGCACATGTCGTGCGTCCGTCCGCCGTAGCTGCCCGCGCCCATGCCGCCCATCGGACAGAGCAGCGTCGGCTTCAGCTTTTCCACCGGGCGCAGAATCGTCGTCAGCGCGAGCAGGGTCGTCTGCCGCATCGCCGAAAGCGCCTCGTCCTGCGTGAGCATCAGGCCGTGCTGCTCGGGCAGTGCCTCGCCGCGTTCGAGCGCCGCCGTAATCGCCTGCCCAAACTCGCCGGTTCGGCTGTCCATGCGGGCAAAGAGCGCTTCCGGCTCGTCGAGCACGACGATCGGGCGGTTCATGTAATCCAGAATCGTCTCCGTCTGTGGATAGAGCAGGTTGATGAATTTTTCGAGCATCCGGTTGCTCACGCCGTTTTGCATCTGGCTGACCGCCGCGCGCAGCTTTTCGCCGAAGCGCTCCATCGTGCGGTTTTCGCGGGTGAAGGCCTCCGGCGCGGCGATTTCGCCCTCCTCCAGCGGCAGATCCGCCAGGGATGCGTCGTCGCTTTTTCCGCTCTCGCCCTTTTTGGCGACAGCTTCCTGTCGCGCCAGCGCCTCCAGCAGCAGCCGCGCCAGCGCTTCTGTGCCCGCCTGCGGCACGGGCGCTTCGCTCGCGGGCGGGATGACGACCTCCTGCATATTGCCCTGACTGCGCTGGCTCATCACATCGACCGCGCGGATGGAATCCAGCTCGTCGTCGAAAAACTCGATGCGCACCGCGCTCAGCGCGTCGGCCGGGTATATGTCGATGATCCCGCCGCGCACGGAGAACTGCCCCTTGCCCTCGACCATGTATTCCCGCGTGTAGCCCGCCGCAAGCAGCCGATCGATCAGCAGGTCGATCGGCGTCACGTCGCCCACGCGCAGGGAGATCGTGTTTCGGTTGAACGCCTCGCGCGGCATCATCCGATGGAGCATCGCGTCCACCGGGGCGACAATCGCGCGCGCCTCGCCGCTCAACGCCCTGCGCATCGCCTCGATGCGGCGATAGGCCACCTCGCGGCTGGCCGCCACATCCTGATAGAACGTGATCTCCCGCGCGGGGAGCAGGCACACGCCGCCGCCCAGCAGCGCGGAAACATCCTCCATCGTCTGCGTCGCGCTGCGTTCGCTGTCGCACAGGAAGAGCAGCGGCCTGCCCGTCCGCGCCGCCAACGCGCAGGCCGCGTGCGCCTTCTGCGCGCCCGCCATGCCGCTGGCCGCGATCACCGCGCCGCTGTTTTGGCTTTCCTGCGCCATCTGCTCAAACGGCTTGTAGCCGTCGAGCACATCAAAGAGAAAATGCGTCTGCATGGTAACTCCTTTACGACGGGGCTCTGCCCCTCAAACTCCGACAGGAACCCGAGGTTCCCGCGCCTCCCGCATCGCTCCGCGAGGATGCGTTACGCCGGCGCGTTCGCCATCCGCATGGCGCTTTCCAGCCCGTTCTTCATCAGGTCATCCACCACGTCCGCCGCGCGCAGAAACGCATCGAACTGCGTCTTGCGATCCGCCTCGGTCTGGTAATGGCTGAGCACCCAGTCGGCCAGCTCCCAGCCCTCCGGCTTTTTGCCCACGCCGACGCGCAGCCGCGGAAAATCCTGCCTGCCCAAAAGGCCGATGACCGAGCGCATGCCGTTATGCGTGCCCGCGCTGCCCTTTTCGCGCATGCGCAGCTTGCCCAGCGGCAGGTCGATGTCGTCGTAGATCAGGAGCAGGTGATCCATCTCCGGCTTATACCACGAAACCAGCTCCGTCACGCACTGGCCGGAGAGGTTCATAAACGTCTGCGGCTTGACGAGCACCAGCTTTTCCCCGCCGACGAAGCCCTCGCCGATCTGCCCGTGCATCGCGTTTTTGGTGAGCTGAATATGGTGCTTTTCGCTGAGCACGTCGATCACGTCGAAGCCGACGTTGTGCCTTGTTCTGGCGTATTCCCTGCCCGGATTGCCCAGACCGACCACAATGAACATATATGCCTCCGTTTCCCAAAACAGCCTATGCGGGAACGCCGACAAGGGCGCTCCCGCTGAAAAAAGCTGATTGTTCGTTTTTTAGGGCGGATCGTCAAACGCCGCCCGTTTGCTTACGCCTTTCCCGTCGCCTGAATCAGCCAGTTCGCCGGGTGGATATTCGCGCTGCCCGCGCTCTCGTCCGTTTCATCGATGACCAGCAGGCTCTTCACGCCGTCCAGACGCTTCTTCACCGGTTCCTTCGTGGAGATGAGCACGCAAACGCCCACCACCGTCACCGAGAATTCGCGCATCATGTCCACCATGCCGCGCGCCGTGCCGCCCGCGCGCATGAAGTCATCCACAATCAGCGCGCGCTGGCCTTCCCGCACGGCGCGGCGGGAGAGGCTCATCGTCTCCACCCGGCTGCCCGAGCCGGAGAGATAGTTGATGTTCACCGCCGGGCCTTCGTACACCTTGCTGTCCCTGCGGACGATGACCGTCGGCACGCCCAGCGCCCGCGCCGTCATCATCGCAATCGGGATGCCCTTGGTTTCCATCGTCAGCACGAAATCCGGCTCCGCGCGGTAAAACTGAGAGGCGATGATGACGCCCATCCGCTCCACGACCTCCGGCATGGCCAGAATGTCGGCCATGTAGATGAAGCCGCCCGGCAGAACGCGCCCCGGCGCGGCCAGCATCTGCGCCAGATCCTTCACCGTGCGGTAAGCGTCCTCCGGCGCGAGCACCGGGCGATAGCGAACGCCGCCGGCCGCGCCGGTCACGGTATCCAGCTGCCCCAAATGGAACTGCGCAAACACCCCGCGCAGGATGTCGATATCCTCGCTGAGCGTGGACTTCGCCGCGCCGAACATCTCGCAGAATGTGCCGAGCGTGAAGATTTTATTCGGGGATTCCACCAGAATCCTTGTCATGGCGGCAAGTCGCTCGTTGCGGCGGATGCGGTCCATGTCCATCCCTCCCAAATACGAATGTTAAAGTGATTTTGCTCTATTATAATTCAGCTTTTCAAATAAATAAAGCCCTGAATTTCACTTTTTTCCGAATTTTATCACAGTTTATCAAAACGTTCAGCTTTTTTTCGCATTTTGGTTGATCGACGGCCTTTTCCGGGCGTATAATAGAAGGCGAAAACAGATTTCTTTTATGCTAAGGAGGCGCCTTATGACGCATATCAAGGATTATACGGGCAGGCGCGCGCACCTGATCGGCATCGGCGGCAGCTCGATGAGCGGTTTGGCCGGAATGCTGGTCAAGCTCGGCGTGCGCGTGACGGGTTCCGATTCCGCCCGTTCCTATACGACCGACGCGCTCGAGCAATCGGGCATTCATGTCTTCATCGGCCAGCGCGCGGAGAACGTGGACGGCGCGGATATCGTCATCTATTCCGCCGCCATCGCGAAGAGCAACCCCGAGCGCGTGCGCGCCGAGGAATTGGGGATTCCGCAGATGGAGCGCGCCACGCTGCTGGGGCAGCTCATGGAGGGCTATCGCCACGCCGTCAACGTCTGCGGCACGCACGGCAAAACCACCACCACCTCGATGATCGCCGAGGCGATGCTGGATACCGGCTTTGACCCGACCGTTCACATCGGCGGCCAGCTCGATTATATCGGCGGCAGCACCCGCGTCGGCGGGCACGATACCTTCGTCGCGGAGGCCTGCGAGTTCAACGCGAGCTTCCTCCAGTTCCACCCGACCATCGCCGTCATCACCAACATCGAGGAGGATCACCTCGATTTCTATAAGGACATCGACGACATCGCCCATGCGTTCGCCCGATTCTGCGCGCTTCTGCCGGAAAACGGCGTGTGCATCGGCAACGGCGACGCCCCGCGCGTGGCGGCGCTGCTCGTGCGGCAGACCTGCCGCACCGTCAGCTATGGCCTGGGGCAGGATAACCAGTGGCGGCCGCTGAATCTCCGGTATGACGAAACCGGCTGCGCGGAATTTGATTTCGCCCTCGCGGGCAAGCCCGTCGCGCATACGCATCTGCGCGTGCCGGGGGCGTTCAACGTCATGCACGCGCTGGCGACGATGGCCGCGTGTGTCGAGGCGGGCGCACAGCCTGAGGCCGTCGCCGCGTCGCTCGCGCGTTTCGCCGCCCCGCACCGCCGGTTTGAATACACGGGCACGGTCTGCGGCGTGAAGCTCTACACCGATTACGGCCATAACCCTGCCGAAATGCGCAGCGCGCTGGAAAACGCCGCGAAGCAGCCGCACAAGCGCCTGTTCGCCGTCATGCAGCCGCACACCTATTCCCGCGTCAAAACGCTGTTTCAGGATTACATCCACTGCTGCGATCTGGCCGACGACGTGTTGGTGACGGATATCTTCGCCGCGCGCGAAAAAGACCCCGGCGATATCCACGCGACCATGCTCGTGGAGGCCATGCAGAAGGAAGGCGTTCCCGCGCATTATACCCCGACCTTCGACGACGCGGAGGCCTATTTGCGCGCGCATTGGCAGCCCGGCGATCTGGTCATCACCATGAGCTGCGGCAACATCAATCTGCTCAACGATCAGCTTCAAAAGCACGGCGAGGAGGGCTGACGCTGTATACCTCCATTTTGGCGGCACGCGCCTGCCTTTCCGATCTCACGCCGCTTTTGACCGACTGCGGCTGTCTCTGCTCCGGCGCGTGCTGCAAGGGCGACGAGCAGACGGGCATGCTCCTTTTCCCCGGTGAGGAAGCGCTGTTTGAGGGGTGCACGTTCGGCCGTGTCATCCCGGCGAATTTCACGCTGGCGGATCGTCCCGTTCATCTCTTTGTCTGTGATGGTTTCTGTACCCGCGAGCAGCGCCCGTTGGCCTGCCGCCTGTTTCCGCTCTTTCTGCATTTCAAAAAAGACGGAACCCCGCGCGTCAGGCTGGATACCCGCGCAAAGTCCGTCTGTCCGCTATGCAGTTACGGCCTTGTCGGCCTGCGGGCGGAATTCGTTTCCGCCGCAAAGGACGCTTATGCCGCGTTGATGAAGGATGACGAATGTGCCGCGTTCCTTCGCGCGCTGGATGATGCGCTTCGTTTATAACCCCTTCCGCCACAACTTTGCCGTGCCAACCTTCGGTGTTTTCATCGTCTCTCTAAGAGGGATGTTTGATCCTCACACTACCATAACTTCTGCCAAAGGGCTCCCTCTTTGAGGGAGCTGTCAGCGAAGCTGACTGAAGGAGTTATAAGCTCACGCTCTGCGTATACCCGTCCGCGCCGCCCAGATACAGCACACCGTTGGCAATCGACGCGGCTTCAAACGAACCGTTTGCGATGGTCGTCGCGTTTTCGCCGTTCACGTCGCAGGTCATCACGCCCCTGCCCGTCAGCTCGATCACCTTCTGCCCGTAGACGAGCAGGCACGTCGCGCCGTCCCTGCGGATCGTCGCCATCTGCCCGTTCATCACGCGAACGATGCTCCCGCCCGCTCGCACCAGCAGCGCCTGCCCGCACATCGCCGCCTGATCCGCCGCGCCCGTGTAGACCATCTCGCTCTGCCCGGTCTGGATGCCGAAGGATACCACGCCGTCCTGCGTCACGCAGAGCAGCGCCTTGCCCGTCGCGTCCAGCGTGAAATCGCTGACGCCCGTCATCAGTTCGCTCTCCTCGCCGGAGAGCGTTCTTTCTTTCAGCGCCGCGTTTGCATCCAGCATATACATCACGCCGTCGCACAGCGCGAACTTGAGCGCCACGCCCACGCGCGCCAAAACTTCGCGGCTTCCGCTCTGCGTGTTCAGGCGAATCACGCAGTCCTCGCCGCCCTCGCTGGCGACATAATAGAGCTTGCCGTTGGTCAGGTGCAGAAATCGCGGCACGTCGTAGGCCATCACGCTGGCCGCCGCGCCGTTATACGGCTTCTTCACCAAAATCCCGCCCTGCGACGCATCCGCGCAGTAGAGCGCGTTTCTGTCGCCCACGGCAATGCCGCCGCCCGCCAGACTCGCCTGATACGCGCCGTTCACGCGGTATTCGGCGCTCTGCCGCTCGCTGTTGTCCGCCGAGGCTCTGGCCACCTGCGCCGTCACCGCGTTGCTGGCGTACAGCCGCGACTGCGTGGCGCTGCCCGCCGCGCCGTCCGCCGTCAGCCCGTTCGCCTGCTGAAACTGCCGAACGGCCTGCGCCGTCGCCTCGTCATAAGCGCCGCTTATAAAAGAGGCGGACAGGTACCCCAGTGCCGCCAATCGGCTCTGCACCTGCCGCACCTGTTCGCCGCTCATGCCCGCCGTCAGCACGTCGGATACCGTTACGGTATCCGATGCGCTCGACAGCTTGTCGCCGACGCGCACGCCGTTTGCGTCCAGCGCGTCGCCCGAATAAATCAGCTTGAGGGACTGCGGCCCCGCCGCGCCGTCCACCTTCAAGTCGTTCATCGTCTGGAAGGCCTTCGTCGCCTCCACGGTCTTCTGGTTGAATTTGCCGGTCACATATTTGCTGTTCAGATAGCCCAGCTCGACCAGCCGCTGCTGATATTGGCGCACGTTGTCGCCTTCGCTCTCCCACTGAATCACCGTCGTCATATCCGGCACGGCCGTCGGCGAAACGGTCGTCGAGCCGCCCGACGCGCCGAAATACGCATTGTAACTCACCGCGCTTCCGCTGTACAGGATGGAGAGCGTGCCGCTGCCCGCCACGCCGTCCGCCCTCAGCCCGTTCGCCTCCTGGAAGAGCTTGACCGCGCGCTCCGTCCCCGAGCCGAACTGCCCGTCCGGCGTGGTGCTCAGATAGCCCAGCGTCGCCAGATAGCGCTGCATCACTTCCACCTGATCGCTCTTGTCGCCGCGCCGCAGCACGGTGTACGCCGTCTCCGGCTGATAGGTCGTCTCCGGCTCGTCGGCGATGTCGTCGTCGGTCGTCTCCGCCGCAACCGCATTGCCGCTGTTCAGCTTGTTCATCGTGCCCTTGCCCGCTATGCCGTCCGCGCCCAGCCCGTTCGCCTTCTGGAAGGCCTTGACCGCCGCCGTCGTCTCGCTGGAATAGCGCCCGTCGATGCGCCCGTTGTAATAGCCCAATTCAAACAGCCGCGCCTGCAGGGTGTATACGTCCTCGCCCGTATCGCCCTCGCGCATGGTGCCGTTGCCGCTCGGCTCAGCCGTCGCGGCGGCCGGTTTGCAGCTTCCGTTCAGCTTCTTGAGCGTGCTTGCGCCCGCCGTACCGTCCGCCGTCAGGCCGTTTCGGCTCTGGAATGCCGTCAGCGCGTTCTGCGTCTCCGCGCCGAATACGCCGTCCGCCACGCCGCTCAGATAGTTCAGCTCGATCAGCCGCTCCTGCAAGGCGTAAACGTCGTTGCCCGTCATGCCGACCGTCAGCGTGCGCGTTTGATCCGGGTTCGCCGTCGCCACCGGGCTGGCCGCATATTTCGCGCTGGCGGAATACAGCTTCGTCTGCGTCTGGCTGCCCGCCTGCCCGTCGCCGCTCAGGCCGTTCGCCCGCTGGAAGGCCTTGACCGCGCTGGTCGTCGTCGAGCCGTAAATGCCGTCCACGCCGCCCGCGTAATAGCCCAGCTCGGCCAGCCGCCCCTGCAGCTTGCGCACCTCGAGGCCGGACGCGCCCTCCTTGAGCAGCGTGTAGCCGCTGTCCACAGCGCTCGCGCTGACCGTCTTGGGCTGCGCCGACGCGGAATAGAGCTTGTCCTGCGTGGCGCGGCCGGCGATGCCGTCCGCCGTCAGGCCGTTTCGGCTCTGGAATTCCGTCACGGCGCTCTGCGTGCCGGTGGAGTATTTGCCGTCAATCGTGCCGGTATAATAGCCCAGCTCGGTCAGCCGCGCCTGCAAATCGCTCACGTCGCTGCCCGTCGAGCCGACGCGGAGCACGGGATAGCCCGCGTTGTAATCCTGCGTGGAGGTCTGCCAGCTCTGCGCACCCGGCGCAACGGTCGCCGCCGTTTTGGGCGTCGTCGTCGGCAGGCTGCCGCCGGACCAATCCTCCCATGTGCTCTGGTCGCTGGATTGCCACGTGTCCGGCGTGGGGGTCGGTGTGTTCTGCGGCACCGGGGTCGGCGTATTCGTCGGCAGCGCCTGCACCGTGCCGAACGGAACCGTCCCGTCGCTGATTTGCAGCGGATCGAGCGTCGGATCGGGCTGGATGAAGCAGCCCGTCAGGCCGCCCAGCATGCCCGCCAGCATCGCCGCCAGCGCCATTTTTTTGATGTTTCGTTTCACGCTTCCCCCTCCGTTCCGTCAAGAATCGCGTCCACCTCGTCCAGCGATGCGATTTCGTATGCAATCGGCAAGCCCTTGTCGTTTACCGCGCCCTTCGGGTTGAACCAGCAGGCGTCAATCCCCGCGTTCTTCGCCGCCGCGATGTCGCTGGTCAGCGAATCGCCGAGCATCAGCGCGCGCCGCTTATCCGTCGCCCGCGCCAGTTCCATGCCCTTTTCCAGCATCAGCGGGTTCGGCTTGGCCGCGCCGACCTCCTCGCTGATGACCAGCCCGCTGATATACGGCCTCAGCTCACTTTTGGCCATGCGCCCGCGCTGCACCTGCGCGATTCCGTTGGTCACAATCACAACCGGAATTTTCGCGCTCCATCGCCTGACCGCCTCCACCGCGCCGTCGAGCGGCACGCTCTGCTGACCCAGCGCCTCAACGAAAGCGTCGCACATCCGCTGCGCGTCGCCGTCCTTGTGGATCGCCGCCAGAAACTGTTCAAACCGCCGCACGCGCAGAACGCTCTGCTCGATTTTTCCCTGCTCAAGCAGCTTCCAAAGCGCCTCGTTGATGGCGGAATAGGTCGCCAGCAGCTCCGGCGTAGACGAAAAGCCCATCGTTTCACAAGCGATGGCAAAGGCGTTTTCCTCCGCCTTGTTGAAATCAAAAAGCGTGTTATCCGCGTCGCACAGCAGCACGTCGTAGCGCATATTGTTACCTCTCTTACATTTTTTGGGCTTTGCCCCAAACCCCAGCAGGGGAATGATTCCCCTGCACCCCCGCTTCGCTTCGCGAAATCAAAGAAGATAGATTGATTGTATCACATTTATGGCATAAAGAAAAGCGGTGCAGGGTTCTTTCCTCCCCCGCGCCGCCGGAAATGATTTCAATTTTGCTCAGTCGTCCCCCAGCAAATCGCTCCGACTGCCGGAGACCAGATCAATATTCTCGTAGCGTTCTTCGTCGTCGATCAGCTCGCTCAGCCCGTGTGCCACGCAGAGATCCGGCTCGTCGGCCAGCGTCGTGCGAATCTTGAGCTGGTCGCTGATAACCCCGTCCAGTCCGAAGAGCTGCGCGCCGCCGCCGCTGAGGGTGATGCCCTCGTCAAAGATATCGCTGGCCAGTTCGGGCGGTGTGCGCTCGATCATCCGGTGCAGCGCGCTCATCAGGTCGCGCAGCGGCTCATCCAGCGCCTCGATCATCTCCTCGGAAGAAACCGTCACCGCGCGCGGCAGGCCGGAAACCAGACTGCGCCCGCAGGCGTCCATTTCCAGCTTTACGCCGCGCATCCGCGCCGAGCCGATGTCGATTTTCAGCTCCTCCGCCGTCCGCGCGCCGATGAGCAGGTTGTGCTTCTTGCGCAGATAGTCGATGATCGCGTCGTCGAACCGGTCGCCGCCGACGTTCAGAATATCCCAGACAATCTGATGACCGAAGGAAAACACGGATACGTTCGTTCGCCCGCCGCCGATGTCGATGTTCATCCGGCCATACGGCTGGTCGATGCGCATGCCCGCGCCGATCGCGGAGGCCACGCTCTCATCCACCGGCACGACGCTGCGAACGCCCGCGTCCACCAGCACATCCACCAGCGTCTGCCGCTCGCTGGGCGCCATGCCGCCGGGCAGCGCCAGCAGCAGCTTGGGGCGGAACGTCGCGCGCTTGCCGATCACCTTGCGCATAAAGTAGCGCAGCATTTTGCTCACCAGATCGAAACTGCGGATTCGCCCGTCGCGCAGCGGCCTTTCCACAATCAGCCCCGCCGGGGTGCGGCCGTACATGCGGCGCGCTTCCTCGCCGACGGCGACCACGTTTCGGGTCTGCCTGTCATAGGCCACGTAAGCCGGTTCGCTGAGCACAATGCCCTTGCCCCGCACGACGATGTGCAGGGTCGATGTGCCCAAATCCATGCCCAGTTCATCCACGCCAAACATTCGTTGTTCTCCTTTATGCTTCCATGCTTTTATGCTTCGGTCTTCGCGTATCGTCTCTTCGTCGCCTCGCCGCCGCGCAGGTGGCGTTCCGCCTTGTTTTTGGCCATCACGGCCGCCACTTCCCTGTGCAGCGGCGCGGACAGGCGCGCAAGCCGCGACTCCATATCCTTGTGCACCGTCGATTTGGATACGCCCAGCACGCTGGCCGTCTTTCTCACCGTAGCGCCCGTCGCAGCGATATATTCCGCCTCGCGCAGCACCCTGCGCTCCATCGCCTGATTCACGCGCATCCCCCCAGACAGTCTCGCTATTCCGGGCTATCCTATGCGGGGACGCGGCTTTTTTCCCTTGCAACCGTTCGCCTATCTTCGCGGCGATCAAAGCGTCGTCTGCAAGGCAATAACTTTATTATAATAACGCAGCGCGGGGCAATCGTCAAGTTTTGGCATAAACGTTTTGAGGCTCTGCCTCAAACTCCGGCAAGAACCTGAGGTTCCTGCACCTCCCCCACCGCCTTGCGAAGATTCAGGTCGGGTGTTTTGCTTCCCACCTCCCTCTTCGAGGGAGGTGTCGCCGCAGGCGACGGAAGGAGTGATGTCCTTGATTTCAAAAACCTCCCCGCGGTCAGGGAGGTTCGTCGATCTTTTTACGCAAAATACCCCAGCGCTTTTTCCTCGTCGCCGTCGTAAAGCACGCGCATCAGCGTCAGCCCGCAGGCGGGCGCGGTCTGCCCGAGCAGCAGGCGGTCGCCGGTTGCAATCGCGCGCGCGATGCAGCCCGGCTCGCGTTTCCCCGTGCCGACCTCCATCAGCGTGCCCGCGATGATGCGCACCATGTTGTAGAGGAACCCGTCGCCCAGCACGGTCAGAACCACGTCCTCGCCCTGCCGTTCCACCTGCGCGCGGTAGATCGTGCGCACGGTGCTCTTGGCGACGCTTCCGCTGGCGGCAAACGCGGCGAAATCGTGTCGGCCGCAGAGGCTCTGTGCTTCCTCGTGCATCCGTTCCGCGTCCATCGGCATGGGCGCGTGCGCCTTGTACTGCCTGCCGATGGCGCAGGCGTGGCGCGCGTTGCAGAATGTATAGCGGTACACCTTCCCGCAGGCGGAAAACCGCGCGTGGAATCCCTCCGGCGCGAGCATGCTTTCGCGGATGCGGATATCCGGCGGCAGCATGGTGTTGAGCGCGAAGCA
>ERZ827458.1856-NODE-1856-length-12600-cov-2.343085_pt1 | contig 12600 bp, 9 predicted proteins | sample MGYA00519706_ERZ827458 | MGnify/ENA primary metagenome ERZ827458 (study PRJEB31778, sample SAMEA3449309) | human gut metagenome | biome: human gut; feature: human-associated habitat; material: faeces | place: United Kingdom | collected 2010/2012 ...
CTGATAGGCTGGTATCTCCTTAATTCCATCATCAAGGATTTTATTCCCCAAATATTGAAAGCTACCATCATCAGCAAACTTTACCGTAAGTTCATGGGTTATGACCGCATCATCACAAATGACCATATCACACACCGCATCCACCGTTAATGTCACTGTTCCATCCTCATTTTCTTTTATATCAATAACCTCCGGCAGCGAAGTTCCAAAAAAAGTTGGTGCATAGTTAAGGCAGCCTAGTCGTACCCATACGTAAGTCTGATTTTTTTCATCAAATACCGCATATTCCTGAATTTGCTCTGCTGTTACTGGAAGATATTCCATGATCAAACTCTCAAATTCTTCTTTTGGTATTCCATTTGAATAATCCTCGGCATCAAACGCTTTCTGATGTTTCATGGCATACAGATATTCATACATTCCATTATAGTCCAGTTTTTCCATATGGTCAGTATCCCAATTCGAGCATAAAAGATTATTTCCCTGATACCCCAGACCTTGTACGCATCTTTCTGACATTTCCCGTTGTTCCTTAGATAATGGCTTTATTCTTACCAGACAGCTTCCGTCAACAATCTCTGTAACCTCCGGTGGTTCCGGAACACATAATTCATAACAAAACCATCCTTTATCCGTATATTTCCACTCCTTTATCCTTGCATAAGAAATATAGGACAATCCATATGTATCATTGGTGTTCCATGTAGCACACGCACTTATTAAATACATGTCCTTTCCATCAAAAATAAATTTATCTCTGCCAATGCCACCATCTGACTGCAACTCGTAAAGCACTATAAAACCAGCTTTCTCTTCCTGACAGTTTTTAAGAAAATCTTCGACTTTTTTATAATTTTCCATTGCTGCATATGCTTTCATCGTTATAACCGGATACCCTTTTTCTTTTATCCGATCCTGCATTTTATAGATTGTCTTATCATCCAGAACCGTATTAACTGCCTCCCCTTTATCTGCCTGAGTATAAATATCAGAAATAAGCTCCAGAATCATTTTACACTCATCCTCTGCCTCTTTTCTTTCCGGCTCATCTATTGGAAGGTCATAACCTTTTTCCCACTGTTCTGCAACATCTTCTTTTGCATTCTCGTTTTCTTCCGTAGAATCAACATCTCTACTATCCATCAACTGACTATCTGATGTCATATCTTTCCTTATGCATCCACATAATAAACAACTGATCAGCACAATGAACCAAATACGCTTTTTCATAAATATCGTCCTTTCCATTCAGTCACATTTCCCATATCTCCTCTGCTGATGATGTTCTCGCATTCTTTTCATAAAAAATTCCTGTACTTATAATCATCACCAATAGAATCACAAAAATGATTCCAAACTTTTTTACAAACCATTTCATATCTTCCATCACTGTCCTCCGTATATATCATTCCATTCATCTTCAGTTAAACGCGGTGTATGCCATGTAATGTTGTTATTTTCTTCCTCTGAAACAATGTAATTTGATACATACTGTACTCTACCATCAGATAACGGTCTGACCGTAACATCATGCATATATACATTTGAATCGCCTGCATACGGATATATCACATGAACGTTGAGCGTTATCGTCCCATCCGAATGTTCTTTATACCCAACCACCTCGGAATACGGATATTCTGGATACTCTATCTCATAAAATCCTCTTGGTTTATATTCGTATGTTTGAGTTTGATAATCGTAAATAGTTTTTTTCTGCAATTTATCACTGTCGATATTAAAATATTCCATAATTACATTTTCAAACTCTGTTTTAGGAATATGATAAACTGCACCTATGCCTAAGTTATCATCTGCTACATATGGAAATTTTTCATTATGCAACTTTGGATACAACAAATCAAACATGTCATAGAAATTCAGTTCTCCAAAATCATCCTCATTCCAATCCACTAAAAACATATTATTTAACTCATATCCTATTGGCAAAAGATATTTTTCATTTAATTCCCGACACTTTGCATCCAATGGCAGTATACGAAATGCTACATGCTCTTCTGCAGAACTTAATGTTAATACATACAATTCTTCTGAAAAATAAGTTCCAGAAAACATCAGATATCCATCATCGGTATATCTCCAATAATCGGTTTGATATTCGCCTTCATCCTCACTTTTCATAATCCCATCTTTGTATCCGTAATAGCATCTTTTCACATGAACCACTCCTTTTTCTGTCTGTAAATGGTAGACCGAAAATCCTCCCAGACTGCTCACTTGGAGTATTGTCACTTCTGCTTTTTCTTGTTTTTCCACCGAATCACAAAAATCTATCACATTTTGTATTTGTGTCATATCAACTCGATTTTCACAATCAACTGCCGCATATCCACATTCCCCAAATCTTTCTACAACTTTACGTACTGTTTCCATATCCTTCAGCTTATTTTTTGTTGTGGCTTCCGCATAAATATCTATCGGAATATTTATAAAATTGTCATCCATTCCTTTCTCACTGACAATTTCAATAGGTTCAGAAGATACTGGTTCTTCTGTATTCCCTTTACATCCCGAAATTTCCATCAAAAATCCTATACTAATTATCAGAAAACCACTTTTCAAGAACCTGACTATCTTTTTTGACAACATAACCGCTTCCACCTCTTCCTTTTACGTCTTCTACCATGCTGACGATCATAATAGGACGCTCCATATTCTCGTCCGTTGTAAAAACAGAAAACCATCCCAATTCAGTCCCCGTTGTATCATCTTTTGATGCTTTGATTTCTGCAGTTCCCGTTTTTCCGGCTAATATAATATCCGTTCTATGTGCTGCATAGCCAGTTCCATGAGGATTGTTTATGACTTCTTTCGTATCCTCCAAAACAGTTTGCGCCACATCCTTTGTAAATGCTTCTTTAATCCAGACATCCGGCATTGCATCTTCCTTATATGTAAGATATGGTTCTATCATATTTCCTTCATTGCAAAATGCAGAATACATACAAGCCATATGCAAAGGATTCACAAGAATCTGACCTTGTCCATAGCCACTATCAGCCAACTGTACCTCTTTTTCAATTTTTTCTGTATTGGAAAACTGCGATTTTGCCATCTTAATATCAAATGGAAGTACATCATTGAATCCCAGTTTTGTTAATGAACTTTCCATATCGTTTTCCCCAATTTTTAATGCCGCCTTTGCAAAATAAATATTATCCGAATAAATTAAAGCATTTTTTAGAATAACCGGCTCATAAGCATGAAGCGTCGTTACATAATAAGATCCCCATGAGGAATCTTTCTGCCAGCTCAATCCTTCATTCCCATAATCCTCATCTGGATCAATTGCCCCTGTTGTTAATCCAATAGCAGCTATGATAGGCTTAAACGTAGAGCCCGGACACCAGACCTGTCGAAAACGGTTATACATAGGTTTTCTTTCATCTTCATTAAGTGCAGTCCATTTTTCATTTGACATTCCCATAATAAAATCATTGTTATCATATGACGGTGTACTGACTAAAGCCAATACTTCTCCCGTATACTGATTGATAGCAACTGAACAGCTCTTATCATCTTTAAATTGTTCATATAATTCTTTTTGCAAATCCGAATCTATCGTTAGTTTTATATCTTTTCCATTTTCCACAATCGTGCTTACTACGATTTTTTTCTTATTGCCATTTGAATCAACAATAGTAATAGAACACCCATTCTGTCCCTTTAATTCTTTTTCAAATAATCCTTCCATTCCACTTTTTCCAATCACACTGTTCGATGTATATCCTTCCCCTGCGTGTTCTTCTAAATCTTCTGCTGTAACGTTTTGAACATATCCCACTAAATGTGCAGCAGCCTCCCCCAGTGGGTATTCCCTTACAGTGATATCTGAAATTTTCACACCTGGAATCTCTAATAATTTCTCCTGTCTGTCTTTCTCTGCCAATGTTTCCTGATCTGGCTCAATCGACATCAGTTTTAATTCATTCACCTTTGGAACTGTTTTTAATGGTACAAATGAATCATCTTTTACCCATTTTGCTGCTAATTTTTTTTCTATATCTTCTGTTTTCATTTCCAATAATTCTGCCAACTGGCTGATAGCATCATTCTTATTCTCTAAATTTCCGGGAACTACGCCTATAGAAGAAGCCACTCCCTCGCCTGCAAGCAACTGACCATTTCGGTCTATAATCTGCCCTCTCTTAGCACTTGTTGTAGACACTTTTACTTTATCTGTGGAATCCAGTTCTGGAAATATCAAAGAATCATTCCATATCAGCTTATATTTGCCTTTTTCCAGTATAAATGATGCATTATTTTCAAAAGTTACGTTTCCTGCAACAGTATCCATAGATGTTTCATAACAGATCTCTTTTTGTTCTTTATCATAAGATGTGATATGAACTTTCATATTATCTACATCAATTCCCTCATAAATAGCAGAATTACGTTTTACAAAATCTTCCTGACTGATATTCCCAGATATTCCTGCATCAATCATTTCATACATTTGTTCATATTCTCGATTTGAAATATGAGCCATATATGTTTTAAGAACCTTCTCCGGTGATACATCAGGTACACTTTCATACCATACAAAAAAGGCAACCACAGCTGTAATCAAACATAAATTCACGAGCCATATAATGTATATCCTGCTTTTTTTCTTTTTTTTCGTCATAGCATCTCCTTTTCTTACAGTTGTAAGATTTCATTTTAAAAAAAATTGTTCTTTCCATTTCAAAAGTTATGTCAAAGCAATCATGATTTCTTTTTTCTGTATATAATATTCCCTTATATCTTACATCTGTAAGATTTAAACGTCAAGTCTTTATTTACTTTTTCTGAACTAATAAAACATCCGGCACACCCTCCAGGAGTGCCAAAAACAACCTTAGCAAGCACTGCCTGTGTCACGACACAGGCGAAATTTCCCACACTTTCCTATCGTATATGCGTGTGAATTTCCATAGGGAAGTGTTCCTAACCCTCTTTTATTTTTTCTTTGGCATCTTGAAAATTGCCATATAATGCTTGCATATTTCACTTGTATATAGTATATTATAGATAACAATTAGGGTATGTGTTTGCGGACACATACTTGGAGGAGTCGGAGCAATCCGGCTCCTCTTTAATTTTCAACAAAAAGATACCTGCCTGGCAAGATTTTTTTCACTTTCCTTTATGTGTGATCCATAATATCGCCTTTCTCGAACACATCGAATCAGCCCTTTAAAACGTCTTAATGAAAATCTGTTTTAAAGGTATAAAAAAAGACCGCTCACTTTCAATTTTTCTTGAAAATGAACGGTCTTTCACGCTTCTGTTATTCTGTTGAATGATAAAAATATTACTTTCTCTTTGATGTGTTTCCGAAGCCGCAGTCCAATTTACAAATCGATCCGATGTAGTGCAACTATTGTCTCTATATGATAAGTATTCGGAAACATATCCACGCAGCATATCTTCTCCACTCTATACCCTCTGGCCATAAATATCTGCAAATCCCTTGCCAGGCTTGTTGGTTTACATGAAATATAAACCATATTCTCAACGCCATACTCTATGATTTTCCCGATAGCCTTCGGATGGATACCGTCTCGTGGTACCCAATAATCTTTGGCAGGGCCTTCGGATGGATCCCTTCCCTCGGCGGATCCAGTATGATCAGATCCGGTTTTTCCTCTATCTCATCAAGCACCTTGAGGACATCACCTGCGATAAATTTACAGTTATCAAGACCATTAAGAGCTGCATTTTCCTTTGCTGCGCAAACTGCCTCCTCAACTATTTCGACACCTACTACTTCCTTACACACCGGTGCCATAAGCTGCGCGATGGTGCCGGTTCCGCTGTAGAGGTCGTAGACTGTTTTACCGTTTAGCGAATCCTTGTCATCTCCCAGGATAAACTCTCTCGCTGTCTCATAGAGCACCTCCGCTCCGAGTGAGTTGGTCTGGAAAAATGAGAATGGTGTGATTTTGAATTTCAGACCTAAGAGCTCCTCGTAGAAATATGAATCTCCGTAGAGCACCTCTGTGCCCTCGTTTTTGACCACATCTGCCACGCTGTCATTTTTTGTGTGTAAAACGCCCTTGAATCTGCCGTCATAGTGCCTGGTCAAAAGTTCATATCTAAAGCCTGCTAGCAGCTCCTCCTCGTTGAAGCCCTCTGTCTGTGTGCTAGTAACAAGGTCGACTATGATTTCACCGGTTTTTGTTGCCTTTCTGACAAGTAGATGCCGCAGATAACCCTTGTGTGTTGCTCTGTGGAAATATGGGATATTGTTTTTTGAAAAATAATCAAGTGTTGCCTTTAATATTGTCCTGAAATCCTTATCCACTATCTGACAGTCCGATACTGTCACAAGGTCATAAAAGCTTCCTCTTTTGTGCATGCCAAGCGCAAGAGGGCCATCCTTGTACTCATCACCGAAGGAAAATTCCATCTTGTTTCTGTATTCACTCTTTTTCGGACTTCCATGTATCCCTATAAACTCATATCCGGACTCTTTTTCAGTGCCGATAGCATCCGAAATGAGCTTTTTCACCTGGGTAAGCTTCATATCTAGCTGCTTTTCGTAAGGCACTGTCTGATATGTACAGCCCCCGCACATTCCAAAGTGAGGGCATGGCTCTTCTGTCTCCAGAGGCGATTTCTCAATTACATCCATGAGTCTGCCCTCTGCTCTTTGATGCTTTACTTTATTTACAACAAATTCCACCTTCTGTCCCGGAATTGTATTTTTCACAATTACTCTTTCGCCGTCATCTGTAACGGCTATTCCCTTGTTTGGGAAGTCTACTCTTTCTACGGTTCCTGTTCCTCTAAATCCTTTTTTCATGTAATTCTTATCTCTCTTTATACTTTATTATTCCTTTGTATGCCTGACTGCAAATGCCTTGCTTCACACATAAAGAAAAATGAGGACTACATATGTAGCCCCCATTATCTAAAAACGATTATTTCTCTTCTTTAGTCTTTGGTGCCTCTTTTTCCTCTTCAGCATCATCATCGTCTTCATCCTCGAAGAAATCATCATCGAATTCATCATCATACTCATCATCGAAATCATCTAAATAATCCGGTGTGAAAAATCTGTAGATACCATATGCCGCTGCTGCAACTGCAACTAATACACCAATGATGGCAAATATGATAACAGCCTTGGAAGGCTTCTTGTCTTCCTCTTCTTTTTTGAGAAGATCATTAAGCTTTGCCATGCTGAGCTTCTCTGTAAGCTTGTTGTCCTTTAATAATTCTTCAACTTTACTCATAATTCAATCCGCTCCTTTTCCAAAAGTAATTGTCAAATGCTATTTGTTAAATCCATTATAGCATATTATATCCAATTTTCCTATAAAAATTACAATAATTTTAGTCAATTTTTTTCAATTTGGCAAATGAAGCAAACATCTTTTTGGTACCTGCCTTGTCAAAGTCCACAGTGACCTCATAATCCCTGCCGCCTTCTACGATTGCCATGACCTCTCCCGCGCCAAACTTGATGTGCGATACTCTGTCTCCTACCTTATATGAAAGGCCTCCGGTGGTATTGGCACTGACAAAAGACTTCTGATTGCTCACAGGTGTATAGACAGGTGTCCTTGTACGCTGTGTATTAAAGGTGGTCGCATACTCTGTGCCATATGTAGGCGTCTTTTTGAAGGCTTCCTTAGCCTTTCTGTAGGTGCTCTGCGAATTTCTTTCAAGGTCATCATCACGGCGCTTTGGCTCATAAACCTCGCCTGACATAAGCTCGCGTGGAATCTCCTTCACAAATCGCGATACCTTGTTGAACTGTGTCTCTCCACGCACCATGCGCATACGCGCAGATGTGATGGTAAGATGCTCCTTGGCTCTCGTGATGCCAACATAAGCAAGACGCCTTTCCTCCTCTATCTCGCTTGTCGCATCATCACTCGTGATTGACATATAGCTTGGGAAAAGGCCATCCTCCATGCCCGCCAGATACACATTCGGAAACTCAAGTCCCTTAGCACTGTGCAGAGTCATAAGAACCACATAGTCGCTGTTTTCGTCAAGACCGTCTATATCGGCTACAAGCGCCACTTCCTCCAAAAAGCCACTGAGAGTAGGATTCTCCTCCCCCTGCTCGTAATCAACAGCCTTGTTTATAAGCTCATCAATATTCTCAATACGCTGCTCTGCCTCATCCGTGCCCTCTGCCTTCAGCTCATCGACATAGCCGGTCTCATCGATTATTGCCTGTATGAGCTGCGAAACCGAATCCATCTCAGCTCTCGCACGAAGTGACTGTATAAACATCACAAACGGCTTTATCTTGCCTGCTGACCTCGCCATGCCCGGCACCTCATCGACATATCGCAGTGCCGTATAGAAATCTATCCCCTTCTCAAGAGCATAGTCTGTCACCTTATTGATGCTTGTAGCTCCGATGCCGCGCTTTGGCACATTTATTATTCGCTTTACCGCAAGGTCATCATGGCCATTGTCAATAGTCTTTAAATATGCAAGGATATCCTTTATCTCTTTTCTGGCATAGAAATTCACGCCGCCGACAATCTTGTATGGTATGTTTGCAGCAATAAATTTCTCCTCGAAGAGACGCGACTGTGCGTTGGTTCGGTAAAGCACAGCACAGTCCTTATAGCGCGCCTCACCCTTTCTCACGAGTCTCGCTATCGAACGTGCCACATAATCCGCTTCCTCAAAGCCACTCTCAAGCTGTTCAAAGGTAATCCTGTCTCCGGCTCCGTTGTCAGTCCAAAGGCGCTTGTCCTTTCTACCCACGTTGTTGGAAATGACGCTGTTGGCGGCATCTAGGATATTCTGGGTAGACCTGTAATTCTGCTCAAGCTTTATGACCTTTGCATCTTCAAAATGCTTCTCAAAGTTTAAGATATTGTAGATATTGGCACCTCTGAACTTGTAAATGGACTGATCATCATCACCCACCACACACAGATTCTTATACTTCATGGCAAGAAGCCTGATAAGCTCAAACTGCACGGTGTTTGTGTCCTGATACTCATCCACCATGATATATCTGAAGCGCTCCTGATAGTAATCCAGCACCTCTTTATCCAGCTTAAAAAGCTCTACTGTCTTCACAAGCAAATCATCAAAATCGAGTGCGTTATTCTGCTTTAGGGCATTCTGATACTCCTTGTATACAAGTGCCTGCTTGCGCTTCACGAAGTCACCTGTGAAGCGGTTTTCAAACTCTATCGGATCAATCATCTCATCCTTTGCAGATGAAATGACATTTAAAAACATCTTTTCCTTATACATCTTGGTATCTATCTCAAGACGCTTGCAGATGTCCTTCATCAGAGCCTTCTGGTCGTCAGCATCATATATGGTAAAATTCGTGTCATATCCCAGCCTGTCAATATACCTGCGCAGTATACGCACACATGTCGAATGGAATGTAGAAACCCATATGCTTTCCGAACCATAGCCCACCATATCATCAATTCTCTCACGCATCTCTCCCGCAGCCTTGTTTGTAAAGGTGATTGCCATGATATTGTAAGGATTGACGCCACACTCATCTATCAGGTAGGCAGTCCTGTATGTAAGAACCCTGGTCTTGCCACTGCCTGCCCCCGCTAAAATAAGAAGCGGTCCCTCTGTGGTCAAAACGGCCTCCCTTTGCTGTTCATTCAACATATCTAAGTTCATCTGTTTTCCTCTCAATTCTCCAGTCTTTTACAGGCACACATACCATAAATACAAAAATAATTTATTTACAGCATATCACAAACATATGTTTTGTACAACCCAATATGAGAAAATTCAAAAAAAACTTGTCATATAGTTTTCAATACTATATAATATAATTCGAGGTGAATTTATGACAATAGATATGAAAGACTTCTTAAGTGCAGTGACCGATGTTCTGCATAGAATCGACTATATAAAGCCGGAAGATCTGCCGAATATTGATTTATATATGGATCAGGTCACCACGTTTATGGATTCTCAGTTAGAGGCATCCAAGCGTTATCCGGAGGACAAGATTCTGACCAAGACCATGATTAATAACTATGCGAAGAATAATCTGATTCCTCCGCCGGAGAAGAAGAAATATTCCAAAGAGCATATTCTCTGTTTGATTTTTATTTACTATTTTAAAAATATTTTAAGTATCAGTGATATCCAGCGGATATTGAATCCGATTACAGATAATTATTTTGGAACAGACAAGGAAAGTTCCGTGGGTATGACGGATATCTACAGTGAGGTGTTCAGTTTAGAAAGTGAGGAGACAAAGAATCTTTTAAAGGATTTAGCGAGAAAGTATAGTATCAGCCAGAAGACTTTTTTAGATTGTGAGGATCTCTCAGAAAAAGACAGGGAATTTTTACAGACATTTGCATTTATCTGTGAACTGAGCTTTGATGTGTATATCAAAAAGACGCTGATTGAAAAAATGATTGATTCCCTTCCGCAGGAGGATAAGAAAGAATCCAAAAAAGATGCTAAAAAAGAAGCGAAAAAGACAAAGAAATAGAAGTATAGAAGAATAAAATAATCTAACGAATCCAAAAGCGGAATCATGAGTGGGACAGAGCCAGTGCATCATATTGGCATGGCAAAGTTTCACCTATGATTCCGGTATTATTTTTAGTGTAATTTCAGTATTATTAGTATTAGTAGTATTTTATTAGTTTTCTCTGGCTGTTATTTTTAATATATTGATCAGGTCTGTTATCGGTTCTTCTTAGGATTCGGCATCGTCGTCTACAGATACCCGCTCAAATACCATATCATAACCGTCATTTCCGTAATTTAACGAGCGGTTGACACGACTGATCGTTGCAGTAGAAGCTCCGGTTTTTTCTGCAATATCCAGATAAGTTTTCTGTGCGCGCAGCATTCGTGCTACTTCATAACGCTGCGAGAGTGAGAGCAGCTCATTGACGGTACAGACATCTTCAAAAAAACGGTAACACTCTTCTTTATTTTCTAAAGACAGAATTGCATCAAATAAATGATTCACTGCCTCGGTATGAACATTTTTACTCATAGTATCAATCTCCTTTGATTAGTCCTTTGTTTACTTAAAATTTTAGCATATTAAAGTTTTGACGTAAACCCATTTTTTAAAGATTGACACTGAAACAGAAAAATGCTAGCCTTTAACAGAGATAAAAGAAAGATAAGGGGAATTTTATGTACGAGAAGTTAAATAATATGCAAAAAGAAGCCGTCTTTCAGACCGAAGGACCGGTGCTGATTTTAGCAGGAGCGGGTTCGGGAAAAACGCGTGTGCTGACCTACCGGACAGGCTATTTAATAGAAGAAAAGGGAGTCAATCCCTATAATATTATGGCAATTACCTTTACGAATAAAGCAGCAGGCGAGATGCGGGAACGTATCAGTGAGCAGGTCGGATATGGGGCAGAGAGCATCTGGGTATCTACGTTCCATTCCACCTGTGTAAGGATTCTGCGCAGACACATCGACCGGCTGGGATTTGATAATAATTTCACGATCTATGATTCTGATGACCAGAAGACGTTGATGAAGGACATCTGTAAACGGTTAGAGATTGATACAAAAATTTACAAAGAGCGGACATTTTTAAATGCGATCTCTTCTGCGAAGGACGAACTGATGGACCCTGTAGCATTTGAACTGTCCGCAGTGGGAGATTACAACAGACAGCGTCAGGCAAAGGTATACCGGGAATATCAGGCAGCATTAAAAAAGAATAATGCGTTGGATTTTGACGATTTGCTTGTAAAGACAGTTCAGCTTCTGGAAACGCAGCCTGATGTGAGGGAGAATTATCAGGAACGTTTCAGATATATCATGGTTGACGAATATCAGGACACGAATACCGTACAGTTTCGGCTTGTCAGCCTGCTTGCGGGAAAGTATAGGAATTTGTGTGTAGTCGGCGATGACGACCAGTCGATCTATAAGTTCCGCGGAGCTAATATACGAAATATTTTGGATTTTGAAAAAGAATTTTCAGATGCAAAAGTAATTAAACTGGAACAGAACTACCGCTCTGTCGGGAATGTATTGGAAGTTGCGAATAGTGTGATCCGCAACAATAAAGGCAGAAAAGAAAAGACTCTTTGGACTGATAATGAAAAAGGGGAGAAGATCCGTCTGCGGCAGTTTGATACGGCATATGACGAAGCGCAGTTTATTGCAGAGGATATTAAGGACGAAACGGCACAGGGAGCAAATTACAGTGATCATGCAGTTTTATACCGAACGAACGCGCAGTCGCGTCTTCTTGAGGAAAAGTTTGTCGCGATGAATATTCCGTATAAGATTGTCGGAGGCATCAATTTTTATTCCCGAAGAGAGATTAAGGATGTTTTGTCATACTTAAAAACGATTGATAACGGAAAAGACGATCTGGCTGTGAGAAGGATTATTAATGTTCCGAAACGGGGGATCGGTTTGACAACGATTAATCGGATTCAGGAGTCGGCTGCTGCGAGAGGAATAGGGTTTTATGACGCCCTTTCAGCTCCGGACCTTATTCCCGGGATCGGACGCAGCGCATCGAAACTTGATTCATTTGCAGCTTTGATCGAATATTTTAAAGGAAGATCGGAAGAGAGCGGGGTGACAGATCTTCTGACGGAAGTGATCGAGAAGACAGGGTATACGGAAAGTCTG